>Ga0163152_10002044_pt1 | contig 29981 bp, 33 predicted proteins | sample OliLakLV19MP8IB2_FD_148635 | JGI IMG/M metagenome (GOLD analysis project Ga0163152, IMG submission 148635) | Freshwater microbial mat bacterial communities from Lake Vanda, McMurdo Dry Valleys, Antarctica - Oligotrophic Lake LV.19.MP8.IB-2 | ecosystem: Environmental > Aquatic > Freshwater >...
GAACTATCCCTGACCGGCACACGCCGTCTGCATCTGGTCTCGGTGGTGCAACTCTACAAGGCTCTTGGCGGCGGATGGTCTCCCGAGATGGCTCGATCTACAGGCGTAAGCAAAGGATAATAGGGTTATGGATAAACCGGCAGAGACCCAGTATCCCATCCACGACCTGTTGCGTCAGCGGTGGAGTCCACGCGCCTTTGATAATCGTCCGGTCGAGCCGGAGAAGCTCCGCAGTCTGTTTGAAGCGGCTCGTTGGGCGCCGTCATCGAACAATGGACAGCCTTGGCGCTTTCTGCTTGCGACCAAAGAGAATACGACCGAGTACGATCGATTGTTCAACTGCCTGGTCGAAAGCAATCAGAAATGGGCCTACCGCGCGCCGGTGCTGATGCTGTCCGTGGCTCAACTTGAGTTTGACGACGGTTCGCCGAATCCCCACGCGCTGCATGACACGGGCATGGCAGCAGAGAACCTCGTGCTGCAGGGTACGGCTTTGGGGCTGGTGGCCCATCAGATGGCGGGCTTTCGAAGCGATCAGGCGAGGGCAGATTGTTACATTCCGAAGGGCTATGAGCCGGTGGCCATGATCGCGGTCGGGTATCCGGGGGATCCTGCCGTGCTGTCGGATCGCCTGCGGGCAAGGGAAGTGCAGCCAAGAGTCCGGAAGCCCCTCACAGAGTTGGTGTACTCGGCAACTTGGGAACAGCCGTCGCTTCTTCTCTGAGTAGGAGGGCGAGTCGAGAGGCTTTCCCAGGATTGCGTCGATCGCAGGTATCCACCATATAGTCGATTGGACAGAGAGGCTTTATGGGCTCGCACGACGCCCATATAGTTCCGGTTTCTCGGGCGAAGTGGAAGAGCGACATCGGGTACGCAGCGCGTGAGTTCAGGGAGATATCATGGCATCACTCAGTGGAAAGGTCGCGATCGTCACCGGGTCGTCCAGCGGGATCGGCCGGGCGATCGCGGAGCGCTTGGCCGAAGAGGGAGCGATTGTGGTGGTGAATTACGGAACCAGTGGGGAGAAGGCGCGGCAGGTCGTGGCGGGCATTCAGGCCAAGGGTGGGAAAGCCGTCGCTGTTCAATCTGATATGAGTCAGGTCGCGGAGGCGCGCCGACTCGTCAGCGAGACGGTGAAGCAGTTCGGGCGGCTGGATATTCTCGTCAACAATGCTGGGAAGTTTATGCCCAAGCTCCTCATGGACACGACCGAAGCCGATTTCGACCAGGTGATCGCGTTGAACGCCAAGGGTCCCTACTTTGCGATGCAGGAAGCGGCCAAGATACTGAAGGAGGGCGGTCGTATCGTGAACATTTCTACCGAGGGAACCCATTTGAGTTTTCCCGGTGCGACGGCTTATCTTGGCAGCAAAGGCGCGCTGGAACAGTATACGAAGGGATTGGCACAGGAACTCGCTCCTCGAGGCATTACGGTCAATACCGTTTCGCCAGGGTTTACCGAGACAGGCATGATGACCGACTCGCTCCGCGAAATCGGCATCCAGATGTCGCCGTTGAAGCGGCTGGGTGCACCGAAAGACATTGCCGACGTGGTGGCGTTCGTCGTCAGTGAAGAGGCACGCTGGTTGACGGGCCAGAACATTCATGCCGGCGGCGGCATTGTCATGTAGGAGGGAATAGATGGGACGGCAGAATATTTCCACGGGTGGTCCTTGGGAAGCGAAGATCGGCTATTCACGGGCGGTGCGCGTCGGTGCCTCGATATCTGTCTCCGGCTCGACGGCCATGACACCCTCCGGCCTGGTCGGCAAGGGGGATCCCTATGCCCAAACGATTCAGACATTCAAAACGATCGAAGCGGCGCTCCAGCAGGCCGGTGCCTCGCTCGCTGACGTGGTGCGGACGCGCATCTACATGGCGGACATCGACCAATGGCAGGAGGTGGGCCGTGCGCACGGTGAAGTGTTCGGGACCATTCGCCCTGCCACGACGATGGTGGAGGTGAAGCGTTTGATCGATCCGGACATGCTGGTTGAAATTGAAGCTGACGCCATTATCAGTCAGGGGTAGAGCCTGTGCGACGAGTGGATGGGATCACATGACCGGGCATTGTCCTGAGACGAAGTTTCTAGCGAGAATCGATCCGGTGATGCGCCGGTTGATCCGGGAGGTGGGGCCCTTCACGTTAACGCCTCACGTGCGCCGGTCGCCGTTTGAGTCCTTGGCACGAGCGATTGCGAACCAACAACTGCACGAGAAAGCGGCGGACAGTATTCTGCGCCGGTTCGTCGCCCTGTTTCCGGCTCGGCGTTTTCCTCAACCAGCCGATTTACTCGCGATGAACGAGCAGGCGATTCGAGGCGCTGGATTTTCACAGGCCAAGGTGGCGGCGCTTCGCGACTTGGCTGAGAAGACGCTCGATGGCACCGTGCCGACCGGCCGTGCCATCAAGAGGCTTGAGGACGATGCGATTGTCGAAGGTCTCATGGCGGTGCGTGGTGTCGGACGTTGGACGGTCGAAATGCTGCTGATCTTCCAGCTGGGCCGTCCCGATGTCCTTCCGGTCGACGACTTCGGTGTGCGCAACGGATTTCGCATCGCCTATGGTCGGCGCGCGATGCCAACGCCCAACGAGGTGTTTCGACATGGGGAGCGCTGGAGACCCTATCGCACGGCGGCGGCTTGGTATCTCTGGCGTGCGGCCGATCGCGCGAACGAAGCGAAGAGGGCTTAGGGGTCACCGTGTAGAGGTTGTGGTATGGCCGATCAGAAGAAACGACTCGATTCCAATGTCGCTGGGAATTTCTATGTCGATGCGACCTGCATTAATTGCGATACCTGCCGCCAGTTAGCACCAGCGAGCTTCGAGGAAGTCGGCGACTTCTCAGCAGTCACCCGCCAGCCTGCCGATCAAGGGCTTCTTCATCAGGCCTATCAAGCGCTGCTCGCTTGCCCCGTCGGCTCGATCGGTACTGAGCAGAGCGATAAATCTTTAATGCAGGACGCGATGGCCAGCTTTCCGATCCATCTGGAGGGCGGTGTCTCCTACTGTGGCTTCAACTCAGAGAAATCGTTCGGTGCGAACAGTTTTTTCATCGAACATCCGGACGGCAACTGGCTCATCGATTCCCCTCGGTATATCAAGTATCTCGTCGAGGCCTTCGAACGAAAGGGCGGCATCGCCCGCATCTTTCTCACGCATAAAGACGATGTGGCCGATGCAGAGAAATACGCCGCACATTTCGGCGCGAAGCGGATGATTCATCGGGCGGACATCGATGCGGTTCCGGATGCGGAATGGATCATTGAAGGAGCCGACACCGTCGAGGTCTCGCCGGAATTTCTGATTATTCCTGTGCCGGGCCATACGGCAGGCAGCATGGCCCTACTCTACAAGAATCGGTTTCTCTTTACGGGGGATCATCTTTGGTGGGACTTCGGGCAGAAGATGCTCGGTGCTCCGAGTCGGCTGGTCTGGAGGAAGCACGTGCTAATGGATTCAATCAGGAAACTTCTCGACTACTCCTTCGAATGGGTCCTGCCCGGGCATGGGGATCGGATGCGGTTACCGGCTGATGAGATGCGCGAGAAGTTGCAGGCGTTGCTCGAGCGTCGCCAACCCACCAGGGTGTTGCCATAACGATGGTCACACGTCTTTTCCAGTGGATTGATCGCAATATTCTTTCCCTGGGCCGTGACATGCGGCTCTCGTACCTGCCGCCGCTCATGGTCTATATGGCGTACGGTATCTCCGGTCTCACCGGTATCGTCGGCACGTTTTTTGTGAAAGACTACTTGGGCCTCTCTGCCTCGTTCCTCGCCGCGTTGGGATTCTGGGCTGGGATTCCCTGGGCATTAAAGATGCCTATTGGACATACGGTCGATCTCTTGTGGCGCTGGAAGGGCTGGCTCGTGGGCCTCGGAGCCGGACTGTTGGCCGCCAGTCTTGGGATCATGGCGGCATTGATTGCCGAACGTGAGGCGATGACCACGATCCTGTCGGCAGAGGTGTGGTTTGTGGTAAGCGCACTCCTGGCCCCCATTGGGTATGTCATTCAGGATGCAGTGGCGGATGCGATGACGGTCGAAGCTGTTCCTCGTGTCGACGAGGACGGTCAGCCGTTCGACCCACCCACACTCAAGCTCATGCACACCACCATGCAGACGCTCGGTCGTGTGGCGATTGTCGGTGGCGGGATTTTGGTGGCGATGATCAACGTATATGTCTTCACAGGGGTCGAAGAACTTCCACAGGCAGAGATCGTTCGGCTCTATAAGCAGGTCTACCTCATGGCGCTGGTCATCCCATTCGTGTCAGTGCTCGGCGTCGGGGTGGCGTGGATACTGCAGCGACGCCAAAAAATCAGACTGCTTCAGCAGGGTTTTTCTTTTGATCACGCAGTGCAGATGGTAAATGTGCGCGATGAATCACAAGGCCAGGCGAAGCCCAACTGGTGGATTTTGGGCGGGAGCCTCGTCTTTGTCCTGTTCACGCTGACTGTCGGATTCGGCGGTTTTTCCTATAGTGAGGAGATCGTCTTCGTAGGCTCGATGGCGATTGTTTTGTTCTTGATGGCAAGGCTCGTTCGAGAGCTGGAGCCGGACAAGCGATTCACTCTGGTCGGGACCGCAGTCGTGGTCTTCATATTCCGCGCGATTCCTGGGACCGGCCCAGGGGCGACCTGGTGGATGATCGATCAGCTCAAATTCGATCAACAGTTTCTTTCTATCCTCTCGCTGATCGGCAGTACACTTACGCTGGCAGGCATGTTCGTCTTTCGCCGTTTCATGGCCGAGCGGTCGATCGCCTATGTAGTGGGGTTTCTCACGGTGATCGGTACAGTGCTGACCCTCCCGGTGGTGAGCATGTTCTACGGTTTGCACGAATGGACGGCGAGTATGACCGGAGGTGTAGTCGATGCGCGATTTATTGCGCTGATCGATACGGCGTTGGAATCGCCGCTTGGTCAGATTTCTATGATCCCGATGCTGGTCTGGATTGCGAACTCTGCGCCCGCGAACTTGAAAGCCACCTTCTTTGCTGTGATGGCTTCATTTACCAATCTGGCTTTGTCGTTGAGCCAGCTTGGAACCAAATATATGAATGACATCTATGTGGTCACGCGGGAGGTTCATGCCCAAACCTCGGGTGCTATTCACATTCCCGCCGACTACCGTCAGCTCGGCTCGCTCCTCATCGTGCAGTTGTTGTTAGGTCTGGCCCTCCCCTTCGCCGCGATTTTGTTTGCCAAGGTCACTCGCTTCAAGAGCGCCTAACATGAACGGGTTTGCCGTATGACCACAGCGCAGTTTCTTGTCGATCACGGCGCCTCGGTCCTCTTTTGGGTCGTGTTTATCGAGCAGGTGGGCCTGCCGATCCCCGCTTTTCCCCTCTTGATCGCCGCTGGCGCACTCGTAGGGGCCGGGAAGATGAGCGTCGTGACCGCTCTGTTGGTTCCTGTTGCCGCGTCGCTTCCCCCTGACCTCGCCTGGTATTACTTGGGCCGGTTGAAGGGCGGGAAGGTGTTGGGCTTCTTGTGCCGGATGTCCCTGGAGCCGGACTCCTGCGTGAGGGATACGGAGAATCTTTTTCATCGCCATGGATGGCGTGCCTTGCTCTTCGCGAAGTTCATTCCTGGATTCAGCACGGTGGCACCTCCGTTGGCCGGCATTGTGGGCATGGGGGCCGCAATGTTTCTCTTGTACGATACAGCCGGAGCGCTGATGTGGGTTGGGATCTGCGCCGGAATCGGCGCGCTCTTCAGCAATCAACTAGAACAAGTCGCGCTGCTCATCGACCAGACCGGTGGCTGGTTCCTCACGACCATCGGGGTCGGCCTGGTTGGATTTATCGCCTACAAGTTTCTTTACCGGCAGAAGTTTTTGCGAGATCTCAGGATGGCGAAAATCACCGTGGATGAATTAAAGCAGCGTATGGATGCCGGCGATCTCATCACCATTGTCGACGTGCGGCATCCGATGGCCCTGGAACTGGATCCCGAAACAATCCCCGGTGCCTTGAACTTCCGGATGGAAGAGATCGAACATCGCCATCACGAGATTCCGCGTGATCGGGACATTATCCTCTACTGCTCCTGCCCGAATGAAGTCTCTAGTGCCCGCACCGCGTTTCTCTTGAAAAAGAAAGGCGTCCATCGCGTCCGTCCGCTCGAGGGTGGCCTTGATGCCTGGCGGGAACGGAAGTTTCCGATTGGCGGCGCAGCTGATATAAACCGGTTCTCAGCTACGGGATACTTCCTGGATATAGCCCAGGCCTGCTCGAAGAACGCAAGAGAAGGAAAAGCCTACGGCTCGGTCTATTTGCGCAAGTCCTTGCATCGCTATTCACAGGAGCGACCTTCAATATCACGCTGGTGGGGCACTCAGTGCGTTTGGAGTTTGAGAATCGCTCTTTGCTCACCGTGTGGAAGCCAAGCTATACAAGCGCGGATTCAACTTGCAAGGATCTTTGGTGGCCATTACGGCCGTGGTCGGAGTCATCGCCTACGGTCAGACCGGATACTGGTTCTGGCTGACCGGTACCCTCATTATTTTCGCAAACTAGCCGTATACACTCATCTTTTTGGTACCGACCAATAACAACTGCTGCGCATTCCCCTGGATTCCACTGGACCAGAGACTCGTGGGACGATTGAGACGTGGGGGCGAGGTCACTTGGTCCGTAGATATCTCGGCGCCATGGCAGTTGTCGCATTTCTCATGGGTACCCTCTCTTGAACGTCAGGATTCTCCGCACATCATCGCTAGCAAACCCTTGACCTGTGCAGTATGATGTGTACCTCAGATGTGAGCAAGGTTCCTCTCACGTCTTCCGTTTCACGCAGACAAGAAAGGGGGCGACCGGAATCGACGGGGATACTAAAGTCAGCGGTGCATGTCGAGCTCTCGGGGTCTCGTAAATCCTCCGGGAAAATGTAACTGCAAACCAAGAATTTGCACTCGCAGCTTAAATAACTGTGACGTTCCTCCACCTGAGGCCCGCGGGGGTGGTCGGAGCGCGATACAGCGGGCTGGTCCAAAGCTGGTGCTCAGCGGCTGAGGACGAGACAATACTGGGCTAGTGGCCAGTCTAAGCTAGCCGGTGGGCGTGGGTGGCTGCGAAATTAAAACGATCGGCTACACATGTAGATCCGTTGTGCTGAAGGTCTTCGGACCCGGGTTCAACTCCCGGCGCCTCCACCAAATCGCACGTCGTGCGTGCCGCCGGTTCTTCATCGCTTTATCGTGATGGATGCCGGCGGATCAAATTGCTTAGTCCTTCTTGTTCCCTACCACATCAAGAGACGAACGGCCTCGGCGAGGCCGACAGAATAGTAGATTTGTCTTCACTATTTCGGTACCCTGGCGAGGTAGGGGCGTGCACGAAGCCCAGTTTATTTCTGGAGGTGAGTAGTCGATCATGCAGGTCCGACACGCGATTCGCGCCATGATGTTTGGCCTGTTGTCGGTGTTATGGATCACCAGCGATCTTTCACTGGCGAATGAAACGCCGCTTGCCAAGCCGGAGCCGGTTCCAGTACCAGCTCAAGTTCCAGTCCCACCCAAACCCCATGTGTCTGAGAGTGAACAGAAGCCATCTGGGAAGGTGCATCCTCCTTCGACTGGTGGAGCCACCTCAAAGCCGGTCGGTCCACCCCAACTGCCCGCCGAGATCACCGGGAAAGATGGTGTTCCCATGATGCTGGTCCCAGCTGGTGAGTTCACGATGGGGAGCGACAAGGGCGATGACGACGAGCAGCCGATCCATCGTGCTTTCCTCGACAGCTTCTATATGGATAAGTTCGAAGTGACGAACGGCCGATTTGCGAAGTTTGTCGAGGCGATTCAGAGTGAACCGCCGTGGGGCTTTGCGGATAAGGAGACGCCGGTGGTCCATTCGGATCGTCCGGTTCGATGGGTGAACTGGATGGACGCCATGGGCTATTGTCTATGGGCAGGGAAGCGATTGCCGACCGAAGCGGAGTGGGAGAAAGCCGCACGGGGTACGGACGGAAGAGTCTACCCATGGGGGAACGACCCGCCGACTGCGCCCCAGGCGATCTTTGGGCTGAAGGAAGGGGCGGACACGGTTTCGCCCATCGGGAATCGTGATAAGGGGAAAAGCCCTTATGGCGTTCACGATCTGGCAGGCAATCTCTATGAATGGGTGACCGACTGGTACGACGAACAGTTCTACACCAAGAATCCTGCCATTAATCCACGCGGACCGGTTGAAGGAACCGCGAAGGTGCAACGGGGTGGTTCGTATATCAATAATCCGTATCGGCTCCGATCTTCCTTTCGGACGAAAGGCGATCCCACCGAGCATGACCCAAACGTGGGGTTTCGCTGCGCCCAGGACGCGCCGAAGCTGCCGTAGTGATTGTTCCGCCCTCTATTCGGTCTTTGCCATAGAGAATTCCGATCCTGTTAATGGAAGCGTGAAGCTGAAGGTGCTTCCTTTTCCAACGTCTGATGTCACCCAAATGCGTCCCTTATGAGCCTCAACAATCCACTTGGCAATAAAAAGTCCAAGGCCGAGGCCACGACGGTCGTTCATTTTAAGCTGTGAGAACCTTTCGAAAATTTGCGCCTTTGCCTGTTCGGGAATTCCAGGCCCATTGTCGATTACAGAAATTTCAACATGAGTCTCCTGTTCCCGTGCAGAAAGCTCAATGGTGCCTCCATTGGGCGTGAACTTCAGTGAATTTCCGATCAAGTTGGATAACACCTGAAGAATTCTGTCGTGATCTAGGTCGGCGAATATCGCCTCAGGGGATGTGTGAATGGTCATTGAAAATGACTTACTCGAAACGACAGGGGCAAATAGGTTCACGCATTCTTGCAGCAAAGCTCGAAGCACGACCCTTTCAGGGTTAAGGTGAAGCTTGTCATGCGCCATTCGTTCTACGTCAAGTAGATCGCTTATCATCCGGTCCATGCCCGCGGCGCTCTGCTCGATTATTCCGAGGTTTTCTAGAACTCTAACTGTATTAATTTCGTCCGTAGAGAGACTTTTTCGCATCAAACGAGCGCCGATCGAAATTGCGGCGAGGGAATTTTGCATGTCGTGACTTACAATGGCGAGAAATTGATCCCTCGAAATAAGCTCTAAGTCGGCGCAGACTCGTTCCTCGAGAAGTTTGCTGTCAGTTTCTTTACGCTCATTTTCAAGGAGAGCTTCGGCGATCAATTGTTTTTGAACGCGTTCCTGTGTCCGAGCACGATCTTCTTCCTCTCGTTCTACAGCTTGGGCTTTGTCGGACCGTTCGCGCTCTTGAATTAAAAGTTTCTCGTCCAATTGTGAAGGTTGAATGCCAATTGCGTCACGCCGATGCTCCTTATTGAGGTCTACTTCCTCACGTTGACTTTCACGGTCTCTATCGGTGGCAAGTCGAATCGAACGGATTGTCTCACTTGTCTTTCCTTCGAGTGTCTTAGTTTTTTGTTCGAGATATTCGTCAGTTTTGTCCCGCTCGTCCTCTAAGCTCTTGTTGGTTTTAGCGCGCAGGTCTTCAGAGGATTCTGTTTCATTAGTGTCCATAGGTTAACGCTCCACTTCAGTTTTTAGGAAATTAATTGCATCCACCAGGAAACTATAGCAACGGCCCGGTGCGATTACTATGCGGGAGGTAGTTCATACCGCTATCCTCACTGCCAAGAACGCGAGCTGCAGTCGATCAGGTATTGATTCAGACAAATGAGGCCGATTGTCTCGCGTGAGCGAATCGAAGAGTGTGTCGAGCTTTTGCTCGAGCACCAGATTGAACGGCGTTTGCGTTGCGCGGAGGAATCGTGCGAGCCCGCCTTTCATGACCACGTGGCGCAGCCGCGCCTCCCTCTGCGGCACCGAGGGCCGGGCCATTGTATGCCAGGGAAGCGGGTATGCAGATCATCGTCGAGGCCGGGTAGAAGATTCTGCCTGCCGGATTCAGATTATCTTCTACTCGGTCATTGGCGAACGGGTCCACAATCATCCAGGTAGCGTCTTGTGCGAGTGTTTTCTTCACGTGCTTTGTAGCGCCGACGGGATCGCCTATGTCATGCAGACAATCGAAGTGAGCGACGAAGTCGTAGTCCTTACCGGGATAGTTTGTGGGTTTCGCTGCTGCGAATGGTACGTTCCTCAGGCCTGCTTTCTTGGCCCGTTTGTGTGCCGTCAGTATTGAGGGTTTATGCGAGTCGAAGCCGATGAGGGGGATGTGGGATAGGCCTTCGCCATAATGATGGTAGACGCCCCAAGCCCGCAGCTGCCGTCCTTGACCTTCGTACTTCTCTTGAGCTTTTCCTCTAGGCTATCAAGGGAGGGAATCCAATTCGCCACGAGGTTGCCCAGGTAGTTTGGACGGAATAATCTCTCGGTGCCTTTAACTAATCGGTGATCGTGCTGAGCCCATCTGAGTTCCTTCCCGGTCTTGAACCGCTGTGCGATCTTGGGGTTGGCTGTAAATGTGGCCGCGATGACCTGAAACGCACTAGGGAGAAAACACGGACTGTTTTTATCTGCGAGTGTCATCGCCTGTTCTTCAGAGACTGTGCACCGACCGGTTCCGGCGTCATGGGTCACGTATCCACCTGCTGCCTGATTGCCCAGCCACTCACGGACGTACCGTCCGGCTGTCTTGGTTGCCTTTGCGAGTTCAGTCGGCGTGACGGGGCCCGCCTTCGCCATGGCGTTGTAGAGACCGAGCTTGTCGCCTAGGAGCACTATGTTGGCGACCAGCGCGGCTCCAATGTCGCCGACTGTCTTGCCTATGAATGCGTTCAACTTGTCAGGATTGAGTGCCATGACGCATCTCCCTCTGAGTAATTAATCGCATTCTTTGCCACTTGCTCGTGGCTGTCTAGCTGGAGCGAATGGAGTAGAATACCGTCTCGAACACGAACTCAAATGGGCGAGGGAGGCACTGAGCATGAAAGAGTATCGCGTTAAGCCGGGCTCACAACTCAACTTGGATACGTGTGATCCTGACGACACCGGTGAGTACAAGAAAACGGATCAAGGCAAAGAGAAGGCGAAGACCGTCACAGTTCAGTTGATCGGCAGGCTTGAGGCGCTGCAGGAGCGCCTCTATGCCAATGGCGACCGAGCGGTGCTCATCGTGTTGCAGGGGATGGATACGAGCGGCAAGGATGGGACGATCAAGAGCGTGATGTCCGGTGTGAATCCGCAGGGCTGCAAAGTCGTGTCCTTCAAAGCTCCGTCGTCGGAGGAACTGGGTCATGATTTCCTGTGGCGCGTGCATCAAAAGGCGCCGTCCAATGGCCAGATCGGCATCTTTAACCGCTCGCATTATGAGGACGTGCTCATCACCCGTGTTCATGGGTTGGTGTCGGACAAGGTGGTGAAACAACGGTTCACGCAGATCAAAGAATTCGAGGAGCTGCTCCATGAGAGCGGGACGACCATTCTTAAGTTCTTTCTGCACATCTCAAAGGAGGAACAGAAAGAACGGCTGGAGGAACGCATTCGCGATCCGGAGAAGCGCTGGAAATTCAACGAAGGAGATCTCGAAGAACGAAAACTGTGGAAGAATTACATGGATGCATTCGAGGACATGATGGCCGCCACGAGTACCGATCATGCGCCCTGGTATATCGTGCCTGCCAATCGGAAATGGTATCGAAATCTCGTGGTTGCCGATCGTGTCGTTGGAGCGTTGGAAGACATGAAACTGAAGACACCGCCTGCCCCTGCAGGGATCAACTTCGCTAAGTTGAAGATCGTGTAACGAGTCGGTCGCAGCCAGAGTTGCTGGCATGACGTGAGGTAAGCCCCTGTCAGGTGATGTCAGACTGGCTCATGAATCAGGTCGGTCAGAGATGATGAACAGACAGCATAGCGTGGTCAGCGCGTCCCCAAGCCGAACTTCTCTATGTGGGCTATTATTGTGAAGACGATTTCGTACCTGGGTGGGGTCAACTCTCTCGCTGCGGCCGTTATGGCTTCTCTCTTCCGCAACCGCTTCGCTGATATTCGCCACTTCAAGGTCTTGAGCTGGTGGGTCTATTTTATGCTCAGCGAACCATTGCCTGGATAATGTATTTTCTTCATTGACATGATTTTCTAGTGGGCGTACGAGGATTCTTGGGCCCATTCGTTCACGCGATCAGGGGGACCGGGCAAGACGTGCGGCTGTTAATACGTTCCCTTGCCAACTTTTTCAAGAGAGGAGGGTAGCGATGGATGATCTCACTCCACCTGACTACATAGGCCCGCCGACTCGAGGGCCGGTTTCTGATTGATCGTGCTACCCGGTTCTCCGCTGGCTGTGCCGTAACGGCACTACAGACCAAGAGGTTATCAGCCTGATTTTATCGTGGAGAACTCGACGCTGGCCGAGGCACACAAGTTCCGCGGATGCATGTATGTTCCCCCGATCAGATGCCCGATGTTTTTGTTGTCGTGCGGGTCTCAGTTTTTCCTGGGCCGAGATAATTACACAGCCGTCCGGCGCCTAAGCGCCATAGAGTGGGGACCTCCTACCTGCTGTAAGGTCGCCCGTTCCATTTCTGACAGGCTGTTGAAAAAGTCTGCCAGCATCGTTCCCTGCCTTTGCCGAAGCAGCTTCGCGCAGGCAGGTCGCATCGTTCAGATCCTCAACGTACCCTGGAGGGTACGCCTCCGGTTTTCACTCGCTGCGGCCTTCCCGGACAGCCTTTTTGAACAGCCTGCTACTTTTCTCGGTGTGGGCGAGCCTTGTAGGATTGAGGTGGATGATTGGGATCGTGATTTTACAGGCTTCGTCAGGATTCATGCTGGTGGGGATTGTCAGCCCTTCGCCAATAGTAATAGAACGGAAGGCCACTCAGGACGGTGGCCGCGCCGTACAGCGACTCTGCGGGTCGTTCGAGGATACCGGAGAGGACCAGGGCGGCAGCACCACAGACGAGTGCGATCGGGAGAAATGGATAGAGCGGCGCATGGTACTGCCGCATGTCTATGGGACTTGCTCGGCGAAGGCGAAAGATCGAGGAGAGGGTCAAGGCCATGAAGAACGAGAGTACGAGGCCACTATAGATGAGGAGCTGTTCGAAGGTTCCACTCACAATGAGTAGAGAGGCCCAGAGGCTTTGAAAGACGATTGCCCGAGCCGGCACTGCCGTGCGAGGGTGGAGCTTGGCAAGCCAGGGAGTAATCATGCCGTCTTGTGCCATCGCCCAATACACTCGGGGTCCTGCCCACGTCATGGCGCTCACCGCCCCTGCGATGGAGAGACAGAGAATGGCGGAGACCAGTCGCCCACTCTGTGGTCCCCACAAGGCTGCAGCGGTCTTCTCCACGACCGGTACGATCGGTTCTCGGGCCAACTCCTGGATCGATAACGCCGACAGATAGACGACATTCAGCAATAGGTAGACCAGGCCGACGAAGGCTGTACCCCCGATCATAATCTTGGGCAAGGTCCGTTGGGGATCAACGATGTCGTTGGCAATGTAGCCCACCACGTTCCACCCGAGATAGCAGTAGGTCACGATCACAAGCGCAATGGCGGACGCCCCAAACGTCGGCTGTTGCATGGTGGGCCTATCGAGAAGCTCGATTCCGTGGCCCGCCATCGTCCAGAACCCGCCGAGAATCAATCCCCCAATGGCGACGACCTTTGTGGTGGTGAGCATGAGCTGTGCGCGGCCGCCGGTTCCCACACCTTGGCAATGCAGTAAGGTCGCAATCCATAGGAGAGAGAGCGACAGGACTTTTGCCAGCCATCCCCGCTCATCCACGATCGGAATCACTCTCAATGCATAGGACGAAAAACTGATCGCTGAGGCAGCGATTGCGGCCCCAAAGCCGATCGTGAAGGAGGTCCATCCACTGAGAAAGGCCACCAGCGGCCCATAGGCCTCTCGCAGGTAGACGTAATCCCCTCCCGCATGAGGCAAGGCAGCCCCTAGCTCCCCATAGACCATGGCGGCGCCGAGGGCAAAGAGCGCACCAACGAACCACAAGAGGAGAATCAGGAGTGGATCGCCGAGATCACGTGCCATGAATCCTGTCGTGGTAAAGATGCCGCCTCCGATGATATTGCTAATGAGGACACAGGTAGCCGTGATCCAACCGATCTTCTGTATGGAGGGCTTTTGTCTTGGTTCCTGAATCGAAGGTTGGCTCATGGCAACTTGTACCATCTTTCCCTACCATGTTGAGCGAGAGCTGGGAATCGAGCCACCGGCGCTTCGTAATTCTCCACCTTGCCCTTCCTGCTGAAGCCCCGTTAGAATACCGCTATCATAGCGAATCGACCGACGAGGAGGTTCCCCATATTTGGAGGTGGTGTCATGGGTCTTGCCGACAATCAATGTATTCCCTGCCGAGGTGGTGTGCCGCCGGTGTCCCATGATCGTGCCCAGGCGTTGCTGAAAGAACTCGGTCATGGGTGGTCGCTGAATCAGGTCGGCCACCTAGAGCGTTTGTATACCTTTAAGGATTTCTCTCAAGCCTTGGCTTATGTGAACAAGGTGGGTGTTGTGGCGGAAGCGGAAAGCCATCATCCCGACCTATATCTGGCCTGGGGCAAGTGCAAGGTGGAGATCTGGACACACAAGATCAACGGCCTGACAGAGAGCGATTTTTACATGGCAGCCAAAGCCGATCGTGAATTTGACCCGTTCCGCGCATCTGCCAGTTAATCGCGATTCATCATATGGTTGTGTCATGAACCCACGAGGCATCAGATGAGCGACAAGGCCCAAGTGGCGCTTGTCAATATGCCGTTCAGTTACTCGAAGTATCCTTCGATTCAACTCGGCACACTCTCTGCGCTGCTGAAGTCGAAGGGAATCCCTGTCGACTGCCACCATCTGAACGTCCGGTTCGCCCACAAGATTGGCGTCCCTCTCTATGAAATGATCTGCGAGAAGCGAGCGCTGTTCGGCGAATGGCTGTTTTCCTATCTCTTGTTCCACGACAATCCAAAGCGCGCTGAGTATCCTCGTCTTTTCAAACCGGTATTCGAGCAAGTCGCCAAGGAGAGTAGCCTGTCGGCCTCGTTCTTCGAGGACATGGCGTCGAGGACGGCTCCACAGTTTTTGGCCTGGGCTCTGACTGCCATCGATTGGGGGCAGTACAAGGTGGTCGGCTTCACCTCCACGTTCGATCAAAACGTCGCGAGCCTGACGATGGCTAAACTCATCAAGGACCTCTATCCCGACGTGACGATCGTCTTCGGTGGAGCGAACTACGATGGTGAGATGGGGCTGGAGTACTTCAGGGCCTTTCCCTTCATCGACCATGTGGTGGTGGGGGAAGGAGAAGAAGTGTTCCCGGAATTGGTTCGCTACCTCTTTGAGGGAAAGAGCGGGACTGTGCCGCGCGGCGTGGCCTATCGAGAGGGTGAAAAGATCGTCTTTAGCCCGAACCACTCACTGTTCACTGACTTTGCGAAGACTGGGCCACCCGACTATGACGATTACTATCATTTGCTGGCTGAACTAGGGGACGCGGCGCAGGGGTTCGATCGGATTCTCCTTTACGAAGGCTCACGGGGCTGTTGGTGGGGAGAAAAACATCATTGTACGTTTTGTGGATTGAACGCACAAAGCATGAAGTTTCGAGCGAAATCGTCCGAGCAAGTGGCCCGGGAGATGGCCTATCTGTCCAGCCGCTACGATACGGCGAGATTTCGTCTCGTGGACAACATCATCGACATGAAATATGTGGATAACCTCTTCGGTCGATTTGCGGCAGACCATTGTGACCTCGATGTGTTCATCGAAACGAAAAGTAATCTCCACAAGAGCCAGATCCGAACACTCGCTGCCGGAGGCGTGAAGTGCATGCAGCCGGGATTGGAGAGCCTGAGCCTCAATCAGTTGCAGGCGATGGATAAGGGCGTCACCCCGATGCAGAATATCATTTGCCTCAAGTGGAGCTACTACTATCATGTCGCGGTGTCGTGGAATATCTTGCTCGGATTTCCCGGAGAAACGAACGAGGACTATCGTCGGCAGATCGACCTTATCCCGTCGTTGTTCCATCTGCATCCGCCGGAGTCGACCGGCAAGTTATGGTTGGAGCGGTTCAGTCCCTACTTCACCAAACCGCAGGAATATGGTGTTCGTATTACCGGCCCAGGGACGCCGTATGAGTATGTCTACGATGCATGCCTGGTGGATCTGGAAAAGATTGCCTACGATTTCGAGTATGAATTGGACAATTGGCAAGTGGACCAGCCGGTTTACCAGGAATTAGTCGATACGGTTCAGGAGTGGCAGCGACTAGTCGCGTCAAGCGATCGGCCGTTTCTTTACTACTCGAAGGCGATGGACTATGTCACGGTATACGATGGTCGGAATCCGAAGGTCCCGATCAGGCGACGCTACGATTGGCCTGCGGCAGGGATCATCGAGGTCTGTAACGAGGCGGCCAAGAATGTGGGCCAGATCCGCACCCTGCTGGCAGGTCTGTCTGATAAGAGCGGAGTCAGCGATGTGCAGATCGACCAGGCGCTCAGTATTTTGACGGCTGCCAGGGTCCTCTACGAGGAACGCGGGAAATATTTCACTTTGGCTGTTCCTGAAAATCCCTACCTCTAGCTGAACGAGACACCGATCCCATCACATCGACAGTTTGTCAGCGACATTGCGCATCTGTACGCCGTGCGCGAGTGATGAGCCGCCTCTGATTGCGCAGGCGACGTGTACGGCTTCCGTCATTTCCTCGATGTTGGACCCCTTCTCAAGGGAAGCCTGCGTGTAGGCATCGATGCAGTAGGGGCATTGGACCGCATGGGCGACCGCAAGGCCGATAAGAGCCTTCTCTCGCTCGGTCAAAGCCCCTTCAGCGAAGACGGCGCTGTAGTAGGCCATGAATTTCTCCCAGAGATCCTTGTTCCCCTTGCCCATATCGGGAAACTTCCCCAGATCATGGGGATGATAGTAGGTGTCCATAGGCAACTCCTTGGTCAAAGGTTCTGGCCGAGTTTGAGTGGTCAGGAAGAAGACTACTTCACCTGTCACTGCTAGCTGCGGCGGCTAGGCGTTACTGGGTGGTTCGGGGTCAGCTTGGGTGAGCACCTGCGAAAACCTCGTGCCGACGATACCGGTCACCTTGGCCATGAGGTCGGTGACTTCTTGCCATTCCGTCGGCAGCAGATCTTGTTTCAGTTGGGGATGGATCGCCCATTGGGCATCGACTTGTGTTCCCTTTCGGCTCACGAGCACCCGAAGCAGTTCCACATCCCTGGTGTGTGATTCGGCCCCTACAGCTTGGGGAGGATTTCCGATTAATGGTCCCGATGGAGGCGTTGAACGTGCCATACAGCCAATCTCCTTCCCTCTTATAAAGGGGTAACATCATACCCCATCGTCAATCGATCTGTATATCTTCCAAAGGGCGCCTGGTGGTGGCCAGACCCGTTCATTGATCTGAATGGCTTGAAGAACGAGCGGCGGGATTGTGCTGCACTTAGGGGGTGACGTCTTCTTGGAGTACGTCGAGTATGGCCTGATGGATAGGCCCGTTGCTTGCGACCAATTCTTGCTCGTAAATCGAGTGCAGAGCGCCGTTGAAGTCCGTTACCCTGCCGCCGGCTTCTCGGAGGATGACGACTCCCGCCGCCATATCCCAAGGATTTAGTTTTATTTCCCAAAATCCATCGAATCGACCGGCCGCGACATAGCAAAGATCCAGAGCTGCTGTTCCGGTTCGGCGCAATCCCTGCACCTTTAATGCGAATCGTGCGAAGTGGTTCAAGTTATTGTTTGGGGTCTCGCGGATGTCGTATGCAAACCCGGTTACGAGAAGTGCCTGACCGAGATGTTCCGTTGTCGACACAGAAATGGGAACTCCATTCAAGTAAGCTCCTTGTCCAACTTGCGCGGTGAAGAGTTCGTCTCGAGTCGGGTCGTAGATCACCCCGATAATCCCCTCCCCGTCGCGTTCCACTCCGATGGAGACACAGTAGGCTGGGAATCCGTGGACGAAGTTAGTCGTGCCGTCAAGCGGATCGATCACCCATTTATAACGGGAAGGAGCTTGCCTTGTCAGTCCTCGTTCCTCGGCGAGGATAGGGTGGGTTGGGAAGGTTTTGTGAATGACGTTGATGATCCGTTGTTCCGCCTGGTGGTCGGCGTCGGTGACAAGATTAATGATTTGTTTATGCTCAATACGAAAACCGGTTTGCGTGCATTCAGCCAGAACGCCTCCGGCCTGACGGGCTGCATCAGTGGCGACCGAGGCCAGTAAATCGAGGGGGATATTCTCACTGGGTGCTTGAGACATGAGGCGGCATCATAACATGAGCCCATATTCGCACCATACAGAGCAAAATGATCTCTGACCTAAGGCAATCCTCTCATTGAGGTTGAAATCGTATGTTGCTGTTTGTCACTCTAATAGCTAAAACATCGAGTATATTGAACAAGCAATGATCTGATTTAAAGCGATAATTCCATGCAAGCAACTAGAATAGCATTAGATATTGACTTGCATTGCAAGCAATGCTATAAAGCAAGCATGCTTCACCTGGGGGCGATTTTGTGGAAGAACTTACCGACATTTTGGTTGGTCTTGAACAGCGAATCAGCGCGTACAAGAACCGGCTGCAAGAACTCGAAAAGAAGCGTCGTCGTTTGGATGACGAAATCGCTACGATTAAGAAGTACTTGGAATTGGCAGAAACGCTTTTTCGCGTCGAAGCCGATAAAGTCAAGCTCGCCAGTCTTTCTAGTCAATTCTACTCCGATGAAAAAGGTGTTCGGCAGCGACCTAACACGGATGTCACCGACCAGTCGAGGGAGATCCTCATGGGGCGGAGCAAATATTCCGGGAAAAGTGTCTCGGAAGCTGCCTACGAAATGCTCCGTGAGGCGAATCGCTCGATGCACGCAAAAGAACTTGTGCAACGATTGGTCGAGGGGGGTCTCCAGATCAAGGGGAAAACACCGCTGACATCTGTCGCGACGTCTTTGAAACGCGATAAGCGGTTCAGGAAAGTGGGCCCGAATACGTTCGAGGTATTGGAAGAAGCCCTGATTCGCGCAGTGTAGTGTGTCTGGGTCAATTAGAGACTTTAAAAGACATGAAGGGGGGTGAGAGTCTTGGCGACGAAGAAAGCAGCAAAGAAGAAGAAGAAGTAGTCCCCGCCTTGATTCTAGCGTCGGGAGCAAGGCCACTTGCTCCCGACGTTAAATCACATTTCAGTTACCCATACGTTACAAGCCATCTCGCCTGCTGAGGCAAGACCACGAGCAGAATTCCATTTAAGAGGATGAGTGTTAGGAGGCTTGGAGCGCCACCAGCGATGCGAATCGAGGTGCGGCCATGGCAGAGCGTGTCTCAGACGCGGCAACTGGCTCGTCAGCGTTGAGCAAAACCCAGCTGTCTGGGTGGTTCAGAATTTGTTGAACGAGGCGCGTGTGTATCGCATGCCCGGAGCGCTCGGCGATCACATGCCCGATAAAAGGCAAGCTAAGTAACGAAAAGTCTCCGATCAGGTCCAGGACTTTATGACGGACGAATTCATTGGCAAAGCGAAGGCCTGACTCATTGAGAACGCCGTCCTGAGATAGGATGATCGTATTATCCAGGCTGCCACCTTTCCCAAGCCCGCGGGCCCAGAGGGCTTCCACTTCCTGCAAGAACCCGAATGTCCTGGCGCCGGCGATCTCGCGTTCAAACGCCTGGACTGAGTGCTCATAGGCGTAGGTCTGCGTTTGGATCAAAGGATGATTGTAGTGAATAGAATAGGTGATTTTAGTGGTCGAGGACGGTTCGATACGAACTCGCCGAGTTCCATCCACTACCTCGAGCGGCCGTGTGATTTTCAGATAGGGTTGCCGCCGGCTCTGGGGAACAATTCCGGCTGACCGAATCAAGCGAACGAAGTGTGCGGCACTGCCGTCCATCGCGGGAGCCTCACCAGCATCAACCTCCACATACACGTTGTCGATGTCGAGTCCGGTCAATGCTGCCAGGATGTGCTCGATCGTCTTGACCTGAAATCCGTTGCCGCTGATCGCCGTGCAGAGTTCCGTAGGCACCAAATGTTCGACGGAGGCCGCGAGGGAGGCTCCGTCTTTGCCGTTTCGGTTCACGAAGACCACACCGGTATCCGGTGGAGCAGGCCTGAGCGTCAGGGTAACAGGCTGTCCGGAATGGAGCCCAACCCCTGCACAACTCACCGCATTCGCTATAGTTTGCTGCACTCTCACAAGGTCACCTCTAATTATACAGGACTTATAAGCAACTCGTGTGCCAGCAGTTATTTTTGTGAAATAAGTGTCGTAAGACATTGATAGTACGAGACATGTATTCATGATTTCGCCATGAAGTCATGTTGTATAAATATTACACCTGTGACTTTTCAAGGAATATAGAATCGTACAATTCACGCTCCTAATTATAGCCAGGCAACGCAACGGAGATGCAATCGATCACCACGATGGGTAGCAATGGTTGATGGAAATAGCTCACTCTCTGTTGGTGAGCTGACAAAAAATACGGGGTGATCGGTTGGTTTAGGAAGGGCTACATACTGCTTGTCGGGCTAGAATGTTTTCACTTGGGAGCTACAACAGCTAGGGCCGGGGGTCCAATTCGATAAGTCCTTTTCGAATGGCCAGGATGGCGGCCTGTGTGCGATCGTAGACTTGTAGCTTATGAAAAATATTCCGGACGTGGTTCTTGACGGTCTTTTCGCTTAGGTCAAGATTATTGGCAATTTCCTTGTTCGTCTTGCCGTCAGCGACCAAGCGTAGAACCGTGATCTCTCGTTCCGTCAGATCGTGCTCGACCCACCCAGGTTTCTTCCCCTTCTTCTGGGACATCAAGGAAAACTCCGCCAAGATCTTGCTGGCCACAGATGGATGGATTAGTGACTCGCCTTTGTAGATCGCTCGAATCGCAGCGACGATCTGAGAGGACTCGGAATCTTTCAAGAGATACCCTGTGGCGCCGGCGCGTACCAAATCGAAGATATATTGTTGCTCGTCATACATGGTCAAGGCTACGATGCCGATGTGAGGGAACTCGCGCTTGATCTGTCTGGTCGCTTCAACCCCGCCCATCCTGGGCATGCTCACATCCATCAGCACCACATCGGGGACCAACGTCTTTACCTTTTCGACGGCTTCGATGCCATCCTGGGCTTCTCCTACGATCAGGATGTCGTCTTTCGTCTTGAGGATCGCGGCCAGTCCTTCGCGTACGACGCGATGGTCATCTGCGATGAGCACCTTAATCTTCTCCATGGGGTGTCGTCTCCTTTTTCACTAGCGGGATGTCGACGACGATCGTCGTGCCACGCCCTTTTTTCGATTCGATCTTGCCTTCGCCGCCTACGAGTCGAGCCCGCTCCAGGATTCCGCGAATCCCGAAGTGGTCCCATTTGTCGGGATCACGCAGCACGGTGTCCATGTCGAATCCCACGCCGTTGTCCCCGATGGTGACACGGAGGCGTTCGGGGTCGATGTCCAGCCCCACGGTCACCCGAGTTGCTTTCGCGTGCCGCTCCACGTTGCTGAGGGCTTCTTGCACAATGCGAAACAGGAAGATCTTGGTGCGTGGAAACAAGATCTGTTCATCGCCGGAGACGCGGAACTGCGTCTTAATGTGATATTGGGTCTCATACGAGGTCAGATAGTTGGTGAGGGCAGGGAGCAGCTCCATCTTGTCATAATGGAGCGGGCGGAGATTGAAGATGACTTGCCGCGCCTCCTGGATGGCCAGCTTCAGCTGGGCTTTGCTTTCGCGCAAGGTGGCCAGGCTGGCTTTCGGATTCTTTCGAATCAGTTGCTGGCTGAGATCTAGTTTGAAGTTTACCCCGGCTAAACTCTGTACGAGGCCGTCATGCATTTCGCAGGCAATGCGCGTCCGTTCCTCCGTCACCGCCACACCTGTTTCCTTGACGTAGAGTCGATAGAGTGATTGGTATTTATTCAAGGTCTTCTCGATCTCTGCCGTCGCTCGGATGCGCGCCTCGATAAGTTCCCACATGAATTTGGCGCTGGCCCCGCCGATGATCGTGACGCCCATGCGGTGAAAGTCTTGAAGTAATTGCCCGACCTTGGCATTGCCCGACACGTCAATAATGAGATCTACGCGCTCAAGATCCAGGAGGCGTCGGTAATCGCGGGTTACGGGGATACCGAGCTGTTTCGCCAGGGCGATTCCCGGGACGTTTTTTTGGACTTCAGCCACACCCACGATTTGTACCAGTGGGTCTGTCGCAAAGATTTCCATCAGCGCCGTGCCCCCGCGACCTGCGCCGATGATCGCCACATGTGTGCCGCTGGGTGCTCCGGTTTTGCATGGCTGCTTGAGAGCCTTGGCCTTGGTTGTCGGCATCTTGACGCCTACGTGCTGAGACAGTGCATCATGTTGTTAACTGGAGAACCGCGGGGGGGACAGGGAGAGAACGATGGGAGAGAGGGCGGGGCCCGCAGCCCTCACCGGTCGCGGCGTTGCTGAGCCAACGTTCTCAACTCGTCCATAAACTGGTCAATGTCTTTGAACTCGCGGTAGACAGACGCAAAGCGAACATAGGCCACCTGATCCAGTTGATGAAGCTCTTTCATCAATTCTTCGCCCACAATCCGGCTCTCGATTTCGGTTTCACCCATCTCCTGAATGCGTTTCTCAATACGATCCGTCACGGTTTCGATGGTGGCGGTACTGATGGGCCTTTTTTCGCAGGCTTTCTTGAGACCGGCGAGAATCTTGGTGCGGTCGAACGATTCTCGGCGACCGTCTTTTTTCACTACCACGGGGAGAATTTCTTCGACGCGTTCGTAGGTGGTGTAGCGACGCTTACACCCGAGACATTCTCGCCTGCGGCGAATGACCTCGCCCTCCTTCGCCATGCGCGAGTCTACGACCTTGTCTTCGAGTTCATCGCAGAACGGACATTTCACAGGCGGTGATCCTGCCCCATCTGACGCGGTTTAGTAGGTGTGAAAGATCGGAAAGCGGTTGCAGAGCGCTTTGGCCTGCGCGCGGACTTTCTCGAGCATTGCGGGATCTTGTCGATGCTGCAGTACCTGGTCGATCAAGTCCACAATCTCCTTCATCTCGGTTTCCCGCATCCCACGGGTAGAGACAATGGGAGTTCCCAGTCGAATGCCACTGGCCACGGCTGGCGGCTTCTCGTCGTAGGGCACGGCATTCTTGTTCACGATAATGCCGGCGGCGTCCAGGGCTGCATCCGCTTCTTTGCCTGTAAGACCCTTGTTCGTCAGATTCACCAGCATAAGGTGTGTATCCGTGCCGCCAGACACAATCTTATATCCTCGGTCGAGGAGTCCTTGGGCCAGCACCTTTGCGTTGGCGATGACCTGCTGTTGGTAGCGCGTGAATGCCGGTGAGAGGGCTTCCTTGAAGGCAACGGCCTTGGCCGCGATCACATGCATCAAGGGGCCACCTTGCATGCCGGGGAAGATAAATTTGTCGACCGCCTTGGCGTACTCAGCCTTGCACATCACGACCCCACCCCTTGGTCCGCGCAGGGTCTTGTGGGTTGTCGTAGTGACAAAGTCGGCATAGGGGACAGGATTTGGATGGAGCCCCGCGGCGATCAGCCCGGCGATGTGGGCGATGTCGACCATCAGATAGGCGCCGACCGACTTGGCGATTTGTTGGAATCGTGGGAAATCGAGGGTGCGTGCATAGGCACTGGCGCCCACAACAAGCATGCGAGGCCGGCATTCCTCTGCCAGCTTTTGCACCGCATCATAGTTGATGGTCTCGGTCTCGCGGTCCACCCCGTAAGAGAACGCGCGAAATAGGATCCCTGAAAAATTGACCTTGCTGCCGTGGGTGAGGTGACCGCCTTGAGCGAGGTCCATGCCCAGGATGGTGTCGCCGGTTTTCAGCACGGACAGGTAAGCCGCCATGTTGGCCTGTGATCCCGAGTGCGGCTGCACGTTCACGTGCTCTGCGCCGAAAATCTGTTTACACCGCTCGATGGCCAGATTCTCCACGGTGTCCACATGCTGACACCCGCCGTAGTACCTCTTTCCCGGGTACCCTTCGGCGTATTTATTGGTCATAAGGGAGCCCTGAGCGGCCAGGACGGCCGGACTGGCGAAATTCTCCGAGGCGATCAGGAGCAGCTTGTTACGCTGCCGCTCTTCCTCGGCGGCAATCGCGGCATAGACATCCAGGTCTGTGGCTTTGAGTGCGTCTAAAGAACCGACCGCATCGTTCATGGCAGCTCTTCCCTCGTTAGGACTCGGCGGGGGCCGCTTCGGCTTCCTGCTTCTTCACGACGTGGATCATCACGGTTGCAGTCACGTCCCGTGGTAGCTTAATCGGTACGGTGAAGGTGCCGAGTTCTTTGATCGGCTGGTCCAGCTGGATCTTGCGCCGATCCACCACAATTCCTTTTTCAGCCAATCCTTCTGCAATGTCTTTGACCGTGACCGACCCGAACATCTTGTCGTCCTTGCCGACCTTGGTCTCCACCGTAAGGGCCACGGCTGAGATGCTCTTGGCGTGGGTTTCGATCTCCAGCTTTTCTTTTTTTGCCCGTTCGCCCGCTACGCGTTTGATATGCTCAAAGGCCTTGATGCTGCGACTGTCGGCCAACACCGCCTTTTTGCGCGGAAGCAGAAAATTCCGTGCATACCCGGCTTTAACATCGAGGAGATCGCCGAGATGGCCGACCCCTTCCATCGTTTCTTGTAGAATGACCTTCATACCCCTAACTCCTTCTGTTGGAAAGGGAATGAGCATACTGGGGGGACTGAAAAAAGTCAATTCACAATATACGGCAGGTAATGTCAGAATGAACACGTCCGCTTCTATCAGACCGGTCGGCGGCCGGAAGGTGCTGTGGAGTGGCACCAGCGTGCCCTTGGCCAATTAACCCAAGTTGCGTGTCATCATCTCTCTGTCGTTGCGTTGACAACAAGGGGACCCAATGTTACCGTCCGCGCCCATGTTGAACTTCCGATTTGTGTTCTTCTTCTGGGCGATTCTCACCAGCCACGGCCTGCTTGCGGCACCGCTTGTCTTCGCCGCTTCGTCGGCTGAGCCTCTCAATATCGTGGTAACAATTTCCGTTTTGAAGGACCTCACCGAACAAATCGGTGGCCCTTACGTTCGCGTGACATCCCTCCTGAGCGGCTATGAAAACGAACATACCTATTCCCCTAAACCGAGCGATCTCGTCGCCGTTCGGAAAGCCCGGCTGCTGTTCGAAGTCGGTATCGGCCTCGAAGTTTGGGTCTCCTCGTTGGTGAAGAATGCCGGCAGCGCATCACTCCGGGTCGTCACCACCTCCAAGGGCATCGCGCTGCTCCGCGACACACCAAACCATGAAGAAGCGGTTCATGCTGGTGGAGAAGACGAACGAGGAAATCCTCACGTATGGATGGATCCTGAGAATGCGATGACCATGATGCGTCACATCACAGAAGCGCTTATTCAAGTAGACCCGGCGCATGCGACTGAGTTTCGAACCAATCAGGCCTCGTATCTTCGGAAACTGGACCAGCTGCGAGTGGACCTGAGTGAACGGATCGCACGCGTGGCCGACCGGCGTTTTATCGCGCATCATCCGGCCTGGCCATACTTGGCAAGGCGCTTTGGATTTCACATTGTTGGAACGATCCAGCCGCAATCCGGGAGCGAGCCATCGGCGCTCCAGCTTCATGACCTCATCGCGAAAATTAAGAAGGAACGGATCAAGGTGGTTGTGTCTGAAATTCAGTTGAGCCAACGGATTCCTGAGCTCTTGGCTAAAGAGACTGGTGCCCGAGTGGTGGTCCTCACCACTCTCACGGGAGGTCTCCCGCACACGGATACCTACCTCGACATGCTTCGTTATAATGTGCTCCAATTGGCCAATGCGCTGGATGCGGCTTAGCGGTTGATAGGCGTCCATTTGCAGCAACTTGGGCTGAGAGGAGTCCTCACCGACGTGGCAAGTCAGTCTCCCCCTATTATTCACTTCGATCATGCCACCTTTGGGTTCCCTGGGGTGGTTGCCCTTGACGATATCTCGCTCGAGATTCAATCCGGCGAGTTCGTGGGAGTCATCGGGCCCAACGGGTCAGGAAAGACGACTCTCTGTCGTGCGGTCCTCGGGTTGATGGCTCCGCTGAAAGGTCACCTCAGAATTTTCGATTGCGCCTGTGATGAGCTACGCTGTCACCACCGGGCCAAGATCGGCTATTTGCCCCAGAAAGGAGTCGTTGATCGTAACTTTCCCGTTACGGTACTAGAAACCGTCATGATGGGACGGTACGGTGCATTGGGCCTGTTCACGCGGCCATCTGGGAAAGATCGCAAGATCGCGCTGGACGCCCTGGCTCACGTGGGGATGGAGGGGCATCGAGACAGCGCGCTGGGGCACCTCTCCGGAGGACAACAGCAGCGGGTCTTCATTGCCAGAGCGTTGGCCCAGCAACCACAAGTATTGTTGCTGGACGAGCCGACGACCGGATTAGATATTACGACGCAGCACAGTGTCGTCGAGCTGGTGCAACATCTGCACGAAGAGTTGGGCCTGACCGTCCTCTTGATTACCCATGACATTAATATGATCCGTTCACGGGTCGACCGGCTCGTACTGCTCAAGACGCGCCTCTACGCCGCAGGGCCTCCTGCCGATGTCTTGAAGTCAGAGATCCTCAGCCAAGTCTATGGGAAAGACCTAGTGATCACGGAACGGGACACCATTATTGTTGAGGATTACCACCACCATTGACCATGCAGCACGATGCTTGACCTGCTTGCGTACGACTTTATCCAGCGTTCTCTTTTAGCGGCCGCGCTCGTTGGTGCCTTGTGCTCGACGATCGGTGTCTTCGTTGTGCTGCGCGGGCTGGCGTTTATGGGAGCCGGTACGGCACATGCCGCGTTTGCCGGAGTTGCGCTCGGGTATCTCATGGGTTGGCCGCCGCTGCTCATGGCAATTCTCTTTGGCCTCGCCACGGTCTGGATCACGGGATGGGTGGAAGAAAAAGGCCGGATGAAGCTGGATGTCTCCATCGGCATCCTTTACACCGCCACTATGGCCCTGGCGATTCTCTTCATCGGCCTGATGAAGACCTATAACGCCGAGGTTTATGGCTACCTCTTCGGAAATGTGCTCGCCGTGACCAGCGAGGAGTTACGTACGATCGCCGGATTGAGCGTCGTCGTCATCGGTGCGATTGTGCTCTTTTCGAAAGAACTCTACTTCATCGCATTCGATCAAGAAATGGCGGAAGCCTCCGGGGTGCCGGCCCGACGTATATTTTTCCTCTTGCTGACCCTGGTGGCCCTCACGGTGGTGATATCACTCAAGACTGTCGGCGCGATCCTCGTCTTCGCGATGATCCTCATTCCGGCCTCCACCGCCTATCAACTGACGCATAGTCTCTCGACGCTGACCTGGTATTCAGTTCTCATCGGCATCACCTGCTCAGTCGGGGGGGTACTTATTTCTTCATACTGGGATATTCCTTCTGGTCCTGCTATTGTGTTGCTCGCCACACTGCTCTTCTTTGTTGCGGTCCTTTTTTCTCCCAAGAGACAACTGCGCGCGCTCACCATTCATTGACTTCGGCTTCCACAGTGTGCCGTCTGAATTCTCACCCATTCCGATGTTAATGCTCTCTCTCTAGGGCATAGATATAAGTCTGTGTCGGCAACGAATCATTATTCCAGCAGGTAGAACGGGATTGTAACTGCCCATGAATCTCCCATCACAGATGATAGAGCTAAGGGATTATAGTGATTGGACAATTCCAATCGGACTACACTCCATTAAGCGGAAGACGAGGCACTTGTTGCCTCGGCAGTGCAAGGAAAGATGGCGTGGGACTGCTTTTGGGCTGAGCTAGGGTCCATCCCAGTACGGTGTGATCCTTGGTTCGGGTATACGAGACCCTGAAACGATTGTGAACATTTCAACATCACGGAGGGTTTATGTATAGAAGTGTCGTTATCGCGCGTCGGGGTTTGATGATATTCATGGTGCTAAGCGCGCTTGTCCTAAGCAGCCAAGCAAGTGCGGAAGAATGGAAGCTGGAGCAGGGTGGAATAGAGCCGGGCAAAGTTGTGCTGGGCATGCGAGCGGGATTTGCCCCCTTGACCCAATCGTTAACCGCCAACAGTTCAACCGACGTAGGCTCGTTGGTCAATTTTCAAGCGATGTATAGCCTCAATAAATGGCTTTTGATCGGGATGATGCTGGAGTGGGAACGCCATGGCGTGGATCGAGAACGGCCCTATCGGGACTGGGGCCATCAAGACACCGTGTCAGTGTTGCCGACAGTCGAAGTTCGGCCGGTTCGATTTGGCCCGATCAGTCCCTATGCCAACATGAGCTTCGGGGTGAACGTGAATAGTTTTGGTGAAAACAGCCCGACGCGTATCTCTCCCAGCAATACCTTCGCCTGGCGGCTCGGCTGGGGTGCCGACTACATGCTGACCAAACAGTTCGCGTTGAACACGGAAATGGCCTATAAGCGAAATGACGGACATGCGACCGTGGATGGGGTCCGCAACAACGATTGGAATGCCTCTTCGTTCGGATTTCTCTTCGGCGCCAAACTTTTCTTTTAGGTTCTGAGTATTCCAGACGGATTGCGTGGCGTGGAACTTTCCGATCTCCCGGGGTTCCACGCCGGATACAAGAGATGGGCAGGAGCAAAGAATGTTGGACTCGAAGAACTACGCTATTTCTTGTCGGCCTTGTTTAGATCGACTCCAGACCATCCCGGTCTGTTCCTTCGAACTAAAACCGAGCTTTTCATAAAAGCCTGGTATGCGGGTGCAGAGCCAGACGAGTTCAACTTTTTTGAGGCGGGGGTGGCTCAAGATACGCTGGACGATATCAGTACCGACGCCCTGGCCCTGGTGTGCCTTATCGACGATCACATCCCAGATGGTCGCTCGGTAGACATAGTCCGTTAATACCCGTCCGAATCCAATCAGCACGTCACCGTCCCAGGCTGTCACGGCCACATCGGTATGGCGCAACATTTCACGTGCGTCTCCAAGTGTCCGTCCTTTGGCCCAAGGCGCTTGCTGGTAGAGGCGGACGAGTTTGGCGGGGTCGAGGTCTTTCTTCTCGGCGAAGGTGATGGCGGGCTTGAGGGTTGGGGGCATCTTGTACTAGATTATCTCCCAGAGACAGCAACAAAAATCACGCGGAGTGTACGAGGAACATCATGACAACGCAAGTCCGTAGCTGCCCCAAGTGCGCTCAGCTTATGTGGCTCACAGAGGACCAATATGAACTCCTCGATGAGGCAACCGTTCGAGCCAAGTGCCCTCACTGTGGGTCAACCGTTCGCTTCACGCTTGTCTCGCAGGGGGCCAACGCAGCCGGTCCAAAGATGGGCCACTGACCGCTTTGCGGAGTTCTGAGTCCTGAGTTGAGAGTTGAGGCCAAAGCCTCAGCACCTTCCACTCAGAACTCTAGTCACATCCCCCGCCCTGCGCCGTCCAGCTCCGGTTTGTTACCAGGTAAAATTTTATTCAGGGTGGAGCGGTACTCGCCCGCGCGCTTTTCATCGATCCGGCCGATTTCAACTTCTTTATCCCGCTGCATCCGGTCTAGATGATCGAGCACCGACAGCAGCGGCTGGACGGAACCGAGTAGTCGGCCGACCTCGAACGCTTCCAGCGATTCTACAAATAATTCGTTCAGTCCTTTATAGGGGGTTCCGGTGCTCTGATTCCTGAACCGTGAGACGATCTCTTCATACTCCTCGACCGCCTCAAATTTTGGCTTCACCCCGCTCGGCACCGCCGACAGATGGACAATCGGCGGTAGCTTGACGGCGTAGATTTTCAGCTGAGCCACTAGTCCACCTATCGCGTCGAGCACATCGGTAGTTTGCATGAAATCATCCTCCGCGGCGGCATTGCTTATGCCAAGTTGAGGGGGTTTGTTAAGATTTGTGGATCTTTAGGCCTTCCAGTGGGCCATTCTGTGGTCCGATCCTGCATAATCGCTTTGTCTGAGGCGGCGTTCCTGGCGTTCTCCTCCGCTTGCAACTGGTGCAGGCTCTGGCGCAGCGCCACCGCATGCCCCCCCCATTAAGTCGTGCCATCTGCTCGCTGCCGGGCTTCATTGCCGCCT
>Ga0163152_10002051_pt1 | contig 29893 bp, 38 predicted proteins | sample OliLakLV19MP8IB2_FD_148635 | JGI IMG/M metagenome (GOLD analysis project Ga0163152, IMG submission 148635) | Freshwater microbial mat bacterial communities from Lake Vanda, McMurdo Dry Valleys, Antarctica - Oligotrophic Lake LV.19.MP8.IB-2 | ecosystem: Environmental > Aquatic > Freshwater >...
CCCTTATAACGGGTAAGGTGCGGGGATACCATGGAAGGTCGACCCTAACGACCCCTACCGATTGGGATCGACCTGGGTAAACCGACTGCAGGTTGTTTTCCGCGCCCCCCCTGGACAATCTCGGTCGAGCTTGGATCGACAGTTCACTTGCACGGCATGCGGCGTGATCTTTTTTCTCGCCCTTGGTCGCGGAAGACCGCCGAAGTTTTGCCCGGAACACCGCAAGGTGAGTGGCCCCCGGGGTGATCGCAGGGCCACCGAACTTCGGATGAACGCAAAAAACCGAAGTAAAGCCGCTGCGAAAAAATCGAACGCGACGGCTGCGGATCTGTTGCGCTCAAGCGAGCTCGCCGCCGGGCTGTCGATCTTTCCGGACCCGGTCACCGCTGCTCGCTACGTCGGGATCGACGCGATCGGCGAAGAGCTCGACAACCTGGTCGCGCTCGCACGTGGCGCACATCAAGGGATAATCGACGGAGACCCATCCGAGCTCGGGCGCCGACTGTCGGCGTCGATCCATCTGATGTTGATCAAATGCATGGAGAGTCGAGGGATGATCTCGCCGCGCGACCTCCCGCACGTGACGCGAGCGCTTGCTCAGGTTCACCAGATTATGGTTGGCGAGGGCAAAGCGCGCTTCTCTGAGGTGAAGCTGTACTTGGTCGGAGCAGACGGACAGCCATTCGATCCGAATGCTGATGTCTCGACCACCCCTGCCCCCGCTTTGGTCTCCGCCCCTGCTTCATCCCCCGCTAAAGTCTCGGCGGTTAATTGATCCGATCCATCGCACTCAACGCCGGAAAGCCGCTGTTGAAATTCCAGGAGGCGCTGCTTCGGTCGAGAGCGATCGTCATTGCGGTGTTCGGCGGATGGCGATCTGGGAAGACTCGCGTGTGTGCGCTCAAGCTGATCGCTAACGCTATCGCGAACCCATGGCGACCGGACTACGGCGGAGACAAGCCTTTTTCGATCGTAATTGGCCTCACGCACAAGGTGTTGGTCGATAGTGCGTACCGCGAGATCAAGGCGGTTCTCCCGCCGGAAATGATCCTGAAGGAGATCAAGGGCGCCAGCTGGGAGATCACGATGGTCAACGGACACGTGATCAAGTTCCGGACCTCGAAGGGACGAGTCGAGGGCGCCAGCGCTTGCGGTGTCTGGCTGGACGAAGCCCATCTTTTGCCGGATGAGAAACTGTATCTCAATTATCAGATGCGCGCTTCCGATGCCCTCGGCAAGAAATTCCTGGTTCTCGTGTCTGGGCTCCCTGAGTCGGGTTGGCTGCAGGATACTTTCGACCGGCCTGAGCATGCGCTCGACCCGAACCGATTGATCCTGTTCGCACGCACAGCGGACAATCATTACAACCCGCCGCATGTGATCGAGCAGTTTCGATCCTCGGTCTCGCGCGTCAACTCGATCAAATACCTCGAGGGCAAGTGGATGCCTCGCGAGGGAACGATTTATTACGAATGGGATCCCAGGATCCACGTCGTAGATGTCTTCGGCGATCCGTCGGCTCCATGCCATCTCGGCGTGGATATCGGCGAGCAGGGCGCGGTTCTCTGGTTTCAGGAGATCATGCGGACCGTGAAGCGCGAAAACGGAGTGACGTCGATCGAACGCGGACTCCACGTGGTGGACGAATTTCTGCCGGATTCGCAGTCGGTTGAAGGCGTCATGCGTGAGGTCGCCAAACGCCCATGGCGGATCGAGCCTGGTGCGTCGACAATCTTCGTCGATCCAACGACACGTGCGGACGAGTACGGATCGATCCGTAGGGTGTTCGGAACCAAGATCAACATTGTGAGAAAGTTTCGCGGCGATAAGGCGGAGAACGTCGAGTATGGACACGACGCGGTCAACGCTGCTCTGAGAGATGCCGACGGCAATGTTCGGCTCACGATCTCCAGCAGGCTCCCACGCATGCAACGATCTCTGCTTTCAGTGATCTCGCGTTACCATCGAGGTCCAGGAGGGAAGGCTGTCCGTGACGACAAGGTGGATCACGTGCTCGACGCTTTCCGTTATCCGGTAGCTCACTTCTTGCCGCTTAGGACGGACGCCCGAGTCGCTGCGTGATTGGGTAGGGATTGAGACTCAATGATCGAGACACTGCATTTCAAAGAGATCGTTGCAGTGCTGTTGGTTTGCGCATGCTGCGGTAAGAAATATCGGTGCGATGGTCCCAGCAAAACAGCCGTGTTTGCTCACTGTAAAACATTGTGCTGGTGTTTCTTGCGCGGAGACGTCTATTGCAGCAAAGCGTGCAACAGAGAGCAAAAAAGGAAGGCGGCGGCGGTTGATGCTGGAGTTTGAAGTTCAACCCGCTCCTGAGTTTGAGCTTGTTGTAGACAACGAAAGCGAGACTGTCGGCGCAATGGGCGACGCGATCTTGGTCGCACTCAGGTCCCGACTGTCGAGTGGTTTCGGGGCGTCGAGCGCGCTCGCCGCGCCCAAATCAGGAGGCAAGGCTTTGCATCGGACCGGGACCCTCGCCGCGTCGATCGTCTCCGAGGTGGCGCTGAAGCGCGGAGTGCTGGTGGCGATCGTCAAACCAACAGGCAATCGACCAGACAGTGAGAACGCGGAGGGCAAGGTTTCACGTGCCCGAGCAAAAACGAAGCTGCTTCGGGCTGAGAAGATTGCAAGCCTGATTACGCAAGCGATGTCGGGTGCATCGATTGATCGACATTGGCTGCGCAAGAAGCCAACGAAAGATGGTCAGGTCTACAAGGTCGGATCGGTGAGGGTTCGAACGGCGAACACGAATGCTGCGCTCGCTGGGATCTTGTCGGTTGCGCCGAAAGATAAACGCGGGATCAGCGGTGGTCGCGCGTCTTATCGTGTGTTTGTGGCATCGTCAGAGTATCAGCGCCTCGCTACCGAAGCGGCTAAGCTGATCGTCAAATTCAGTTTGCGGGCCACGGGCTCGAGTGGAGTGGAAGAGTGATTCGTCGACAGATCAGTGAGATAAAAAAAGAAGATCAAAAATGGAAGCCAGGCGGCATCATTTTCGATCAGGATGCGCATTCGCTCTCGAATCTGTTCGACCACCGTGGGAGACAAATCACCTTTGATCACCTGAAGTCGGTATCGATGGGCGACCCAGACAACCGTAGGCCACTCTGTATTGGCACGATCCCGCGACTCGCTGAATCGATTTCCGTTCTTTATCGCGTCCCTGCTACGCGTCGCTTGAAGAAAGGAAAAGAGCTACTCGGCGACACAGATGATCAAATGTTGACCTATCTCGAGATCGGTAGACGTATGTCGATCGATAACGTCTGGCAGATCGTCGATGCTCGCCGCAACCTCCTCCGTCAATGCGCACTCACGTTCGTCGAGAGTGACGCGCACGAGTCTGTTCAGGCTCGAGTGTTTTCTCCGTTTGATTTGTTTCGCATGCCGACACCGAGTGCGGCGGATGTGATTGACGAGGATCAGGCAATCGCGCTGCAAATCAGGGAAGGAAACCAGGACAAGGACAGCATTTTCCAGCTCTGGCAACGTGAAGACGATGGCTGGCACATGTGGATCGTTGACGGAGCAGGCGCGCTGGCTGGAGAACAGCCGTACGGTGAGGATGGCAAGCCCCCGTTCGACGAACTGCCGATCGTTATGGTCTACGATACGCTCCCGGCCGGGCTTGCGTATCTTCCGATCCCTGAGAGTCGGCTAGATTTCGCGTTGAGCATCAACGCACTGGCCAACGATCTGGCCTATCTGACGAAACTCGAGGCGCACACCGTCAAGGTCCTGATCACTGATGACTTGGCGGGCGTGCCGACCGAAACAGGACCAGACAAACTGTTCATGCTCCCGACAGGATCGGACCTCAAAACACTCGCACATTCACCTCAGATCGCGGCAGTGATCGCAACCGTGGCCAACGAACTGTCGATGCTGGCGCTTTCCGAATCTCTTCCCGCCGACTATTTCTCGTCGACCCGTCAGGTGCACACAGGTCCAGCGCTCAAGACCGCGGAGCGCGACCTCGACGCTCGCCGTCAACGGCAAGCGCCGCTGGCCGTGGAGGACGAACGCAGAGCATTTCGGAAAATCCGATCGATCCACAACGCGTTTGCGTCTGATTGGGGAATGGATCGTCTCGACGAAGATCTTTCACTGGTCGCGTCCTTCGGTCGGCAATGGCAACCGACCGACGCAAAAGAGCTCCAAGAGGTCTGGTTCAAGGATCTCGCTGTCGGCGCTGGCTCAATGATCGGATACATCCAAGAGAGGTTCAACTGCGATCGCGCTCAAGCGATCGATATGTTCGATCAGGTGCAGGAGGATCGCGCGGCGTATCCTGTATCTCAGCAGCAAAATCCGGGAGCGCTCACTGATGGTCCGACGCCTGCTCTCGGAGACGGCGGAGCACAAAAAATATCAGGTGCGTTCAATCCGGATCTTGCGACCTCGACCGAGGGAGCGTCGATTACTGACGCGGTCGTCACACAAGCCGGACCGGAAGCTGGAGGCGAGGACGAGACGGTGAATGCTACATTTGAGCAGGTCGGGTTGGGTGTTGCTCCTGAGACTCCCGCCGCGAACCAAGCCCTCAGTGGAGCACAGCTCGCAGCTGTCGCCGCGATGAAGCTTGCGGTAGCGACGAAACAGGAACCGCGCGCTACCGCGGTTGAAACGCTGGTCAATTTCTACGGTGTCGATCGCGAAGTTGCAGAGAAAGTCATCGGGGAGATCGGCAGAACATTCTTCGTGGAAGCGCAGCCAGCCCCGCGTCCGTTCGGTGGAGGTGGCGGTGGCGCATTCGGCGTCGACGTCTAAACCGATCCCGTGTAGCGACGCTTGGCGCGCCATGTGAAAGCGATTCACATCATGCGAACACGCTTCAAATGTGACTCGAAGAACCAAGTGAACGGCGCTAAGCTTAGCTATAATGTGCGTCTTTCTGTGATCCCTGGGGACTGGCAACGGACGAACAATCCGGCTCAAGGCGAAGTGAACCAGGCTCAACCGGATCCTGACACTCAATACTCGGACCCTGCGATCGTTGATGCGAGCGATGCTCGGAGCGCTGAATCTCGACATTGGGACACTCAGCCGGGCGGGATGATTGAGCTTCAGCTGCTTAACGCTCAGGCTGCGAGCACATTCGAGGAAGGCGCCGAATATTCAGTCGATATCGTCAAGGCGCAAAAGAGATCCGGACAGTAAACCGATCCCCCCGGAGACACGGTTTTCTCGCCGTGTCAGTCTGCCCCCCTAAGTGCCGACCGTTCAACAACATGCGCCGGATGCGCCAGAAACCACCGAACCAGGAGAGACTCCTGCCGGTGAATCGACGCCAGCGAAAAGCGAGACGCTTTTACGGGCTGATTTTGAGCGGTGGTCAGACTCTTTCGCCAAGAAAATAAACGGAGAGCTCGCGAGTCTTCGAAAGAAGGGCTCACCCTCTGCCGTCACTGCTGCTCCGGACTCAGTCGCTGAACCGAAGGCTGAGCCACTCACAGTCGAGGATCTCAAGATTTATCGCGAGATCGGCCGGCTCGAAGAGTCTGTAGGTCAGGATATGATCGACGGGCTAGGGGAAGACTACGCTGGCTCGACGCCAGCGCAGCAAATTCTCATTTTGCGCGGCGTGCAGGTTGGACTGGCGAAAACGAACGAAGGAAGCCGGGGCGCGACGCCCGTTGTGAAACCCAGAATAAACGCGCGGGCGGAAGCTCCGGTCCCGCGCGACACAACGCCGCGTCCTAGATCCCAGCAAGAACACCAGGCTCTCAGATCGTCTAACCCACGCGCATTTAAGGCGCTGATGGCGGAAGACAATTACGACCCTGGAAAACTGCCCTGGTCTGTGTAATCGCGGTGCACCGAAAGGGTGTGCCTTGTGCCCGACAATCGAGAAAAATATGTCAGCGATAGGCTGATCAATAGAGTCTCCGTCACTTCGTCGTTGAAGTCTCTCTTCACCGACGTGGTCGCAGACGGACGCGTCGCAAAGAACGACTCGTTCGAGATCCCAACCCGTTCTGCGATCCAAGTTGAGCAGGTATCGACTGGTTCTGGCGCGGCTACGATGACGGTTCAAACGAACACGGCGACACCGAACCTTCTTACCGTGGATCAGCACTATGGTGCGGTCATTGAGATCGGGAAAATGAACGCCAAGTACGACTTGGCGGGTGCGTGGTCGGATCAACTCGGCGATCAGGTCATGATCGAGATCGACAATTACGTCGATTCTGATGTTTTTACTCGAGCGCTTTTATATGGCGGTGCATGGTTGGCCGGGGCCACAACTCCGACAACCTGGGTCAATCCGTCCGGCGCCGCGGTCACGCAAGACATGACGGAGCAGGCGCTCGCGGTCATGTCCACCCAGCGAGGCGTTAGCCTCGAAGGTTGTGAATGGGTTTTCCATCCGTATGGTCTCGGCTCTATTCGTCGATTGTCGGCGTTCACTCCGATCCACACACCAGTCGCGGCGGGTGGATCACTCGGCATGCGGACTGTCGGCGAGCTCCACGGGCTTCCCGTGAAGATGACGAACGCTGTGCCTAACAGGCTTTCGATCGCAACGACAGCGGTTGTCGTGTCGACTAACGTTGCGACCGCTACGGTCGCGGCAGGGCATGGTGTTGTCGCTGGCATGTTGCTTACGTCTACCGGGCACACCGTCAACAGCTCAGCGAATGTGACTGTTACGAGCACGACCGAGACCACGATCGTTTATCCGTTGACTACCGGCGACGCAACGCTCGCGGACGGCATCGGAACGCTTACCGTGAATCTCACGATCAACGGATTGGTGCACCGCCCGTGGGCATTTATTGCGCAAGCAAAAGTGCCGACTATCGCGATCCACGCTCGAACCGGCGGAAAGATCGTCGACGAATTGCAGTCCCACACGTTCTGGGGATCAAGGGGTCTGCCCGGAGCATTTATCGCCCTGGGTTCGCCTCGACTCGCGTTCACCTAAGCTGATTTGGACGAGGGATAATCGGTGATCGTTGCTCGAAAACAGGGGTGCTGGGATTGGCTGATCCCCGAAAGCTACAGACTTAGGTTTGCCGCTGAAGGGTTCACACATTTCGCTTCGCCTCCGACCGAGCTTTCGGTCGCCGATTATCCTGAACCGATTCTCCTTGAGGATGCGATTAAATCGAATCGGATGCCATCCGAAGCGGTAACGGGGAAAGCGGTAGGCACCGATTCGTCGGTGCCTACCGCTGCATCAAAAAAGAAAACACGGGCCGATGTACGCCGCTGAATTGGACGATCGCAGGCAAGAGGTCAGACGCGGTCACGCGACCGCAACCGTTACCTTTTGGCCGAAAGTTTTAGGAGCAGGCAACATTGCAGCGGAAGCAGGTCCGACGTATTCGATCAAAGGTCCGACAGGGACCGCGATCGCATCAGGCAATGGGACCATCACCGCGATTGACGGAGTGTCTCGGATTTCTTGTGCTGTGGACGCGAGCTTACTTGAGCTCGACGAAAATTATTCCTGCACCATCACGTGGTCACACGCTGGTATTTCCTACCTTTCAACCGTTCGTTTCGACGTCGTTCTAGAGCCCTGGGACGGCTCCGACTGTGGGCTGAATGATCTCATGGATGAGGTCGCCGATATCGGCGAGCTCTTGGACGCGCAAGTGCAAGTCCAGGGCGCAAGCCGAACAAGGGAGCAGCAAGCCGCTCTGCTCGCAGCCAAGGCGACCACTGACGTCAAGGGTTGGCTCCGTCAACAGCTTGCAGCCAAAGGGCGGATATATCCTCGGCTGATCGTGCAGCGCGAAGACCTCCGACGTGTCGTTGCAGCCCAATCGTTGTCTCGCGCGTTCCGCGCACAGGGTGGCGGGAAAGACAGTCACTCGAGGGAGCTCGCGAAAGAGTGGGAGGAAGAGGCGCAAAAACGCCTGCTCGGCCTCGGCGAGCTAGATTACGACAGCGACGAAGACAACGACGCTGATAGCACGGTCGTCGTGTCGCGCTCTGTCAAGATCAGGCGTACCTGGTGACGTCTAGGATCCCGAACGCGCGCGACTCGATCGCGACAATCTGGGAGGCATTGGTGCCTCCGAGCGATCCGCTTGTGCGCTACAGGCAGGCCAGAACACTCGAACGACTCGAGGGTGTTTTGTCTCGACGGGCTTTCTTTTTCGGAGCTCCGTCCGGTGGGGAACACAGTGAGTGCGGCGGATCGTTTGCGTTGATTGATGTCAGTTTCAACGCGTTCGTTCGGCTCGATCTGACAGGTCGCGACCTCGACGATAGCTTCAACGACGTCGCCAACGAAGCCGTGTTGCTGACGAACACGATCAACTTTTTCAACGGGAACCTCGGTGTCGGTGTACGTTACGTGCGCGCGCTCGGGTGGTCCGTGCAACCGTCAAAAGATCAAGCCGATCTCGATATTGTGATCAGGCTGATCGCGAAAGTAGAGGAAACCGATGGCGCGCAGTGACCGGGTTCGTTTGGGCGTATGCCCGGAAGTTACGTTTGCCACCGATCCGAGCGCGAGCGGTTCGCTTTATCTGCCGATGCCAGCAGATGACGCGCCCTTGTTCCAGTGGGATCAACAGCTCGAGCCGGACAATTATTCGACTGGGCGCGTCCGTCACCAGGGCGAACACATGTCGAGTAACGGATCGACGGTTCCGTTTTCCATGCCGATGATGGGGTTGAGCGCAGCCGCAACCGATCTCGCGCCAACCCCCGTCGCTAACGACTACCAGGATACGATCCTTGACAGTGCTTTTTCGTTGTCCACTAACATGGTTGGCGAAGGGATCGCTGCATCGGGATCGAGCACGAGCATTGTTGTCCAGGATGTCGCTAACCTTGCGGCAGACGATATGGTCCTGGTGAACCACGCGACACGTGGAGAGTGGCGGTATGTCACTTCAATTTCGACAGTTACGGCCAATACGACCCCTGTGATGTCTGTTATCCCGTCTGCAGTTCGCGACGTGAACGGATACAAGGCGTGGCGATACAACGAAAACAACGGCGGCCCAACGCTTGCTGCCTATCAAGAGGTCGACGGGGTCGGATATATGCACCTGGGAGGCAAGCCGACAGCGTTAAAGATCGCCGCCGAGTCTGGGAAGGAAGCGCGATATCAGGGCTCGCTGATGTTCGATCGAAAGTCGAGACTGGGATCGTTGAAGGCAAGCTTCCCGGCTGGCGTTGCTTTTACGAACCCGACTATTCGCTTCACTTTGTCCGAGATTTTCTGGGGAACTACCGCGATTCCCGTGAAGAAAATCGAGATCGACTTTCGCCTGAAGACAGTTCCGGTCTTGTCGAGCGACGCGCTGAACGGGCGCGGAACCATGGAGGTTCACAACGCTGATCCCCGGATCACGATCGAACCCGCATTCACCTCTTCACTCGAAGACGATTTCGAGATCGGGACCACGCGCAATCTGTTGATCGCGTTTGGTTCCGGCAACCTCACGGGTGGACGTGTGTCGACTGTGTGTTTCTTTGCTTTCTCGGCACAAATCAAAAAAGTGCAGCTCTTGAAGGACGGCGGATATCTTCGACAGCAAATCATTTTAGATGTCGTAGATCCTGGTATCCGCACAGGATCGACTGCTTATCGGTATTGGAGCTTGTGTCGAGCATGAAAAGAAAAGCGTGCTTCCCGGCGATCGGGACCGTTGTCACGATCCCTTTTGTTCCCGAGGAGCCTAAGCGTGAAGAAAACGAATCCGCTGAGGCGTTCGAGTCGCGTCGTTCGCTCTCGGAGGTTCTCCGGGACGCCGAGATCGACGTCTCGCTGGTTCAACGGGCGAAGGTGATTGAGTGGTCCCATCGATATGATCTGTGGAGTGCGACCGAGGACAAGAGGAAGGCTGATCTCGAGCGCGCGGAAAAGATCGTGCCTCGGTTGATGACCACCGAGGGCACAGCCGAGCTCTCGGAACTGCACAGTCAAATCGTGATCGATTGCGTTGTGTCTGTGCGTGGGATCGTTGTCGGGGATGTCGACCTCGAGAGTGTGACTGATCCGCGTCGTGTTGTGAGTCTTCTTGTCGATTGCGTGCTCCTCGCTGATGTCGCTCGAATGGCACGATCAGCGCAGTCTCCAACCCCAAAACAATCGGACTGTTGAGGGTTGCCGTGTGTTACCGGCCAGACAATTACATGCCACACGAGGCTGCGTGCAACCGATCGGATTTGGCTAAACTCGGGTGGCTTGGCGAGGACTCGCCGCATATTCTGAACATAGTAGACGGAGTCGAGGTGAGGCGTCATCCGCAAGTCATGCTAGCGGAACATCCCGAGCTCTGGATTCTGGTCGACCAGTTTGTGTGTGGGGTTCGTCGAAGTCTGAGCGTCAAAGACTATGACGCGCTCTCAAATTTCGCGTTCACCGCACTCCGAACGATGGATAACGCGTATGCTCGGGAAAGTTCGCGCGCGCGAGAGACCGACAACGAAAGCGAGGACTGAGCAATGGCTGAAGAACCAGCGGTAGAAGTTCGAGCCAAGCTCAACACGAGCGAGGCGAAAGAGTCGGCAAAGTCGCTCGGAGAACAGATCCTTGGATCTCTTACGCCGACAATCGATGTTGCGGCACTTGTCGGTAAAGGGATCGGCGTCATCAAGGATGCTTTCGCTTCCGCCGCTGAGGCACTCAAGGCTTCCGTGGTTGCAGCGCTCGATGCGGAAGCAGCGCAGGTTAAATTTGCCGCTGCGCTGAAGTTGTCGGGAGATATCACCGGTACAACGCTCGGACGTCTGCAGGCGTACAACACAGAACTGTCACGCAAGATCGGGATCGATGACGATGATCTTGCTGGCATTCAAACCAAGTTGATCGCGCTCGGTGTAGAGAAAGATCAGCTTGAAGCCGCGACGAAAGCCACACTCGGGTATGCTGAGGCGACGGGCAAGGATGCCCTCGCCGCGACCAAGCAAGTCGCGAAAGCTTTCGAGGAAGGCGGGGAGCGAGCTCAACAACTGGAAGACATGTTCGGCATTGTCGAAGCGAGAGCAGGCACTCTCGCCGGCGCAATGCGTCGAGTCGAGAATCAGTCTAGCGAACTGAGTGAAGATTTCGGCGCGTTGATCATCCAAAACGCAAGCGTCGCCGAAAGCGCGGACCGGGTTGCCAAGACATACGAACACCTTCGGATAAAACTGGCTGAGCAGGATGAGCCAATCAAAGCAGTGACCGACGCAACAGCGAAGACTGTTGATGTTTTCTCTTCACTGGTTACTGTCGGAGCTGAGGTCTATTCGACCGCTCTACCCCTGATTACGCGAGGATTTGTTGAGCTAGTCCCCGGGGCAAACCTTGCTGGTTCCACGGTGTCCTACGTCGCAGATCAGGTTATTCGTCTTGGCGATGCTGTTCGATCCGATGCTCTCGACGAAGCGTCAATGAAAGCATTCGCTGATCGGATCAAGACGCTGGTAGCCGACAAAAACGAACTAGATCCATGGGGGGATGAGCCTGAGGCGAAAGAGAATGCCGCGGCAAACAAGCGGAGAGCTCGTGAGGCTGTCGAAGGGCTCATGAACCCGAAGGCGGGTACTCGTGTGGGCGGTCTGACTGATGACCAAAAATCAGCACAGAAAGAAGCCGCTCGCGAGGAAGAGAAGTTCTGGAAAGACAAGGCTTCCGACGCGATGTCTGATCAGCGCGAGCTCGCCGATCAAGAGAAGCGCGCAGCGAAAGCCAAGATCGACGGAGAGAATGAGTCGAATAAGCTCATAAGCAAGCAGCTCGAATACAAGTCCTCGATCCTCGAATATCACACAGACAGAAGAGAAGAGAACCAGAAGAGGCTTGATGGCATCCAACAGGATGGGGTCGACGCCGAAAATAAACACTGGAGAGATCTCACCGGATCACTCACTAAAGGGATCGACTCGGCGACTGGCGTTCTAAGCGCTGGCCTCGGTGCTGTTCAGAACGGACTCGGTTCGTTTTTCTCTGGGCTCGCTGAGACAATCGCGAGCGGAGAGAAAATAAACATCGGACATTTGATCGGAGGGATGCTCGTACAGATGGGTCAGGCAGCGATTGTGCTCGGAGGGACTGCTGTTGCGGGTGGTATCTTGGGGACTGTTGCGCCTTTCCTTGCGCCAGCCACAGGTGGACCCGCTGCTATTGCGGCAGGCGCTGGACTGATTGCGGCAGGCGTGATCACTGTTGGGCTCGGGACCTCGCTTGGCGGCGGTGGCGGAGATACGCCGTCCGCCCCTGCATCGTCAGGTGGCGGACGGTCCGATGGCTCGAGGTCGAGTCGATCACCTTCACCAGAGCTCCCACGTGGATTCTCTCGAGATGACGACCAAGGTGGACGCACCACGGTGATCAACGTCAGCCTTGGCCGTGGCGTTGTCTATGGTACGCCACGTCAGATCGGAACCGAACTATCGAAAATGATCGAAGGCGCCGATGGGTTGCGGCGAAGAAAGAGCAGGGCTTGATCGGTGCCAGTCACAAACGCGCTTGTTTTGTACCCTGTCAGGTTTGCTCTCCCGACTTATACTTTGCGCATGACGGCTGGCGGGTTCCCTGAAACTGTTGGCCCGATCGGGGTGAACACATCAGGTCGAAACTACTGGATGAGTGGCGATACTCAAGCCGACACAGATGGAGGGGTTGGCGGTGTAGGGGACTTGGTCGATATGCTTCGATCGTTGCTCGAATTGCACGTCGGCGCTCCGGTATTCACGGTGTCGTTGACTAGCACTTTTCGTCTGTCGATCACGATGTCGTCAAACTTCATAATCGACTGGGCGCATGTCGGGACCACGATCGATCCAACACTGTTCGGATTCACCGCCGCCGCTACGGCTCTAGGGACGTCTGCTGAGTCGCCAAATATTCCGAAGGGCATATTCTGGCCGAATCGTTTCATCTCGCGCGACTCGCGTGATCAACAGCCCGTTGTCACCGGGTCCGCGGTCTCACTCAACGGGAGCCAGCGTACCGTGCGCATGGCGCTTCCTAAGAAGGAGCGCGATTTCGAGTTTCATTTTCTGAACGAGAGCAAAGTTCTGACGGAGTTTACACCTTCGACCGAGCCTTACGGGGCGTTCGAATACTGTTGGCTCGATGCGCTCACTCAGGGCCGACCGATCCGCTACTACGGAAACGAAGGGGTCCGCACACCGTCGAGTTATTCGCTCTACTCTTGGCGCCATCCGTTCGAGGAACCATGGGAGCGCGACTCTAGCAATGAGACCAAGTACAACGTCAACCTCAAGCTGAGGAAGCTCGTATGACGCGCACATGGGCAGAGAGCGCCGCTGCGCTGGATGCTACTGTTGCGGTCATTGCGACAGTCGAAGGATGGGGCACGTCCGCTGGGCAGTTCCGCGTCTGTTCGCAGGTTCCGGACTACGCTGTCGGTGACGCGCTTTACCGTGAGTGGCTCGCAGATTGGCCTCGCTTGCTCGGAGAGCAGGTTGATCCGAACGGCGGGTTCGCAACCGCTGGTGAGCTTGAGATTCAGATCGTTGATATCGGCGACGCGATCACGGCTGAGTGGCGCATAGATGCTCAGCCATCCACTTTTGTCGATGGCGACATATCGGCCAGCGTCACCACGGTGAACGTGGACAACGGAGCAGCGTGCACCACCGGGCTTGTGTTCGTTGGCAATGAGGCAATGACCGTAAGCTCGATTGCCGCGAATGCCTTGACGGTTGTCCGTGGAACGCTCGGAACGGACGCGACAAAACATAAGGACGGCGACCCTGCCTATATTCGACAGCCGTATATCCGATCGCGTCGCCTCACGCTGAAGGTGGTTAACCTCGACGCCGCAAGCGCGAGCGAGGAGCGCGAATATGGCACCTTTTTTATCGACAATTTCGAGCTCGATGACGAGCTGTCGATCTACGTTGTCCGTGGGAAGTCTCAGCAAAAGTGGTTCTCGCGCTTGTGCGTGCGCCGAAAAAGCTGGAGCGGAGTCGCGATATCGACTCCGCGATCCGGGGCTGGAGGGTTCGCGGAGTCTCTCGAGTTTCAAGACGCTTCGCCCGCTTTCCAGTACGTCCCCCAATGGCCATCAGCTCGCGGGTTCATCCGCAATCAGCGCACGGGGGAGATCCTCACCTGCTCGCCAGTCACGAGCGCGCTTAACCCGAGCCTGTATCTTGGAGCTCGCGGAACGACAGGCACAAGGATCGACTCAATCGAAGCTGGAGACGGGTTTCGATCCGTGTACTCCGCGGATCCGAGTCTGTTCGACGCTGCTACCGCGCCTTCGTTTTTCAGGTTCTCGCCTGGTCCGACGCCGAGCTCGGCACGTAACTCTGGGACTTGGACCCCTTCCGCGAACTGGATTGACATCATTTTGAATCTTGCTGTGAGTGCAGCCGATCCCAACGATGGGATCGATTCCGGCGCTCCTACCGACTCGATGACCGGGACGCTTGCTAACCGAGTCGCTGCCTATGGCGCTTGGGACTGTCTCCCGTATGGGGTTGGACTCGGAACGCCTGCTACGTTGATCGATTTTGTAGCAGCGCTCAGTGTGCGAACCAGAACAGCGGAATTTGTCTTTCCGAATTTCTTCGTCGGCGAGGAGCCGATCGAGTTTGGCGAGCTTGTCGAGACACATTTTCTTCGACCGATCGGCGCGTTCTTTTCGACCGTGTCCGGTCAAGCGCGCATCGTGCTCCCGAGGTCCCCGGTGGCTAACGCCTCGACGGTTGCGATCGGTCCGTCGAACATGCTTTGGCGGAAGGTCGGAAAGCGGTCCTACGCAAACCGGGTCAAGGTCTCTCGTGATCTCAATCAGTTCGCCAGCGCGATCGTGTATGAGATCAAAAACCAGAGCGGAGAGGATGACACAATCGTCATCAATAATGCCGACTACAAGGGGACCTACGGCCAATCCGGATACTACGCATTGGAGGATGCGACGATCAAGATTCCGGTGCCCTCAGCTCGCGTCGACAGAGACGGCACAGTCGCGTTCTTGAAACAGATCGGTCAGAGCAAAATTTTCCGATTTTCGAAGCCTCCATGGAGGATCGAGATCCCAACAGACGTTTCCACTTATGCGGTTGGAGTCGGTGATCTTGTATCGGTGACTCATGAACAGATCCCAGATCTCGAGCTGGGTGTCCGTGGGATCGTCAGCAAGAAAGGCACAGTGTTCGAGCGGACGCCTTCTCTGACTCCCGAGGAAGGACTGACGCACGATCTGACTGTGATTCTTACGCAAGGTCGATACGGTCGGATCCCTCCGTGCGCACGCATCGTGTCAGTGGTCGACACAGGGGGTCCGATCCGGGAGATCACTGTTACCGCCAACCGATACACACACAGCGATGCGTTGGATTCACTGCCGACAACCGATGCCGCTGCATTTGCGGTAGGTGACGTCATTCGAATGCGGAGTCGAAACGGCGTGTATTATTCTTCGGTTGCCACGCCTATCGTGGCGATCTCAGGCAACGTGATCAGTGTGTCCGGTACGTTCGGAGGGCTGCTTACTGCAGGCGTGGGGACCGCCGGACTACTGCTCTCCTACCAAGACAGTTCCGGGGCTGCTGTCCAGCAAACCGATAACTACGTTTTTTGGGCGGACGCGGTAAACCGAACCATTGGCGCCACGGCTCTTCCGCCCTGGCAATATGGAGATCGATGAGTGTCCGTGCTCCTGAGGTTGCGCCGATTTTTGGCGCCATTGACTCAGCCGCGATCTCGGATGGCCAGCCCGTCGACCCGCATATTCTGCGTGCGATGGTTCGTTCCGCGAACCGGCTCGTGTGTCGCGGCGAGATGATCTGTCAGTACTTGTTCGAGTCATCCACGCTCACCACAAGCGGGGTTGAAGAGTCGAGACTTGAACCTTGGGGCTGGCCGACTTGGGTTCAAATTTTGCCCGGGCCTGTCACACGCAAGAAAAAGCCAGGGATCACGAAAGCTCGCCTCGATGTGAGATATGCCGCGAATACTGGCGATAAATTTTACATCCAATGCGCAACCTCGAAATCTCCGTTCAACCCAGCGGCGGACGGAAGCTCGCCGAACACGATCGCGATCACCGCTTCGAGCACGGCGCACGCGTGGGCGACCAAGACCGGGATCCCGCTTGATCCCGGAAGTACTGAGCGAACGACTTTTTATGTGCGCGGTGTTCCGCACACTGCAACAGCTTCCGCTGCCTACGGTGACCCGGATGGATTCTGCAACGGGCTACATCGACCGAACATCCTCGCAGTGAATGCTGGTGGCTTTGCTACAGCGCTTCCGACTTTCGCTTCTACTGGCCATGCTGTGGAGATCGGAAATTCTGCGGGAACGCTTTTGATGGCTCCTCGGCTCATCACGTTTGTTGAATCCAGCACTCGGCTCGGAGTCAGTCCGGACCTTCCCGAGAATTTGTTCGTAGACGCGCACATTTCTTTTACGTACCGCATCGTTGCTCTTCCTGCCCCTAGGATCATCAATCTCGCCTTGTACGGCGAAGATCGGACGGAGTGAGCGATGGTCTTCGACGGTCGACAATCAGGTCACCCTGACGCGAAACTTATCTATCCGTACGTTTGCCATCCTAGCGCTCCGTTGACTGGGTTTGCTTTTGGTCAGATTCTCGAGATTGCGTATTTTTGTGCTCACAATTCAGCTAGCCCGGTGATCGACACCTATTATCCGGTGGCATGGAGATCACAGAACGCATTCAAATCAAGAATGCTGATCTTGTCTCTTTCTTTCGTTCGTGTTGCGGAAGGTTTCCGCTACATCCCAAACGAAGCAACACACCTTGTTTGTGAGTCGACGTTCACTGTGTTTGACGCAGTCCAGGAGGCTTCTGCTTTCCATCGCGTGTGCACTTCGATCGGAGGCGTGGTCAACGGCGCAACGGTTGAGACATATATTTCTGTGGAAACAGGCGCGTTAGGCCAGGGTTTTAGCACGCTGGATTCCGACATTCAGTCCGAGATCGGACGCGGTCGTTACTCTCCCTATGGTCCAAGGGAGCAGACGTTCACAGTCAAGTGCGAGCTCGCGCTGACTGCGGGGCAAGCGGGCCGACATGACACAGAGATCTACGTTGAGAGCTACGCGATCGATCGCGCTGGTTCCAACGCGCTCTCGTATTTTCCTCAGCAGTACACGGTGTGGTGGGAAGCTCGATGACCAAGACATCGGCAACGTCAACGCTACCTCCTGAGCTTTTCGCCTTCGGACGAGAGGTCTTAAACGAAGACGCGATCAAGGTCTGCGAGATGCTCAATTACGCGTTGACCACTCGCCCTTTAGCTCATGTGTCGTTAGCGTGCGGTGACGACAACTGGGTTGCGGGTTCGCTTCAAACGCTGCGCATCCGCTTCAACACAGCTTCTGGCTGGCAGGAAAAGCTGAGATTTCGGATCAAAATACCAGCAGAAACAATTGAGGTTCGCGCGGGTGCGCGGTGCTTCATGCCCGCCGCAAACACTGGCTTGGTCAGAGTCACCGTGGGAGCTGCATCGGCGGTGACTTTGACATCTTTTACCAACGCTACAAACGGGACCGAACACTCAACAGTGATCACGTTAGTTGGTTCGGGGTATCAAGAAGTGCTGGTAGAGATGAATCACAGTGTCGGTGCTGACCTGTCTTATCTGAGAACCTTTAGACTCGAAGAAGTACCGCTTGTTGCGGCTTCTCTGCTCGATCCGGGAGATGACTGAAAATGAAAACCAACAAAACACTGCTCGGAGCGATCGGTGCACTGATGATCGTTATGTTGATCGGAGCAGGCTATACGAGCGCTCCGATCACGCTCAGCGATGCGCTCAATCGCATCCGACCTGGCATTGGTAGGCATGCGTCCGTCTCTATTCTTGACGCCAACACCACCACTTCGTATTTCATGCGCAGTGCTGGAGGTTCGATCCCTGCCTGCTACCCCGACCGTGGAACACTCGTGATCGGAGCGCTTGCCGCTGCTACTTGCTGTGTTGCTCAAGCGCCGAACAATCTCACGATCGGGACACAGGTCGACGCAAACTCGGTGGTCGTGACCGACTCGAGCGGAGGGGGGAATGGCAACGCTGACTGCAGACAGCTTGCCGCTGGAGCTGAATGGACAATGACTCTTGACGTGGGAAACCATAGATCAAACATCGGATCTCGTGTCGGGGTGTGTTCTAACTTCAACTCGCTCGCCAACCAGATCGGTCAATTCCGGGTCAAGATAGCGTGTCGAGTGGATGCTGACTGCACGTCGAATGGAGCTCCGGCAGGAACGACATGCAACCTGACGCCAACCGAAGCGGAGTTTGACGATTCGTGTCTGTTCGCGTTCTGCCGGGCAACAGCGGCGTCGACTAAAGTTTGGGCTCACTTCGAGCGATAGGGAGTTTGACGTGCGAACAATATTTGCACTGATCGCTGTCTGTGTTCTTTGCGCAACAGCTGAGGCGGGCGGAAATAGGCCGAAATTACCTCGCGCAAAAACGCCAGTCACGCGCACAACAGGACCCGGGTACAGCAACCTCCAGTCCGTCGACTTTGGCGGAACGAACGAGTACATCAACGTCGGAGACATCGCGACGGACGCTGCAACTAGGGTTGTTTGGTCGGCCTGGGTGTTTCAAGCGAATTGTGTTGCACAGGAGGATGTGTTCGGAAAGTGGAATGCTTCGGGCACACAGGAGTGGTTCATACGTCTCGACGCAACAGGTGGCACAGCGTGTCGGCCCGTCATATTCTACTCGCCAAACGGAACAACTACTGTTTTTTTTAATGGTGCGGCAGACAGTATCGCCGAGAATGTATGGGTTCATTTATGCGCCTCATACGACGGAGGTGGAGCAGCGAACGCGGACAGGCTCAAGGTTTGGGGCAACGGAACGGAGATTTCCGGTAGTTATTCGGGTACTTTCGGAACGGTAATGCACACGGGTTCGGAGCCCGCAACTATCGGCACACGAAATGTGGGGTTGGCGAACCCGACTATCGGATTGGTCGATGAAGTCGCGATCTGGATCGGAGGGACGCCTCCGAGCTGTGTCGATATCTACAACGCTCGCACGCTTGTGGATCTCCCCACATTCTCGCCAGCCCCTACGCACTGTTGGGATTTCAACACAGCGACAAACGCGACTGTCCCCGACTCGTGCGGTGCGGCAACGGGAACACCAGCGAATATGGAAGCTGGGGATTTCTCCAACGCGAATGTGGCCCCATGATCGGTTGCGTGATCGCCTCACTCACAGCAATCGCGACAGTCGGCGGGATCTTGTTCGTGGTCCTGGGCGCCCGTTCGCGCTGGGACGTCGCGACTGTCGGTGGGATCCTTGTTCGGTTTGCGTTGAATGTTGAACACACCCCTGCACTTTTGCGTGGGATCGCAACAGCAAACCGAGCGGTGCTCGCTGTGCTGTCGGCGCGATTCCCTCGTGAGCCTCGACTGCAGGACTATCGCGTGATCGTGCGACCGACCGGGTCGATGGGACGCATAGGCGGAACCGTCAAGATTGAGCGGATGCTGCCAGTAACCCCTGCGATCTACGTCGCGATCGTGCATGCTGAGCATGCCCCTTATTTTATCGCGCACGAGGTTGCGCGACACATCCTTCCTATGCGGCAAGGAAAGGGCACCGATCCGGCTCACTCACTCGCCGAATACGCGGCGATCGAGACCGAAATCAAAGCGAGGATTACTCGAGATTTGGAGCACTATCCGTGAAGCTCGAGCTCATTCGAACGCATATTGTTGATCAGTGGACGCTCGGAGAGCTGCTCATTGACGGCCAGTTCGAGTGCTTCACCTGTGAGGATGAGGTCAGGCCCGACGGATTCAAGGTCTCCGGCGAGACCGCGATCCCTTTCGGGACCTACGCGATCAAAATGCAATTCTCACCGACCTACAAACAAATCATGCCGTACCTGCAAGATGTCGCGGGCTTCATTGGGATCATGATTCACTGGGGAAACTCGCACAAAGACACTCGAGGCTGCATTATTGTCGGCCGCAAGAGAGACACTGCATACGGGACAGTCAGCGACAGTCGTGATTATTTCAAGGGCATTTTCTTTCACAAGATCCAACGCGCGTGTGCCAAGGGCGACGTCACGATCACGATCCGAAGGGAGAACGAATGAACACGACATCTGATCTGGGGGCTTCGCTCGCGTCTTACCAGCTCAGGACGTACCGATTCCTAGCGTTTGTGATCACGTCCGTCATGATGCTCGCTATTAGCGTGCTCGCGATCTGGCTAAAAGCGGACGCCGCGCTGGTCGTGTCGTTGATGACTCCGTTGTCCACGCTTGGCCTCGGTTACGTGGTGGCCGGCGCGTGGCACGACAAGACGATCAGGACAGCGATCGTAAAAGAGGAAGCCGCTCAACACAGGGCTTCGCAGGATCTTCCGCGACTAGGGCACGATGATCGATAAAATCTGGAAATGGGCGCTCACTGTGTTTGGGTTGATCGGCGGCGGAATACTGGTCGGCCATGTTGTTCGCACTGGCGGAAAAAAAGAAGGCGCTGAAGCTGAACGCTCGCGCGCAACAGTGGCGAACACAAACGCTGTTGCCGCTGCGGATAGGGTCCGACTCGAGGGGGACACCGAGGCACGCGAGGCTTACGAGCGCAGGCACGAGAGAGTGCGGGACGCGACAATTCGCCACGCTGAGATCGAGCTCTCGAAGAGATCAGAGCTAGAAGATCCGCTGATTGACCCAGACGATCTCGAGCGCTGGCAAAAGAAAAACGCGGAAAACCGCGCTGAGCTAGATAGTCTGAAGGACATTGGAAAATGAGCTCGGACGGTTCGAGATCCGTGTCGACGCGCAAAATGTTGCGTGGCTTCGCATACGCGACGAATCATGGCGGACAGATGACGCTTACACTGCGATCTTGGGTGTTGTGCGGCTGCTACGTCTGCTCGGCTTCCGTGACGTCGTAATCGAGGTCGTGTCGCAGGAGGATTGGTGATGTTGATGGCTCTAATTCTACTCAGTATAACAGCGACAACGGGCGACAAAGCGATCACGGAAGAGGCGATCGCGATCGGCACGTCATGTCTTGTTGAACTGCGCGCGTGTGGTGCGCACAAAACAGATCTCCGGGACGAGATCTACCTGCGCGAGCTCGAGATCGGATCGTTGCGTGCGGCGCTCGCCGATCGTCCCGCGCCAGCGCCAGAGACTCCGAGCATGCCGGGAGCGCTGGCTGTCGTCGCAATCGGCGGAGCTGTCTGCGGTGCGATCGGGGGAGGGCTCGGAGCCCACTTTGACGGGACGCGTGGTGCACTCCTCGGTGGAGGCGGCGGATCTCTGCTGTGTGCTGGGGTCGCTGTCGTTGCAGCGTTTATGGGGCGGTGATCACGCCTCGAACTTGCGCAGTATCTCGCCGAGGGTCTCGGCGAGACCGGTCGCTTGTTTGTGCGCGCGCTCGAGTGCGCGATGCGCGTTCACCTTAGCACCAGCTCCGCCATCTCGTCCGAGACGGACGAGATATGCGGACCTCGACAGCCCGGATGCCTGCGCCTCTGTGTCGATGAGCTCGAGATCCTCATCGCTCACGGTGATCGAGATAGGCGTTTTCTTGCTGCTCATTCGCTCCGTCGTTCTTCGTTTAGCGAGGCCAAGTACCCACCGAGGTACTCGCCGTGGAATGTGAGAGCGATTCCGCTTTTCGCGAAAAGCTCCGCGAGTTTTTCTTCGCGCTCGGCGTCAGAGATCGCGCTGCTGTCGTTGATCCCAGCAGCCATGACCACAATTTTTGGGTTGGGTAGCTTGTCAAACAAGGAGTCCGTTAGCACCCCGTCAAGTAATGCCCTGCTCGCACCGAAAAGACCGCTGGGTAGTGAAACGCCAGTAAGCGCAGACCAGGTCACCCCGCACTGTTGCGCAATGTGACCGAGGCAACACGCGTTGCCGTTTTTATTGCGGAGCTCGGTGCGCCCGTGAGGGCTATTTATGCCCTCACTGTCCAGCCTCCCGGCACCCCGGCGCCAAAAACTCCGGTCAATCGTGAAGCTTTTCTTGCTGCTCATTCAATCATCTCATCCTGTAGTAGCTCCAGAAACCCGCCGAGATACTCACCGTAGAAACTCAGCTCGATGCCGGATACGGCAAACATGTCTGTCAGCCGATACTCTCGCTCAGAGTCCGAGATAAACTCGTCATCGTTGACGCGAGCGGCGCGATCGACGAGATGCCAAATATCTGTGCGGGCTTCGTCGCGATCGATGAGCACCCCTAAGAGCAGCTGCCTGCTCTCCTCGTGCAAGCTCGCGGGATAATCGATCTCATACATGTCGCTCTTGCTCATTTTCTGCTCCCTATTCCCCGCGATCTAGATCGCGTACTCTCTCGAAAGTTTGCGGCCGTGCCACTCGACGCTGACAAGCGCGGAGCGCTTGTAGACACGATCGCTCGTGCAACACGTGCAAACGCCGACGTGTTTACGCGCTTCTACTTCCGCGCCGTCGGGCGCCGCTTTGCGGATCCTTGACAGTCGCGCGTAATCGTCCGCGTCCAGTTCGGTGGCTGCGTCAACCATGTATTTAGGGGACAATTCATGATCGCAGTCGTCGCTGTGATCGATATCGTCGGCATTGATTTTCGCGTAACGATCGAAAGCGTCCAAGCGCGCAAACACACGCTCGCGGATCAGGTCGACCAGTTCTCTCTGAGGGAGCAACCCCTCCTTATGTCTCGCGCGCTGATTGTCCGTCCCGTACTCAGCCAGGAACGCCTTGGCGGCGGCGGAAAAGCGTGTTTCTCGTTCCTGTTTTTCGGCGGATGAGAGCGCCTTCGCAGCCTTCTCCTCCTGCTCAATCCGCTCGTGTCTCTCGCGGGCTTCCGCGCAGACAGCCTGGACATAGGCGTCGACCTCGGCGCGCTTGGCAGCTAATCGCGCGTCACTCCAGTCGATCCTGAGCATGTCGTGCCAGTAGGCGCACTCGATCCCTGAGCCCGACCCGTAGGTGTTCTTGGTCAGTTCTTTGGCGGGCGCCGCGAGCACCGCCGCGATCGTCGCCTCATTCTCGGCCACCTTGCGCGCCTCATCCTCAGCCTTGGCAGATGCCGCCTTGTCGCGTTCTGCGACCTCGAGGCGCAACGCTGATACCAGCGCATCCCAAGTCGGCTCGGGCTGATCGTCGGGCGCGCTGAGGGTTGTGGTGTACGAGTTTCCTTTCTCATCCCATACAAATACAGCCAAGACATCGCGCTCGCGTGCGCTCAACATCCCGATCTGCTCCTCGGTGGGCGCGATCGCGAACCGGCCATACCGGAGCTTGCCTGCTCTGACAGCGGCGTGCGGGCAAATGTTGAGTGCGAATTTGATCGTTTCCATCTGTTGTCTCCAGTGCGCCAAGCGCACGCGACCTCGACGCCAAGCGTCAGGTTGTTAGTTGTTGTTGTTGATCGGTGCCCTGCGCGATCGTGCTCTCTAAGCGTGCCGCAATGCCACCACTTATCGCGTTCAGCGGTCGTGCTGACATGACGCGCAATCGTTCGCTCGCTCATACTCCTCGACGCTCCCGCAAGAACATCCGGTCCACGTGCCGCGACGTACGAACGTGCGACGCGAGGCCGATCTTGTCGACTGAGGTGCGCTCTCTACCGCGGCACGCGCCAAAGCCGCACGCGACGACGGGCCACGCCACACTTTGGCGTCGGCGTCCCATTGGCCGCCCAGCGAGCGCAGACGGTCCCGCACCGGATACGTGTTGCCGAGGATGGTAACCATCTCGCCCGTCTCCGCGGGGAGCGCGGCCTGCGCTTGCTCTGAGGCTGCGACGCCGGTGGCGAGTTCCGCGAGGAGACGCTCCGCGACGTCAGCCTTGCCCGTCCACCACGATTTTTTTCCGCTGTCCCACGAACAACCCGCACTCTTGATCCGGTCTTTGGCGGAGAAGGGCGTACCGCGGAGGTAGTACCGGCGACCAAGTTTCTCGAGTTGCATCTGCTCTCCAGTGCGCCAAGCGCACGTGACCTCGGCGCCATGCGCCAGGTCGTTAGTTGTTGATCGGCTGGCGCATCCCGCCGCCGACAAACAGACTATATGGAGGTTCGCGCGAAACGTCAATAGCCCCGATCTGATCCACATCAGCGCCGCGTGGGCCACGTCATCTTGACGAATGGTGCGCGTATCAGGCACGCGCGCTCGCGTCATACCTATTATGCCATCGGTTTTATGTTTTTGTGTGGAGGATTGACCGGCGCACAAGCGCATGTCATACGGTCGCCAACAATGCAGAATGCGAGATTGAATGCGCGGGTGAGCTGCGAACAGGCCACTCGGCTCGAAGTGATCGCCCTAAGGCTAGGGCTCACAGTGTCAGAGGTGGCCCGCCTGTTCCTTGCGGCGGGCATCGAAGCGAACCCGGTCACTGAACGAGAGCTCCGCTCCCATCGCGCTCGCCGGGCTATTGGGGCTTCCGGACTCGTAATCCCAAGGGTCCCCGTAACTCGCCTCATGGCTGCCTAGACGCAATCGATAGTGGCTGTCAAATTATGATGAAAAAAGGGATCAAGCTACATGAATACAGTTCATCTCGACGCCATCTGCGACGTGCGCAGCGGACGCGAGACGTGATGATCGTCTCTGCATTGCTTGCGATTGCTGTGTTCGTCTGGATGGTGGCCCGTTGAGTGTCTCGCCGGTCATGTTCTCCTCGGCCACCGGCGAGCACGCGACACCAGAAGACTTCTTTGCGCGGTGTGACTCCGAGTTTCGTTTCGACCTCGATGCAGCCGCGACTGCCGACAATGCGTGTTGCCCGCGATTCTGGACGATCGAAAGCAATGCTCTCCTCCAAGAGTGGACAGGCAGAGTTTGGCTCAACCCGCCTTACGGCCGTGGGCTTGAACTATGGCTCTCGAAAGCCCGCACTGAGGTCAACGCTGCGCGCGCTGAATTTGTCGTGATTCTCGTCCCTGCTCGGACCGACACTCGGTGGTTCGCAGAATACGTTTGGGACTTCGAGACACATCGAGCACGACCCGGTGTCGAGCCCCGATTCGTGAAGGGCCGTTTACGATTCGGCACGGCCCTGTCGTGCGCTCCGTTCCCATCGATGCTCGTGATCATGCGTCGTGCAAAGAAGCGTGTTCGCGCTCGCGACGGGTGAACGCAGAACAGGTCGCCGACCTCCTGAGAAAAACCTTCCGGGGGTCGACGGTCACAATCAAAGCGTTAGGTCGAGCTTGCCGCATGTGCGGGAAGCGCGGCGGAGATCCGTGCTCGGCAATATGCAGAGACCTCCACCTCGGATGGATGGCTGCGCTAGAAAGGGACTCGAGACATGCGAGCGATCAGTTACTCAGAGATCAGTGTTTATCAGCGTTGCCGTGAAGAACACCGCTACGCGTACGTTGACGGGATTCGTCCAGCGAAAAGCGAATGGCCTCTCAGGTTCGGAAAATCGATCCATGAGGGACTCGCGGCATGGTGGGCCACTCTCTGTCTGGACGTTGCGCTGGCTGAGTTTCGACGTAATGCGAACAGCGAGCAGCTCGACTTATTCGACGTTGTGCTGGGTGAGGTTATGCTCGCGGGGTACGCCGCGCGCTGGGAAACAGAACACGGCGACCATGCGATCGCGACCGTGTACGTAGAAAAAGGCTTTTCGCTGGAACGCCACGTCGATCACCCTTACCGATTGGTCGGATATATCGATGCGGCGGGTCGAGTCGGATCGAGCACGTTCATCGTTGAGCATAAAACATCATCGGAAGATATCGAACCAGGGAGTGATTATTTCGCCAAGCTTACGATCGATCATCAGCTCTCGATCTACGCACTCGCAGCGAGGACGCTTGGACTCGAGTCGGATCGTCTCATGTATGACGTGCTTCGGACTCCGGGGTGTGATCCACTCAAGGCAACGCCGGTCGAAAAGCGGAAATACAAAAAAACAGACGGTAAAATGTACGCAAATCAGCGCGAGCACGATGAGTCGCCAGACGCATATCGGGCGCGTGTGCTCGAACTGGTAGCCGAGAACCCGGAAAACTACTTCACACGCGCAACAATCGTGAGGTTAGAGCACGAGCTAGATCGAGCAATGCTCGATATTGATCAGCTCGCAGCCGACTTGATGCGCGCGGAACCCGGTCAACCGCAACCTCAGAACCCGGCGAGCTGCAAACGATACGGATCGCGCTGTCCGTATTGGAACCTTTGCCTCGGAACAGAAACACCCGACTCGGATCGGTTCGTCAAAATCAGGAGGTCATTGTGAATTTCCAATGGGACCAGGTGAGAGATCTGCGTTTAAGCGTCGGGGTGCACGACACGCGCGAGCGCGGTATGTGTGCCATGGAGGCGGTGGCTTGGCTCGCCGGTGAACCTCACTCCGATCATCCACAGTGCACCTGCCTTGTGCTCGGTGCATTCATTCGTTCCCTAAACGACAGTCTCGGCGATGAGGATCGCGATCGGTTGCTCAAACCGCTGCTACGCAACCTGATCAACACAAAGTCGAGCGCATACGTCGCAATGAAGCGCGCGTACTTGGCGCTTGATTGGTTCATCCGTGTGAACGCTCCGGAGTGGATCGCGTTATGCGCTGATCTCGAGTTCCATTCCCATATGTTGCGCCGTCTCCCTGTGATCGTGAATACCGACACAGCAATCGAGGCAAGCGTCAAAGTTCTAGACGCCGCTCGTAGCGCTGCTCATGCCGCTGCTCATGCCCCTGATGGTCACGCGGTTCGCGGTGCTGGTATTTTCGCTGCTGTTGGCCGCGCTATCGGCGAATCAGCTGCAAGCGCCGCTTGGACCGCCGGCGGTGAAGCTGCTGCTGCGAGCGAAAGCGCTGGTGATTCTGCTCGGGCCGCCGCCGGCGACGCTGCTCTGACTGCTGTTGCCCGCGCTATTTCGAGCGGAATGATTACTCCACACGATATTGGTGATTTTCTGTGTCCGACGAAAAACAAACTACAGTCGAGCGCTCTCGAACTGTTCGATCGAATGCTTGCTGTCAAAGATGAGGTTCAACTATGAAAGTAGACAAAGGCAAAAAAGAAGCACCTGTCCGATGGTGCGTTACAGGTCCAGGCGGGATCGGAAAGTCGACATTCGCAGCGACCCTTCCGGGTGCTCTGTTCGCATGCATTGAGGACGGGACAAACGAGCTCGACGTGAACCGCGCGCAGAACGACGATGGGACACCGCTCGCTTCGCTTGCCGACTTCCGAGCAACGGTGAAGTGGCTAACGAACAACGATCATGAGTTTCAAACCCTCGTGATCGACACCGCGGACGCGTTGAACGCTTGGATCGAACGGAGCATCCTCGAGGACGAGGGGTGGAAGTCGATCGAGAGTCCTGGTTACGGCAAAGGCTATACACGCGTGTTGGAAGAGTGGCGACTCTTGCTCGCCTCTCTCGAGAGGCTGCAACGCGAGAAGCGGATGAATGTTTTGCTTCTCGCGCACACGCACATCAAGCGCTTCAACCCTCCCGACTCTGAGCCTTTCGATCGATACGACCTCAAGGTATCTGACAAGGCGAGCGCGCTGATCCGCGAATGGTGCGACGCGGTGCTGTTTGCTCAGCATGAGGTGGTCGTGCACAAGGCCGAGAAATCAGACAAAAAAGGTCGAGGATTTTCGACGGGCAACAGGATCATTCAGACCGTCGAAACAGCTTCAGTGGTCGCCAAGAACCGTTACGGCCTACCTGAGACGATGCCCTTCGACGCTGGGACGTACACAGCAATCGACGATCACCGAAAAATGAACGGTGAGCAGGCTAGCGCTCAGCTCGAGAAAATCATCGAAGCCAACACAGACGCTAAAGCGAAGGCTGCTGAGCTCCGCGCTTGGTTCGCGACACAAACAAATAAACCCGGCGCCCTGTCTCGCTTACGCGAGCGGTTCGCCATCAAGGAGGCGATTTCATGATTCCAGCGGGAGCATATGTAGCTAGAGCAACAGGCCAATCTGAGTTTGGTCAGAGTGACCGAGGCACGGATTATTTGTGGATCAATTTTGAGATCACACGTGGCGAGCTCGAACACGAGAAGATTGGGGCTTATCTCTATTTTTCGGATGCTGCTGCTTCGAGATCGATCGAAGCACTCAGGTATTGCGGATGCACGTTCCCAGGCGACGACATGACGGATCTGGTCGAGCTGAACGCGAATGAAGTCGAGCTCATTGTCGAACACGACACGTACAACGGCGAGACCAAAGCCAAAGTCAAATGGATCAATTCATTTGGAGGTCGAGGCGTCAAAGAAGAACAAAAAATGACTCCGTCTGCGAAGGCATCGTTCAAGTCTCGTATGCGCGGGAAGCTGCTGTCTGACAGTCGGAGCGCTGTTACGACTCCAGTTACAGCGCTGAAGAGCAATTTGCCGGAAGGTGATCTGCCCTTTTAATGTTCTCCCCCCGCGCATACCAGATCGACTCTGTCGAAGAGTGCCGAAAAGCGTACCGCGATGGTGCGCGCGCGGTGCTCTTGGTGGTGCCGACAGGCGGGGGGAAAACTCAGATCGGGTCGATGATCGTCGACGGTGCATTGCAGCGAGGGAAGCGTGTGCTCTGGTTGGCGACGCGGCGCGAGCTCGTAGCGCAAGCGGCGGAGCGAATGCCGATCCGCTCGGGGATCATCATGGCTGGCGTTCGTCGTGTTCCATCTCCGGTGATGGTCGCATCGATCGACACTATCGCCACTCACGGCGATCTGCCTCACGCTGATCTGATCGTATACGACGAAGCCCATCATGTCGTCGCGAACACATCTCGGACGCTGTTAGCGCGCTTCCCCGGCGCTCACCTGCTCGGTTTAACGGCGACTCCGAGCAGGTCCGACGGTGGAGCACTCGGTGACGTGTTTGAGCAGATGATCGTCGGTCCTTCGGTTCGCACCCTGATCGATGCAGGGCACTTGGTCGAGGCTGATGTCATCGGCCCTGGAAGTGAAGAGCAAACACTCGCCGCGGATCCGGTCGACGCATGGCAACGATACGCAAAGGGTCGACCGGGGTTCGTGTTTTGTCGAACGATCAAGCAATCCCAAGAGTGCGTAGAGGGCTTGATCGCCGCGGGCATTCCGGCTGCGCACGTCGACGGGATGACTGCAAAAAAAGAGCGGGCAAGAGCGATCACTGACTTTGAGCGGTGCTCCATTGATGTGCTTTCGTCCGTGCAGGTCTTCACCGAAGGCGTCGACCTTCCGCGTGCTCAGGTGTGCATGCTCGCGAGAGGTTGCGAGCATGCTGGGACCTATTTGCAGATGGTTGGGCGTGTTCTTCGGCCCGCTCCCGGGAAAGAGCGAGCGCTGGTTATCGACCTTGTCGGGATGGTTCACCGTCACGGCCTGCCTGACGACGATCGAGAATGGTCTCTGTCTGGCAGGCCCATAAAGCTAGTCGACCGTTTAGCTCCGATGACTCAATGCCCTGAGTGTGGCGCCGTATGGCGACCGAACATAAAAAGGACGTGTCCGCGCTGTGAGTGGCTGATGCCCGCGCCAGTATCGCCGGAAGTCGCCGTGCGCGATCTGAGTGACTTGAGCGGACGTTTGCGCGCGTCGTTGCGACCACTAGCAACACGTGAAGCAAAGGAAGCAGAGCTCGCCAAGCTGAAAGCCACGGCTCGTGAGCGGAACTATAAAAGCGGATGGATCGCGATGAAATTCAAGGCTCGGTTCGGCCATTGGCCACAGAAAGGTGGATGAAATGACAAACGTAGAAACTGCACTCGGCGCGAGTGCGTTCATGATGACGTTTGGATCTCTCTTCAGTGGCGTCGGCGGAATTGATCTCGGGTTAGAGCGCGCCGGTATGCGCTGCGCGTGGCAGGTCGAGATCGATCCATTCTGTCGTAGCGTGCTGGAAAAACATTGGCCGCATGTGCGGAGGTTTGTCGATGTCCACTTCGTCTCGTCGGCGCAAATTGAACCCGTCGACGTCATCGCCGCGGGCTTCCCGTGCCAAGACCTCAGTCACGCAGGACGTCGTGCAGGGATCG
>Ga0163152_10002053_pt1 | contig 29889 bp, 21 predicted proteins | sample OliLakLV19MP8IB2_FD_148635 | JGI IMG/M metagenome (GOLD analysis project Ga0163152, IMG submission 148635) | Freshwater microbial mat bacterial communities from Lake Vanda, McMurdo Dry Valleys, Antarctica - Oligotrophic Lake LV.19.MP8.IB-2 | ecosystem: Environmental > Aquatic > Freshwater >...
GATCCGGCGCGGAGCGGAGTCCGCGCCCTACCTTTTTCGAAGGTCACGATGGGTAGGGCGGCGAGTCCCTTCGCCGCCGCGGTGGCTGCCACCGCCAACCGGCAGATGCGCCCCGAACCAGAACCGGATAAACGATGGCCTGGTGAATTGAAATCGGTAAGGATGCGGCCGAGGGCGGCCGCGGTCCCAGGGAACCGTTCCAAGGAACCGTTCCAGGGAACGGTCCCAACGGTCGCAGGGAACGGTCTCAGGTCGGTAGTCAATGGCCCGAGCAGTCCAAAGACGGTCTTGCGGCCTCCCCTCAATCGCTGCGGAATGCGCAGCTTCTACGTTGTCCGCCTTCATGTCTTCCCTGCCACCCAACGAACGCGTCATTCTGCTTGATCCGCATCCGCGTCGGATCGGGCGCATTTTCGATGAGCCGACGCAGCGGCGACTAGAGCGCCTTGGTCGCGTAATCTGGCACGACGGCTCTCCGGCCGACGATGACCATATCGAGCGCTACTTGCCCCAGACCGTAGCCGTCATTGGGCAGTCGGCGCTCGACAAAGCGCGGCTCGACCAAGCGCCGCATCTGCAGGCGGTGTTCAATGTCGAAAGCAATTTCCTGCCGAATATCGACTACGCCGAGTGTCATCGCCGCGGCATCCCGGTCCTCTCCACGGCTCCCGTTTACGCCCGCCCGCTCGCCGAGATGGTGCTCGGCATGGCCATCTCCCTCGCCCGGCGGATGCACGAGGCAGATGCCGCCCTCCGCGCCGGCCGGGAATTCAAGGGCGACAACCACGATTCGTTTCTGCTCCACGGCAAGCCGCTCGCCCTGGTCGGCTTTGGCAATCTCGGGCGGGCGCTGCTGCCGCTGCTGCGACCCTTCTCGCGCGAAATCCTCGTCCACGATCCGTGGATACATCCGTCCGTGCTCCGCGATCTCGACCTCATTCCGTCGTCGCTCGACGAATGCTTTGCCCGCGCGCGGGTCGTTTTTCTGCTCGCCGCTATCACCACCGAGAACACCGGGCAGATCGGGCAGCGCCATTTTGCCAGCATGCAAAAGGGCAGCGTGGTGATCCTGGCGAGCCGCGCGGAAATCGTGAACTTCCCCGAATTGCTCGCCGCGGCGGCCAGCGGGCACATCCGCGCGGGCATCGACGTTTGGCCCATCGAGCCGATCCCGCCCGACGAACCCGGCCGGCACACGCCCAACACGCTCTTGCAAGCACACCGCGCCGGCAGCATTCCGGAAATCCAGCCGCTGATCGGCGAACTGGTCGTGGATGATTTGGAAAACATCCTCCGCGGTCTGCCACCGCAACGTTGCCAGCGCGCCGTGCTCGAAACCGTCAGCAAGCTGCGCAGCAAGCCGGTCGGCGCCTGGTCACTGAGCGATCAGCGGCCGGGAACCGGCTAACCACTTATCATCACTTATAATCACTGATTCCGATCCATGACATTCCCCACCTCTTTGCGCAATGTCTACAAAGGCATGGCTCGAGTGCAATCAGTGCCCATAAGTGAAGATAAGTGGTTAACTCTGCCTTGAAAATCAGGTGATTCTTTCTTCATGAAAATTCTCTTCATCGGTGGCTCGGGCGTCATCAGTCGCGCGGCCACGCAACAAACGCTGGCCGCCGGCCATGAGCTCTGGCTTTTGAATCGCGGCCAGCGGCGACCCATCGAAGGGGCCAAGTCCCTCGTCGCTGACCTCGCCGATATCGAGGGTGTGCGCGCCGCGTTGCGCGGGCACACGTGGGACGTGGTGGTGCAGTGGATCGCATTCGGCCCGGCCGAAATCCGCCGGGACCTCGAACTGTTTCGCGAGAACACGCGCCAATATATCTTCATCAGTTCCGCAAGCGTGTACCAAAAGCCGCTCGCGCATTACTTGATCACCGAATCCACCCCGCGCGCGAATCCGCATTGGGAATATTCGCGATTGAAGATTGCGTGCGAGCAGGAGCTCGAGGCTGCGCATCAGGCGTCTGGTTTCCCGGGAGTGATTGTGCGTCCGTCGCTCACGTACGGCGACGACCAAATCCCGCTCGTCCTCAACTCCTGGGCGCAGAGTTGGACCCTGATCGATCGGATGCGTCGTGGGGCGCCGGTCATCGTACCCGGTGACGGCACGTCGCTGTGGACCCTCACGCACAACACCGACTTCGCGCAGGGGTTGATTGGCCTCTTCGGGCATGCGGGGACACCCGGCCACGCGTTTCACATCACGTCGGATGAGGTGCTCACGTGGAACCAGATCTTCCGGCAAGCCGCGCAGGCCGCCGGCGTCGTATCACCCAAACTGGTACACATGCCGTCCGACTTCATCATCTCCTGCGCGCCGGCAGTCGAAGGCACGCTGCTCGGCGACAAGGCGGTATCGGCCGTTTTCGACAACACGAAGATCAAGCGCTTCGTGCCCGGCTTCACGGCCAAAACCAACTTCGCTGCCGGAATCCGGCGCACGATTGCGTGGTTCGAAGCCGATCCGGCGCGTCAAAAAATCGACGCCGCGACCAATGAACGCTGGGATCAGCTCGTCAGCGTCTACGAAACGGCGCTATCGCAGGCAAAGGCAGCGTTCACGAGCGGCATCAAAGCCTAAGCCGGACTCATGCGATGAATAATCGCTGGGAGTGACGCAGACACTCCCTTCTGTGCGCTCCTGCGAATAAACACCTACCGTTTGTCATTGCGAAGGAGCCTGAGCGACTGCGGCAATCCACGCGTCCCGATGGCTTGCCAAGCTCGGCAAGCCTCGCTCGCAATGACAATCGGGGTTGTTCGTCGGTTGGTCCAGCTCTCGCAAGGGCAACAATTACACAGGATGTTGAGCGTTTACGCCAGCGGGTGAAATTTCCCGGCGAACGTCAGGGTGCTACCGCCCAAACACTTGCCGGCAAGTCCCCGGAATTCCACCCGGGCGCACCGTAATTACTCGGCCTAAGGAATAGGTCATTACCCTATCTACGCCCTATCCCTGGAGTCGGTATTCTTGGTCCGTATGATTAATCCAATATGGTCCAAACCCCTGACGACGGCGTTATCCCCGTCAGTCGCCCCCCAACCCCCACGGTCTGGCTCCGGCATCCCGGGCCAAGGTAGCACTCGAGGCCGAACGCGAATGCGGTCCTGGCGACCGCTTCTCGCCGCCCTGATTGCCACCGCTTTGCCCGTCCTCGGCCAAACCGGCGCCGATACCACGCGGCCGACGGTTACGAGCTTCGAACTCGACACCCCGACCGCTACTCCGACGAGCGCCCGAATGATCATCACGTTTAATGAACCGGTCACCGGCGTTGACGCGTCCGATTTTCAAATCAATGGCACCCTTACTTCCAGTGCTACGCTTACCAGCGTAGCTCCCGGGCCAACGGCGGCCACGTATTATGTCGCGTTCGCCTACACCGGAACGTCCGGCTCGCTCCAGATGGCCATCAAGTCATCGGGCACCGGCATCACGGATGCTGCAGGTAACGCGTTTGTGGGCCAAGGCACCGCCGCAACGACAGCCTACCCGGTCAATAATACTCCGCCACCTGAGGTGGTCCTGCCGACGGTGACCAGCTTGGTCGCTCCGGCATCGGTCTCCTCCTCGCCGACGAATCTGACGCTGATCTTCAGTGAGGCCGTAGCCGGCGTGAGCGCCGATGACTTCTTTGTCAGCTCCGGCGCAACCGTCGGAGTCATCACCGGAACGGGGACCACTTGGACCGTCCCGGTTTCGTTCACGGGCACAACGCCCGTTTCCGTTACCGTGATCGGCGGTGCGACTTCGAATATCCGCGACGCGGCCACTCATTGGTTTGCCGGCGGTTCTACGGGAGCAACGGTTCTGTTCAGTCCGACGGGCGGCTCCGTTACGGCTCCGGCAATCACTAGTCTGCTCACGGCGTCGATCGTGGCCGGTGCACCGTTCTCGTATACTATTACGGGATCAAACTCGCCCACCTCGTTAACCGCAACCAGTTTGCCCACGGGGCTGACCTATGCGTCGCCCAACGTCACTGGCTCAGTCGCTACGCCGGGCGTTTACAATATTGCCCTTGGTGCCTCGAATACAGCTGGCAGCGATAGCAAAACCCTGGTCCTCACGGTCACCGCTCCGACCACCGTTGTAGCTCCCATCGTCACCAGTCCGCTCACGGCTTCGATCGTGGCCGGTGCCTCGTTCTCGTATACTGTCACTGGATCCAACTCGCCCACCTCGTTGACCGCAACCGGTCTGCCCGCGGGGCTGACCTATGCGTCGCCCAACGTCACTGGCTCAATCGCTACGCCGGGCGTTTACAATATTGCCCTTGGTGCCTCGAATACAGCTGGCAGCGATAACAAAACCCTGGTCCTCACGGTCACCGCTCCGACCACCGTTGTAGTTCCCGTCGTCACCAGTCCGCTCACGACAACCGGGATCGCGGGGATGCCGTTGTCCTATACCATCACGGGATCGAATTCACCGACCTCGTTCACTGCATCCGGTCTGCCCGCGGGTCTGACGTTTACATCGCCCAACGTCACCGGCACTGTCGCAACACCCGGCGTCTATAACCTCACAGTTAGGGCGACAAACTCCGCTGGTACTGACAGCAAAACGCTGGTTCTGACCGTGACTGCACCAACCAGTACCGTCGTAGCTCCCGTCGTCACCAGTCCGCTCACGGCAACCGTGATCGCGGGGATGCCGTTCTCCTATACCATCACGGGATTGAATTCACCGACGTCGTTCACTGCGACCGGTCTGCCCACGGGCCTGACGTTTACGGCACCCAACGTCACCGGTGGTGTCGCCACACCTGGCGTCTATAACCTCACCATTAGGGCAACGAACACGGCCGGCACGGACACCAAGACGCTAGTCCTCACGGTCATTGCACCGGATACTGGCGGTAAGGGTCCGGTAACCGTCATCAAGCGGGGCGACGGCCTGATCCCAGGTCAGCCCTTCACGCTTCCCGCGATGACGGCGTCCGGTCAGCCGATCATGTGGGTGCTCGTCAGCGGCAATGCGACGCTGAATGGCAACGTGCTCACACCGAAAAATAAAGGAGCGGTCGTTGTCCGAGCCTTCACGGCGGGTAACACGGATGCCACCCGCATCCCGGTTGCTGAATACGAAATCGAGACGGACGAAGACAACAAGAAGCCGGGCAAGTCGGCGCACCGCGATCGCTTGAGTAATCTGTCTTCGCGACTGCAGATTTCCAATACTGACAGCAATCGCGCCGCCATTGCGGGATTTGTGGTTACGGGAAATTCGCCCAAGCAGGTGCTCGTGCGAGCGATCGGACCGGGTCTCGGCGCCTTGGGATTGAGCAATGTCGCTCCTGGCGCGACGTTGCAGTTGCATGATCAATCCGGGGCCGTGATTGCACAGAACGATGGTTGGAAGGGCGACGCGGCCATTGCGGCTGCCGGGGAACGTGTGGGTGCCTTCAAACTCGCTGTCGGAAGTTCCGACTCCGCGCTGCTGATCACGCTGCCTCCCGGTTTATACACTGCAATCGTCGGCGCCAAAGGCAACGGCCTGGCGTTGCTTGAAGTCTACGATGCCGCGAGCTCGACGGAAGCCTCCACCGAGCAGCTGATCAACATCTCAACGCGGGGTTATGTGGATTCTGGTGATGGCAACCTCATCGCAGGATTCGTGATCACCGGCGCCGCTCCGAAACGCGTGCTGGTGCGGGGCATTGGAGCTGCCTTGACGAACTTCGGCGTGGCCAATGCGCTGGCTGATCCCGTACTTGAGTTGTACACAGCGGGTGGCACAACCCTCGTGGCGCGCAATGACAACTGGGGAACTGCGCAAGTAACGAACACGACGATCGCGACGCCTCACGCGGAGATGCTTGCCACGATGAAAGCGACGGGAGCGTTTCCGCTGGCGGATGGCAGTAAAGACGCGGCGATCCTAGTCACCCTCATGCCTGGAAACTACAGTGCTGTAGTAACCGGGGCCAACCGTACAACCGGCGCGGGATTGGTTGAAATCTACGAAGTGCCAAATCCCTAAAACCAGGACGATCGCCTCGCTCAAAAGGCGAGCGAACGCCTCATCGACCCCGAGCGGCGCCGATCTTTAGACAATCGTCGTCGCCCGACCCGAGCCTCGGACCCGGAAGCATCCTTGATGCGTCCGGGTCTTTGGCTTTTAGGCGCCCACGAATAGCGCCAGTTCAAGGAGAGCAGAATGATCTGTGGATCGTCGATCTTCCCTGGGACCGCGGCCGCCCCCGGCCGCATTCGGGAATCAGAGGGATAAGAGCCCGATTCCGACGCGCGATCGCCCGAAACGAACGCAGAGAGGGTGCCAGCGGGAGGTCCGTTCGGGCGCTGACCGGAACAACCCGCGGCGTCCTGACCGATGCGCAAGACGCGCCGAGTATTTGCAACGCACCCACTGTGCTCAGCGGGAGCGTTCTGTTGGACCAAACCTTCGCCGGTTGGGCGCACGGGTGGAGTTCCTTACGGCTCGGCGCCCGGGTTTGGGAAGCCGGGAGGGCGGGAATGCGCCGTTGCCCGCCTCCCCACTTTCAACGCCCTGGACAGTCTAAGCCATTGCATCAGGCAAACCCCTACTCATAAAACGGTAGCGACCGCCTCGGCAAATGACCTTCCAAACCGCTGCATCCGCAAAAAACGATCCCATCGTTTCAACGACGGTTTTGGCGTCCGCAATTTCCGCGTGAAAGAAGCTACCGCGCGAATCAAAATCAACACGCTGCTCAATGCCGCGGGCTGGCGCTTCTTCGCCAACGAAAAAGGACCCGCGAACGTTCAGCTCGAGCCCAGCGTCACGCTGAAGGCCAAAGACCTGGATGCCCTTGGTTCCAATTTTGAGAAAACTGAAAAAGGCTTCATCGATTTTCTTCTGCTCAACGAAAAAGGGTTTCCCTTCGTCGTCCTCGAAGCGAACGCCGAGAACAAAAGTCCGCTCATCGGCAAAGAGCAGGCCCGCAACTCCGCCAAGTCCCAGAACTGCCGGTTCATTCTCCTCTCCAACGGGAACCTTCATTACTTCTGGGACCTCGAGCGGGGCAACCCGTATATCATCACGACATTCCCCTCGCCGACGTCCGTCACGGGGTATCAGAAAACCACGCTGAACCCGAAGCAGCTGATCGAAGAGGTTGTCGATGGCGATTACGTTGTCCTGACGCAGCGTCCCGGCTATGCCAACGAAGCTGCCTGGAAAACCGAAAGCGAGCGGCCGCGATTCATTGAGATCGTGGCGGAGATCGAAGCCGAGCAAGCCCTCGTGGCCACGAACCGCGAACTGATCACCGGCTTCGAAAAGAAAATCCAAGCCACCCTGGCCCGCATCTGGGGCGAAACCGCACCGGAGGCTGGGTCCGCAGCGGCCAGGTAGATTCGCGTTCGGCACTTTCCAGCCATGCCGTCGACATTGCCCACCCTGACTGCGACACGCTGGATCGATTTCAAAGGATCCGGTCGCACCCGGCCGGCGTTGATCGGTTGCGATCTCCCGGACGGAGGCGAGGTCGAGTGCGTCGTCAAGCTGGGCGGGCACAAAGAATCGGCCGCCCATCAGCCCGTATGTGAACTGGTCGCAGCTTTGCTCGCCGTGGATCTCGGCTTGCCCGTCGCCGAACCGTTGCTCGTGGAGATCACTCCTGATTTTGCGAATCACGCTGTCCCGGCTACTAACGCGTCGGCCCGGACTCGTTGCCAGCAAGCCATCGGTTGGTCATTTGCCACGCGGCACTTGCCGTCGGGGTTTTCCATTCTGCCTGTCGGCAAACCGCCCGCCCGGCCGCTGCTGGGGGCGTTGGCGGAACTCTATGCGTTCGATGGTCTGATCCAGAACGCGGATCGCACCCCCGCAAATCCCAACTGCCTCGTTAAGGGAAACGAACTGCGCTTTTTCGACCACGATCAGGCGTTTGGTTTCCTCCTCGATTTCCTGGGCGTCGGTCCAATCTCGAAAATTGAAAGCTATGAGTTCTTAAGCCGACATCTCGCTCGTCCGCATCTCACGCGCGACCGCACCTTGTTCAATCGACTTGAAGGTGCATGGGAAGCCATCGGCAATGACACGTTGACGAACTATCACGACTTGCTGCCGAACACCTGGCCGGGCAAAAAAACCTATTTTCCGAAGATCGAGTCCTACCTCAAAGATGTTCGGGCGGAACTCGCGTCCGCGCTGGATGCCATTACCTTGTCCCTTCCTCCCTCATGAAGACCGCCTACACCTACACTCTTCTCCGCTACGTCCACGATGTCGCGTCCGGCGAGTTCGCGAACGTCGGCGTCGTCCTGTTTTCGCCGACTGCGCGATATGCGGGTGCACTTTGCCGGGAGACTCACGGGCGCATCAGCAAGATGTTTCCTGACATAAACCGCGATGGCTTCAAATCGCTTATGCGCTACATCGAGTCGCAAATTGATGCAGCCGGAGCCCGGATGCAGGGCGAATTGCCGTTAGAGACATTGCCCGCCGACGCGCTCGCGTTGGCCCGCACCGTCTTACCGCACGACGATAGCTCCCTTCAATGGGGGCCAGTCGGCGGCGGGCTATGCGACGACCCGGCACAGAAACTTGAAGATCTGTTTGCTCGTTACGTGGAGCGCTACGACGACAAGAGCGTGGTGAATAGCCGCACCGACGAGGAAGTCTGGTCGCGTTTCAAGCGAGCGCTCGACGAAAAACACCTAACGGCGCATTTACAGCCAAAGAAAATCAGTGTTGCCGACGACGAGATCGAGTTCACGCGAGCCTATAAGAATGATCAGTGGCACTGCATCGAGCCACTATCGTTGGATCTGGCGTTGGCCGACAGTATAAAAGACAAGGCCCACAAGTGGCTGGGGCAGATCACGAGTGTGAAGAACACCAGTGAATCCTTCCGGGTTTATTTCCTGGTTGGCGCTCCTCGCCTACCCGAGCTCCGCGAAAGCTACGAGAACGCGTTAAAAATCCTGGCCAAGGTCCCGGTCAAACATGAGATCGTGCCGGAAGAGGCGGCGGTTAGTTTCGCCACCCGGTTAGAAAAAATCGTTGAGCTGCATGAGCGGCTATGAACTTAAATTCCTCAGAAGAAGTAACCGCTGATGAGCACTAATAAACACTGATCAAATAGATCCAGATCGGCAGGATAGAACTTTTCCTTCACTTACCGGGTGAACGGCCTGCATCCCAAAACTCTGTTTGCATCCGTGGTCATCAGTGGAAATCAGTGGTTCAACTGCGTTTTTTAGGGTGAAACCGAGCCCAAGCGGGCGGCCGCGATCTCTACATAGATGCGATCACTGTCCTCCAAGTCAGGGAAGGCCGAACAACCTTTGGCGTAGTAGTCGTTCTCAACTTGGGCGCAAGGTATTGAGGGTCGTAGCCGAGCAGCGGGTCGTTTCACGCGCGTGAAATAGAAGCCCAGCGATCATTCACTGGCATACTTAACCCCGCACCCATACGGCTCGGTCCTGGCTGTCTTCACCGGCTCGCCGGCTTTCAGCGCGGCAAGCGTGGTTTTCACATAATTGTGCGCCGAAGTCGTCATCGCCTGGCTGGCGCTCGGCTGATCATCGATGGCTCCCTGGTACGCCAGCGTGCCGTCCTTCGCGATGACGAAAAGGTGCGGCGTCGTTTGCGCGCCATAAAGTCGGCCCAATTTTCCGTCGGCATCACGAATATAGCCGGCCGCAATTACTCCCTGCTTTTTCTGCCATTCGATCGACTTCGCGGCATCGAGGTCGCCGATCGCCGTCGAATTCACCTGTAACCAAATCACCCCGTGCGCGGCGGCAGCGGACTGCGTCGCGGGCATGTTTCCCGACCGGTAGTGGCGTACGACATACGGGCACGCCGGATTCAGCCATTCCAACACCACGACTTTTCCCCGATAGCCCGCAAGTGAATGGGTTTTCCCGGAGATATCGGTGACCGAAAATTCCGGCGCGGGCTTCCCGGAGTCCACCGCGCCCCGAGCCACGACCGCGGCTCCGATTACAATCAGCGCAACGACACAGCCTAACATTTTGGCCAAGATTTTCATGGGAGAAAGAGGGGGACGAATCCCTGATGATCAGGTTCACTTCATTTGCTCCGACGCCACGAGGCGAGCCCGGAAAACGGCGGGTGGCCCGCACGGTGGGCCTTGACGCCATGCACTCAGCTCAGCCTCACGCACCTGGCACGGGCGCATTGACGCGCCGGCCAGCGGTGATATGCCTTCGGTACCCCGCCCTCTTCGCATCCTGGCTTGAGCATGAGCAGCTTTCGCATTCGCCCCCGTTTTGTACAAACTGTCGAGCTGAACCCAGACGAGACCCGTGCTCGGATCTTGCGGGCATTTGCCGAAAAGTCGCCCGATATCGAGGTCCGCGGCTTCTCCGGGTTTATTGGTCTGCACATTGCGGAGTGTAATCGCCACGTCTGGTCACCACGCCTTTTGCTCGATCTGAAAGCAAACGAGGCGGGGACGACGGTTATAGAGGGTGTATATGGCCCGGAAAGCGATATCTGGTCGGTGTATCTTTACGGGTACCTCATCACCGGATTGCTGGGCACATTTGCCGGCGCGCTGGGCTGGGCTCAGATCGTAATCGGAACACCGCCCTGGGGCCTGTGGGTACTCGGAGCCATGACCCTGCTCGCTGCGGGGCTCTATCTGGCCGCCCAGTTCGGACAAAAACTCGGGGCGTGGCAAACGTTCCAGCTGCACCAGGCCTATCAAACCGCCATCGGTCAACCGACGGAACTGCGCTGATCAGCGCCTCTCCGGAAAACATCCACAGCTGGCGGAGTCATCCTCAATCCCATCCGAATCCACTGAAACTAAATTCCGCAGAAGAAGTAACCACGGCTGATACCAACGTCCCTTGATATTTAGACTGTCATTGCGAGAAGCGGAGCGACGAAGCAATCGAGCTGGATCGCCACGGCGCGCTTCGCGCACCTCGTGATGACAATCGTCTACATTATACGGGCGATTGGCATGAGCACTAATATACACTGATCAAATAGATCCGGGTCGATAAGATAGAACATTCCCTTCACTTAACTGGTGAACGGCCCCCATCCCTCAACACTGTTCGCCTCAGTGTTCATCAGTGAAGATCATTGTTTCAACAGCGTTTTCTAGCATAAAAACCACCAGCCGCCGCTTCTGAAACGTCACTGTATAAACGGATCGGCAAAAACCGCCGTGTTTAACTGGGTGCGGTCATGGGACGTCACCGCGAATCCGACATGAACCGGCGCAGACGTGGCGAAGTCCACCGTGGTGACGAGCATCCACGCGGAGCCGTTCGCCGACACATACGCGGCGACGCGGCTTCCCGCGCGCACCAGACGAACCCAATAGGGCGCAGCCGCACCCCACGGGCCCGAGTTAAAGGTCGTGTTCCCTCCTGTCGCGAGCCGGGCTTGCGCGCCGACGCCGCCGGCCGGCGTCACCAACGCGAACACGTTGCGTGCATCAGCGGCCAACGATTCCCGAATCATCACGCCGGCTTTCGCCCAAGGGTTGGTGTTGGTCAGTGACGCCACCTTCGCCTCGACGGTGCAGTCGCCTGACAACGTGCGGTACACAAATCGAAATGCATCCACGTTCTCCCAGATATCGGCGCCAGCGCCGCGCACCGTGATGCTATTCCCACTTGCCTCGTTGGAGCCGGCTAAGCCCACACTGCCAACATCGGCCTGTGACCAGGTGCCAGGCGGCGGGGCCACGGAACCGGTTGTGGCCGATGTAGTCGTCGAGTACGATGAAACGGTGCTGTCTGCAGTTGCCCGAATCCGATACGTGTAGGTCGTCGCGGCGCTGCGCCCAAGATCGGAAAAGCGGGTAACGTTTGCCGCCGTCGTTGTCGCCAAGCTAAAGTTTACGCCGTCGATTGAACGCTCGATTTCAAAACGTATTTCATTCGTCGAATTATCCGTCCAACTCAGGTCGATCTGTGACGAGGACACAGCGGTGGCAGTCAACGCGCTTGGGGGCGCGATAGCGGGCGCCGGCGGCGGGCTCGGCGGGGGCGTGGAACCACCCGAAACCATCACGTTGTCGAACGTGGCAGTACCGAGGATGCCGTCACGGTGGCTCGTCACCGCGAAGCCGACATAAATGGTCGCGGGCAATGGAATCGTCGCTGACCCCAGCGGCGACCAATTCGTGCCGGTGGTGGACTCATACGCGTTGAAGGTGTCCCCCGTACGCACCAAGCGTATCCATTTGCCCGATGCGCTACCCCAGGCTCCGGCTGTGGAGGAACTCGCCCCGGCGATGGTGACACGGCGCTGGAACACCGCCCCCTGACCCGGCGTGACCGCCATGAAGGCGTGACGCGAGGTGGGCGTCAGTGCCTCCCTGAACATGAGTCCGGCCTTCGCCCACCCGTCGGTGTTGGTCAAACTCGTGACCCGCGCGATGATCTCACCATCACCCGTCCAAGTCTGGTTTCGGAAGTGAAACTCGTCCGCGTTGTCCCAGATATCCGCTCCTGATCCGACAACCGTAATGGTACCGCCGGATTCGCTGCTGCGGCCGCTGGCAGCGACCGCGCCGATATCCGATGACTGCCACGATCCCGCGGCCGGAGGGACCGGTGAGCTGGGAGTGGTGGCGGAGGCGACGTTGGAATACGTGGATCGCGTGGAGCCTCGCAATGACCGCACGCGGAAATAGTACGTCGTCGCGGCAGCCAACTCCGTCGGGCTGAAAGTGGTGGTGTTGGCACCGAGGCTCGCGGCGGATGCAAAGGTCACGCCGTCAAGCGAACGTTCGATTTCGAAGCCCGTTTCATCCGCCGAGTTGTCCACCCAGTTCAGGCTTAAACTCGAGGCGGACACCATTGACGCCGTGAGGCCCGTCGGGGCTGCCAATGGAACCGGCGGCGGAGGTGGCGGTGGCGCGCCGGACCCTAGAGCAGCGGCCAAGTTCAAGCGTCCGCCGGATTTTGTCCGCCCTGCAAGAGCTGGCAGGGGATCGACCGTGCTGAGAACCCGCGCGAGGATCTGGTGGTACGTATCGTTCGGAAAGCGGGCCCACAAGAGCGCACACGCGCCGGCGACGTGCGGCGCCGCCATGGAGGTCCCTTCATTGTAACGATAATCCCGATCGCTGCCCGCCCACGTTGAAAACACCGGAGATCCCGGCGCCCCGAGTTGAACCGAGGCGGCACCGAAATTGGAATAACCGGCGCGTTCGTCGGTCCGCGTCGTCGACGCGACCGCCACGACATTGTCTGCGTCATAGCTTGCCGGATACAGCGGGAAGGTGTCGTTGTTGTTGTTATCGTTGCCCGCGGCCGCGGCGACGATGATGCCGGCGGCACGCAGCGCTTCGATCGCCTGCCGCAAAGCGCTGGAATTAAAATCATAACCACCCCAGCTGGCGGTCACGATTTTGGCCCCGTGGGTCCGCGCGTAATTCAAGCACGTCACAGCGTCAGAAACACTATATTGGGCGTCAGCCGTGATGAATTTGCACGCCATGATCTTCACCCGCCAGGCGACACCGGCAACCCCGACTCCGTTGTTACCAACCGCGCCCACAATGCCCGCGACGTGGGTACCATGCCCCCAGTCGTCCCATGGATTGCCTGAACCGTTCAGCGCATTCATTCCGTGAACATCGTCGATATAGCCATTGCCGTCGTCATCGATGCCGTTGGTCCGTTTGTTACGGCCTTGAGCATCGAGTCCGCTCTCTCCTGGATTTACCCACAGGTTCGGGGCGAGATCCTCGTGCGTATAGCGGACGCCGGAGTCGACCACCGCAACGATGATCGTACTTGCATCGGTCTGCAGATCCCAGCCGGCTTCGGCCATGATATCAGCCCCGGGAACTCCGCCGTAGATCCCATTGTTTTTCAGATTCCACTGGTCCTGATTATAGTAGTTAAAATCGTTCGGCGTGATGAGAGGCCGAACCAGGTAATCGGGCTCGGCGAACTCGATCAGACCGCTTCGCACGAATCGCTGGATGGCCTCGGACACCGACAAACCCGGAGGCAGTTTCACGACTTCGGAACGGCGATCGCCGCCCAGATGCCGCGCGACCTTCGAGCCGACCTTGTCGTGGAGTCGCTCGAGTGCGGACCGGTCGTGGCCCGAGGCTGCACGAACGATAATCTGTTCGGGGCGATGCGGCGCTGGTGCCGCGATGCCGGGTTCAAGAGCGGAGCTGACGGCGACGAACTCCGCGAATCCCACCAGCCCAAGCGTAATGAACCTCAGGGCGGCAAGGGCGCGCAGGTTGGCAACGGAGATCGGCAGGGAACGGTTCGCGCTGGACATGAACGCATGTTGCCAGAGTTGACGCTCCGACCCCATGGGTCGCTTCCCTGTGCCGGCGGGAAGCTATACCCCAGTCCTGGCGGGGAGCTATACCCCAGTCGCGGCGAATTCTGTGCCACCAATCCCAAGGCGAGCCTAGCGCCGAATTAACCTAGAAAATGCAGCTGAACCACTGATTTTCACTGATGACCACTGATGCAAGCAGAGTTGTGCGATGGAGACCCTTCGCCCGGTAGGGGAACGGGTTTTATTCCACCGACACTGGATATATTGGATTATACCAATCGCCCGTATAAGTAGACGATTGTCATCACGAGGTGCGCGAAACGCGCCGTGGCGGTCCAGCTCGATTGCTTCGTCGTTCCGCTTCTCGCAATGACAGTCTAAATATCAAGGGACGTTGGTATGAGTGCTTATCGGTGGCTACCTCTTCGGCGGAATTTGGAAAAATAAAAAAGCCGCAGACCAAGTCTGCGGCTTTGAAGTGAGAGCGAGGAGATCGCTCAGCTGGCGGTAGCCTGGGCCGCTTCCGGCTTCGGTTCTTCCAGCGGCAGTTCGGCGCCGAACGGAAGCGTGATCTTGAGTTGCTTGTAGGTCGGGAGGCCCGTGCCCGCCGGAATCAAGTGACCCATGATGACGTTCTCCTTGAAGCCACGGAGGAGGTCGACCTTGCCGAGAGTCGAGGCGTCGGTGAGAACGCGCGTCGTTTCTTGGAAGGAGGCCGCCGAGATGAAGCTCTCGGTTTCCAACGAAGCCTTGGTGATACCCAGGAGGATCGGTTCAGCTTCGGCCGGTTTGCCGCCGGCTTCCTCGATCCGCTTGTTTTCCGCAAGGAACGTGGCGCGATCAACCTGCTCGCCCCAGAAGTTTTCCGTGTCGCCTGGATCGGTGATCCGGACTTTGCGGAGCATCTGGCGGATGATGATCTCGATGTGCTTGTCGTTGATCGTCACACCTTGGAGACGATAAACTTCTTGCACTTGTGAGATCAGGAAGTCGTACAGCGCGGATGGCCCGAGGATCTCGAGAATCTCGTGTGGGTCGGCAGCACCTTCGGTCAAATGCTGGCCCTTGTGGACGACGTCGCCGGGTTGCACAATGATGTGCTTGCCGGTCGCGATCAGATGTTCCTCTTCCTGGCCCGTCTCGTCGTTTTTCACGACCAGCTTGCGCTTGCCGCGAACCGTACCTTCGAACGAAACGATGCCATCGATGCGCGACATTTCAGCCGCGTCCTTGGGACGACGAGCTTCGAACAGCTCGGCGACGCGAGGGAGACCGCCCGTGATGTCCTTGGTCTTGGAGGCCTGACGAGGAGTCTTCGCCAACAAGGCACCGGGAGCGATCGTGTCACCCTCGTTGACCGCGATCTGCGCGCCAACGGGAATCGAGTACGCGGCGAGCGCCTTGTTCTTGGCGTCGCGAACTTCGATTTGCGGGTTGAGATCTTCCTTGTGCTCGATGACGACCGTGGCGATGCGGCCCGACGATTCGTCGAGTTCGCGCTTCACGGTGACACCCGGGATCATGTCCTTGAAGTGCAGCGAGCCACCCTTTTCGGAGAGAACGGGAACGTTGTACGGATCCCACTGCGCGAGGACGGCGCCCTTCTCGATCTTCTCGCCGTCGCCGACGTGGAGGAAGGAACCGACCACGATGTTGTACACTTCAAGTTCCTTGTCGTCGCTGTCCACGACCTGGATGGTACCGGTCTTGTTCAGGACGATGGAACCGCCGTCGGCCGTCTCGACCAGACGAAGCGCGCGGTACTTGACCTTGCCGCTCGCCTTGACGCGAATTTCGGGCGTCTTGAACCCGCCGGAAGCAACGCCACCGATGTGGAACGTACGCATCGTGAGCTGCGTGCCAGGCTCGCCAATCGACTGAGCGGCGATGATGCCGACGGAGTCACCGATCTTCGTAACCTTGTTGGTCGCGGGATTGATGCCGTACGACTTCGCGTCGATGCCACCCTTGGTCGGTGACGTGAGCGGGGACATGACCTTGACGCGCTCGATGCCCACTTCGTCGATCTTCGTCGCGGTTTCCTCACTGATGAGTTCGCCAGAGCCAACGAGGATTTCCGAAGGACTGAGGGGATTGATGACATCATCGCTGGAGAAGCGGCCAATGATACGCTCGCGGAGGCTGACGATTTCGTCGTCGCCTTCGAAGATGGCTTTCTTCCAAACGCCGTCACGGGAGCCGCAGTCGTCTTCAGCAATGATGACGTCCATCGCCACATCGCACAACTTACGGGTGAGGTAGCCGGCGTCAGCGGTCTTCAGTGCCGTATCCGCGAGACCCTTACGGGCACCGTGGGTGGAGATGAAGTACTCGAGGACCGTGAGGCCTTCGCGGAACGACGACAGAATCGGACGCTCGATGATTTCGCCGGAGGGCTTGGCCATGAGACCACGGGTACCGCACAGCTGGCGAACCTGCTGTTTGTTACCGCGGGCGCCGGAATCCATCATGATGTAAACCGGGTTGATCTCGGGACGGCCGTCGTTGTTTTCGAGCTTGGCGAAAACCTGTTTCGCGATCTGGTCCGTGGCGCTGGTCCAAATGTCGACCACCTTGTTGTAGCGCTCGCCATCGGTGATGATGCCCTTGTTGAACTGGGCTTCGACTTCGGCGATCTTCTTCCGGGACTCGGCGACGATCTCTTTCTTCGTATCCGGAATGATCATATCGTCGATTCCGATCGAGATACCCGCCTGCATGGCGGTCTGGAAGCCCAGATCCTTCAGCTTGTCGAGGGTCTCGACGGTGATGAGATTTCCCGCCGTCTTGTATGTGTTGAGAATCAGATCGCCCAGTTTGCTCTTTGGCACCGGGAAGTTCACGAAGCCCAACCCTTCGGGCCAGATCTGATTGAAGATGACGCGGCCGACGGTGGTCTTTAGCGTGCGACGCTCTTTGTTGCCGTAAACGGTGTCGCGACCGAAATCAGGATTCGGAACTTCGACCCAGTCGTGCACCTTGAGCGCGCCGTCTGCCTTGACGTAAAGGACCTCGTGCAGACCGCTCAGGAGCGGAATGCGAACGCCCTTCGCCGGCTTGGTCCGGGGTTCGATGGTGAGATAATAGGCACCGAGAACGATGTCTTGGGAAGGCGTCAAAATCGGCTTGCCGGATGACGGCGAGAAGATGTTCGACGTCGCCATCATGAGGAGTTTGCACTCCATGATCGCTTCGAGTGAGAGCGGCACGTGCACCGCCATCTGGTCACCGTCGAAGTCCGCGTTGTAGGCGGTACAAACCAGGGGGTGAATACGAATGGCTTCGCCTTCGATCAGAACGGGCTCGAAGGCCTGGATCGAAAGACGGTGGAGCGTCGGCGCGCGATTGAGCAACACCGGGTGGCCCTTGGTAACTTCCTCGAGAATGTCCCAGACTTCCGGCGACTTCTTCTCGATCATCTTGCGCGCACCGCGGACAGTGTGCACGAAGCCGAGTTCCTTGAGGCGCCGAATGATGAACGGCTCGAACAGAACGAGCGCCATCTTCTTGGGCAGACCGCATTGATGGAGCTTGAGCTCAGGACCGATGACGATGACCGAACGACCCGAGTAGTCGACGCGCTTGCCGAGCAAGTTTTGCCGGAACCGGCCTTGCTTGCCCTTGAGCATGTCCGAAAGGGACTTCAAGGGGCGATTGCCTGCGCCCGTGACCGGACGACCGTGACGACCGTTGTCGAAGAGCGCGTCCACCGCTTCCTGCAGCATGCGCTTTTCGTTGTGAATGATCACATCGGGCGTCTTCAGCTGCATCAGATTCCGCAAACGATTGTTGCGGTTGATGACGCGACGATAGAGATCGTTCAGATCGGAGGTCGCAAAGCGGCCACCTTCCAACGGAACGAGCGGGCGCAAGTCCGGTGGAATCACGGGCAACACTTCGAGTACCATCCACTCCGGACGGCTCTTCGAATGAATGAAACCTTGAATGACCTTCAGGCGCTTCGAGAGCTTCTTTTTGATCTGCTTCGATTTCGTCGCGCGCATCTGCTCCTGAAGTTCGGCGACGGTCGCGTCCATGTCGGTCTTCACGAGCGCATCGCGGACCGCTTCGGCCCCCATCTTGGCGACGAAGGAATCATCACCGTATTCATCGAGCGCCTGACGGTACTCGGTGTCGGTGAGGAGCTGCTTCATCTCGAGCGGGGTTTTGCCCGGATCGATGACCATGTAGTTCTCGTAGTAGATCACGCGCTCCAGGGAGCGCGCGGTCATGTCGAGCAACAGGCCGAGACGGCTGGGCATCGACTTCAAGAACCAGATGTGGGCGACCGGAACGGCGAGCTCGATATGGCCCATGCGTTCGCGACGGACGCGGGCAATCGTTACTTCGACGCCGCAGCGATCGCAGACGACGTCCTTGTATTTGATCCGCTTGTACTTTCCGCAGGCGCACTCGTAATCGCGCACCGGACCGAAGATCTTTTGGCAGAAAAGACCACCCGGCTCGGGCTTGAAGGTGCGGTAGTTGATCGTTTCGGGATTCTTGACCTCACCCTTTGACCATTTGCGAATGGTCTCAGGGGAAGCGACCGTAATGGAAACGCAGTCGAACGCGCTCTCTTCGAGGCCAAGGGCCTCGCGAGCATCTGTCCGAGTGGTGGCGGCGGTCTCGTTGGGTTGAATCATTTTTGGTATCCCTATGTTTTCTAAAGGTAAACGTGACGCAGCGCGGCTCAGGTGCCGTAGCTCAGCGCGTCGCGTTTCTGGAGCTTAATATCCAATCCGAGGGACTGGATTTCCTTGATAAGCACGTTGAACGATTCGGGCGTGCCGGCCTGGAGGGTGTTGTCGCCCTTGACGAGTGACTCGTAGATCTTGGTGCGGCCTTGCACATCGTCGGACTTGACGGTGAGCAATTCCTGCAACGTGTGCGCCGCGCCATAAGCTTCGAGCGCCCACACTTCCATTTCGCCGAAACGCTGACCGCCGTATTGGGCTTTGCCGCCCAGCGGTTGCTGCGTGACGAGCGAGTACGGACCGACCGCACGAGCGTGGATCTTATGGGAGACCAGGTGATTCAGCTTCATCATGTAGATGTAGCCAACCACGACCTCTTGATCGATCTTCTCGCCGGTACGACCATCGAGTAGCGGGCTCTTGCCCGTCGAAGGCAGCTTCGCGTCGCGCAGGTATTCACGGACTTTCTTTTCCGGGATACCGTCGAACACGGGCGTCGCCACCTTGATGCCGAGCTTTTTGCACGCCCAGCCCAAGTGCGTTTCCAACACCTGACCGACGTTCATACGCGAGGGTACGCCGAGGGGATTGAGACAGATCTCAACCGGCGTGCCGTCCGGAAGGAACGGCATGTCTTCCTCAGGCACGATCTTGGCGACCACACCCTTGTTACCGTGACGACCGGCCATCTTGTCACCGACCTCGAGCTTTTGCTTCGTGGCGATGTAGACCTTGACCTGCTTGATCGCACCATCGGCCGAGCCTTCGCCCGCCTCGATGGAGCCGATCTTGCGTTCGCGATCGGTTTCGAGCTCATCGAACTTCGTCTGATACGAGCCGATGATTTCCATGATCTTGATCCGCACCGGAGAAGGATCGATCTGGACGTGTTTCGAAACGGCCGCGAGCTTGCGCAGGAGCGTCTTCGTGATCTTCCGGTTCGCCGGAATGATGATTTCGCCGGTTTCGCCGTTGATGACGTCGAGGGGGATCTTTTCACCCAGGAGGATGTTCGAGAGCGCCTCGGTCAAACCTTCGCGCAGCTTGTCCATCTGAGTCTTGTACTCTTCCTGGATCTGCTTCGCCTGACGGCGACGATCGGACGGAGACAATTTCTCTTCCTGATTATCGATCCGGGAGGAGACCTTGACGTCCATGATGATGCCGGTAACGCCGGAGGGGACGATCAACGACGTATCCTTAACGTCAGCGGCCTTCTCGCCGAAGATGGCGCGGAGCAGCTTTTCTTCGGGGGCGAGTTCGGTCTCTGACTTCGGCGTGATTTTGCCGACGAGAATATCGCCTGGCTTCACTTCTGCACCGATGCGGATGACACCGTTGTGGTCGAGATTCTTGAGGGCTTCCTCACCGACATTCGGGATGTCCCGGGTGATTTCTTCCGGCCCGAGCTTGGTATCACGCGCGGTGACCTCGAATTCCTGAATATGGATCGAGGTGAAGATATCTTCGCGGAGCACCTTCTCGGAGATGAGAATAGCGTCTTCGAAGTTGTACCCGTTCCAAGGCATGAACGCGACGAGCACGTTGCGCCCCAGAGCCATTTCGCCCTGATCGGTCGAAGGACCGTCAGCGATGATCTGGCCGGCCTTGATCTTCTGGCCGAGCTTGACGATCGGCTTCTGATTGAAGCACGTCCCCGCATTCGAGCGCATGAACTTCCGCAGTTCGTAAACGTACGTGTGACTCTTCGGATCGGTCTTCAGGTTGCGTGGCGGTTCGCCGTCCTTGGTGACAACGATGCGTTTCGCGTCGACGGAAGCGACGACGCCAGCCTCTTCGGCCACGACGACGATCTTCGAGTCCCGCGCCACGCGCTCTTCAATACCAGTGCCGACGAACGGCGCCTCGGCTTGGAGCAGCGGCACGCCTTGGCGTTGCATGTTAGCTCCCATCAGCGCGCGATTCGCATCGTCATGCTCGAGGAACGGAATCATGCCGGCCGCGATCGAAATGACCTGCTTCGGTGAAACGTCCATCATGTGGACGTCGCCGGCAGCAACTTCGAGGAAGTTACCGTCTTGGCGGACCGTCACCTTGCCGACGAAGTGATTCTTGTCGTCGATCTCGGCGTTGGCCTGGGCGATAATCTTACCCTCTTCCTGGTCGGCCGTGAGGTACTCGATCTTGTCGGTCACACGTCCGTCTTTCACCACACGGTAGGGCGTTTCGATGAAGCCAAACTCGTTGACGCGAGCGTAAGTCGAGAGCGAGTTGATCAGACCGATGTTCGGACCTTCAGGCGTCTCGATCGGGCAGATACGTCCATAGTGCGACGGATGAACGTCACGGACTTCGAAGCCTGCGCGTTCACGGTTAAGACCACCGGGCCCGAGCGCGGAGAGACGACGCTTGTGCGTGACCTCGGCGAGCGGGTTGATCTGGTCCATGAACTGCGACAGCTGAGAACGGGCGAAGAAGTCGCGGATAACCGTCGTCAGCGCCTTCGGATTGATCAGCTTTTGTGGCGTGATCGAGTCGACGCTTTGGTCGTACATCGTCATGCGCTCGCGGACCAGGCGCTCGGTGCGACTGAGCCCGACGCGGCATTGATTGGCGAGCAACTCGCCGACCGTCCGAACGCGGCGGGAACCCAAATGATCGATGTCGTCGACGACGCCTACGCCACGCTTTAGACGAACAAGATACTTGGTCGCAGCAACGATATCAGCGCTCTCGAGGATGCGCTGCTCGAGTTCGGCCTTGAGGCCGAGCTTCTGGTTGACCTTGTAGCGACCGACACGGCCCAAGTCATAACGCTTGGGATCGAAGAACAGCCGCTTGAGCAGGGCCTTCGCATTCGCCGTGGTCGGCGGCTCACCTGGACGGAGACGCTTGTAGATTTCCTTTAGCGCTTCCTCTTCATTGCGGGTCGGGTCCTTCTTGAGCGCGCGGATCAGGGCGCCCTCGTCGATCGACGTGTCGATGACGCGGAGCGTGGTGATCTCGTGTTTCTCGAACGTACGAACGATCGCCTTGGTGAGCGGCTCAAAAGCGCGCGCCAGCACGACGCCCTTTTGGGCATCGATGGCATCTTCAACCAGCACCAGCGTGGAGACATTCTCCATGTCGAGCGCCTTCGATACCTTGAGGTCCTTGATCTCGTAGAAGAGATTCAGGAGATCAATATCCGAGCTGTAGCCAATGGCGCGGAGCAGGGTCGTGATCAGGAACTTGCGACGACGACGGCGACGATCGAGGTAAACGTACAGGAGATCATTGTTGTCGAACTGCACCTCGAGCCACGTGCCGCGATCCGGGATGATCCGGAAAGAGTGAAGGGGCTTGCCGTTCGGGTGGGGCGTCACTTCGAACGCGATACCTGGGGAACGATGGAGCTGGGAAACCACGACGCGCTCGGCGCCATTAATGATGAAAGAGCCGCGTTCGGTCACCATGGGAATTTCGCCCATGTAAATATCTTCGTCCTTGATGAAGTCTTCCTCGCGGAGGCGAAGCTTCACATACAAAGGAACTGAATACGTGATGCCTTCCCGCAAGCACTCGAGTTCCGTATTCTTGGGATCGCCCAGATTGTAGGAGACGTATTCGAGTGTCAGGCGCTCGTCATAGCTGAGGATCGGGAAGACCTCACGAAAGACCGCTTCGAGACCCTGCGGCTTGCGCTGCTTCTCGGGAATACCCTTTTGCAGGAAGTCGAGATACGACGTGATTTGAATCTCGATGAGATTCGGCGGCTGGATCACTTCGCGGAGTTTGCCGAAGTTTACTCGTTCGGTGTTGTTACGGTCGGCCATGAGATTTTCCCAGAAAGAAATTAGAAGACAAAAAAAGACGCGGCATTGCCCTCAATGCGCGCGTCGCAGGCTGGAGCTAGCGAATGAACGAACAAAAACAGAAAAGGCAAAGGACAGGCTGCGCGCGGGCACGGCCTGTCCCGATGAAATCGGAAGTTGTGCGAGTGAAATCGCCAAGCTTCGGCTTTACTTCAGCTCGACCTTGGCCCCAGCGGCCTCGAGCTTCTTTTTGATTTCCTCGGCTTCGGCCTTCGGAGCGTTCTCCTTGACCGGCTTCGGAGCGGCTTCGACCAGGTCCTTGGCTTCCTTGAGGCCAAGGCCGGTGATCGCGCGAACTTCCTTGATGACGCCGATCTTGTTCGCGCCGGCTTCCTTGAGGATGACGGTGAACTCGGTCTGCGCTTCGACAGGGGCGGCGGCGGCGGCGCCCGCGGCCGGGGCCGCAGAGGCGGCAGAAGCGGCGGAAACGCCCCATTTGCCTTCGAGGTCTTTGACGAGGGCGGCAAGGTCCAGAACGGTCTGGCCGGACAACCACTCGATGACTTGATCTTTAGTAACAGTGCTCATGTTGATGCTTCCTTGGGCAGACTAGCGGTTTCGAAAAGTGAAACACGTTTAAGAGACGTATCCCCTAGCCCACGCGTTGGATTTGAATTCACGACTGCAACGGCATACCGTCGCAGCGGCGAAAAAGGGTTTAGTTGGGTTAGGCGGCCGGAGCAGCGGGTTGCTCCTTCTTGACCTTGGCGTCCAGCACGCGAACGAACGCGGCGGCATTGCTTTTGAGAAGTCCTAGGAACTGCGAACGCAGGGCCTCGAACGACGGGAGATCAGCGATCTGCTTGAGGTGCTCGGCGGAGACGAGTTTCTTCTCCATCACGCCGACCTTGATCTCGAGTTTCTGCTTGTCGTCGAAGAACTTCTTCAGGATCTTAGCGACCCCAGCCGAGTTCTTGCCGCCAACGATCACGGCCGTGGGGCCAGCGAGGGCGGATTCAAAATCAGGCAGTCCGAGTGCCTTGGCGGCAACCCGGAGCGAGCTGTTCTTCACCACGTGGAACTCCGCCTTTTCAACCGCGAGGCGCTTGCGCAGCTCGGCGGTATCGGCGACGGTCACCTTGGTAAAGTTGGCGAGAATGACGTAGTCGCTCTTTTTGAGGTGCGTCTCGACGTCGGAAATCAGGTATTGTTTTTCTGCTCTCATGGTCGTGTTCCTCAGTACTTCGAGAACTCAGTGGACGCGATCTTCACGCTCGGGCTCATGCTCGAGGAAATCGTGACAGACTTGATGTATTGACTCCCCTTGAACGTGGTCGGCTTGGCGCGACCAACGGCCTCAAGGACGGCTGCAGCATTTTCCAAGATCTGCGCGACCGTGAAAGAACGCTTACCGACGCCCACGCCAATGTTGGCCGTCTTGTCCATTTTGAACTCAACGCGACCGGCCTTGACGGCCTTGATGCCGGCAGCGACATCATCGGTCACCGTTCCCGCCTTCGGGTTCGGCATAAGTCCTTTGGGACCGAGCACGCGAGCCAAGGTACGGACTTGCTTCATGGCTTCGGTCGTCGCGATCGCGACGTCGAATTCCAGCCAGCCATCGCTGACCTTCTTCATGAGCTCGGCCATACCGGCTTCGTCGGCGCCGGCGGCGAGGGCCTTTTGCGGATCGTCGGTAAAGACGATGACGCGGACCTTCTTACCTGAGCCATTCGGTAACGGCGTCGTTCCACGCACGTTTTGCTCGCCGGAGGTGGCATCAACGCCGAGGCGGAATGAAATTTCGACGGTCTCGTCGAACTTCGCCTTCGGGAACTTAACCAGGATATCCACCGCGTCTTTCAACGGGTAATCCTTGATGAGATCAGCGACCTTGATGGCGCTGTTATAGCGTTTGCTGTGTTTTTTTGGCATTTTGACTCCTTGCGGTGCGAACGTCCCGAGGGACTCCCGCTGAGTGGTTTACTATCGGAAAAAAGACTCGATGGCGGTCACAGCGGCGAGAGCGCCGTAAGGTGCTCTTATCCGTTGACGACCACGGGAGAAGGTCAGTCGACGACCTCGATACCCATGTTACGGGCGGTGCCGGCGATCACCTTGATCCCGGCTTCCGGGGTCGTGGCGTTCAAGTCAGCCTTCTTGATGTTATAGATCTCAAGGAGCTGCTTTTTCGTGACTTTGCCGACCTTGTCTTGATTGGGCTTCGCCGAACCGCTGGCGACGTTGGCGGCCTTCTTCAAAAGGACCGACGCCGGCGGAGACTTGAGGATAAAGGTGAAACTCTTGTCAGAGAACACCGTGATGACCACCGGCAGAATCATGCCGTTTTGGTCCTTCGTGCGGGCGTTGAAGTCTTTGCAAAACGCCATGATATTGACGCCTTGCGCGCCGAGCGCGGGACCTACCGGAGGAGCTGGATTCGCAGCACCGGCGGGCAACTGGAGGCGGATGTAGCCTTGGATCTTCTTAGCCATGGGACAGACGTATTTGGATTTTCGATGTAACTGCTCTTCGATTCAGGGATTCCGACCGGCCAGAGGCGGGCTGGATTCGAAAATCCAAAATCGAATTCTAAAAAGGGTAGTACTTTATTCGGAGGCGCGCTGGACCTGCCAGTACTCGAGTTCAACCGGAGTGAACCGGCCGAAAATGGAAACAGAGACCTTTAACTTGCCACGATCAGGGTCGATCTCGTCGATGCGGCCCGTCAGGGAAGCGAAGGCACCGTCGGTGATCTTCACTTCTTCGCCCACGGTATATTGCACTTTGGGCACTTCCTTGCCGCTGGCGGCTTCAATGCGCAAATAAATCTCGTCGATTTCAGTCTGCCGCAGCTTCGCTGGGCGGTCACCGCCCACAAACCCGATGACGCCCGTGGTTTCCTTTACGAAATACCACGGCTTGTTGATCAACTTGTTCTGCTCGTCGAAGAGCCGCGCCTGAATAAACACGTAACCCGGGTAAAGCTTCCGGACCTTGGTGGATTTCTTGCCGCCTTTGACTTCAGAAACAACCTCCGTCGGCAGCAGAATCTCGAAGATATAATCATCGAGCTCCTCAGCCTTTTTAAACTTTTCAATGTAGGTCTTCACCTTGTTCTCCTGGCCGGAGAGCGTGTGAAGGGCGAACCACTGAGCGCCAGCTGGCGCGGTCGTTTGAGCGGACATGATACGGGGCTCGCGTTTAGCTGACCAAGGACGTGAACAGGTCCACGACTTGATACAGCGAGAAATCGCTGATGCTGGTGAAGACGCCGAGGATAACCGCGGCAACAATCACAATGATCGTAGAGTCGCGCAGCTCGGTCTTGGTGGGCCAAGTAGCCTTCTGGAGCTCACCGACCATTTCACCGAGGAAGATACGAGTACTGCGGAAAGGATTTTTCATTCTGGAAAGTGGCAGGCGCGGAGGGAATCGAACCCCCAACCAACGGTTTTGGAGACCGCTACTCTACCAATTGAGCTACGCGCCTTTAATCTGGGCTTTTAGACGACACCGCCGAGGTCCCCTGCGAGGCCTCGGCGAGTCGCCTTAAAGGGTTAGCGGGAGGCTTATTCGATGATGTCGGTGATACGACCGGCACCGATGGTGCGGCCGCCTTCCCGGATCGCGAATTTCTGGGTCTTCTCCATCGCGATGGGCGAGATCAAGTCGATCTCAACCGCGATGTTGTCACCCGGCATGATCATTTCCACACCCTTGGGCAGATTCACCACTCCGGTGACATCGGTCGTGCGGAAGTAGAACTGGGGACGGTAACCATTGAAGAATGGCGTGTGGCGGCCGCCCTCGTCCTTGGAGAGGACGTAGATTTCGGCTTTGGCCTTCTTGTGCGGTTTGATCGACTTTGGAGCAGCGAGAACCTGACCACGCTCGATCGCTTCTTTTTCGATGCCGCGGAGGAGGATGCCGACGTTGTCACCGGCTTGACCGCTATCGAGCAGCTTGCGGAACATTTCGATACCGGTAACGACGGAAGTCACGGTATCCTTCAGACCAACGATCTCAACGGAGTCGTTGACCTTGATGACGCCACGCTCGATCCGCCCGGTGGCAACGGTGCCGCGGCCGGTGATCGAGAACACGTCTTCAACTGACATCAGGAAGGGCTTGTCCATCTCGCGGACGGGCTCTGGAATGTCGGTGTCAATCGCCGTCATCAGATCGGTGATCGCCTTCTCACCGGCCGGCGTGCCTTCAAGGGCGGCCGTCGCGGAACCACGGATGATGGTGGCGGTGTCACCAGGAAATTGATACTTGGTGAGCAGCTCGCGGATTTCCATCTCAACGAGGTCGAGCAGTTCCGGATCATCGATCAAGTCGACCTTGTTCAGGAACACTACAATCTTCGGAACGCCTACCTGACGAGCAAGCAGGATGTGCTCACGGGTCTGAGGCATCGGGCCGTCAGCCGCGGACACCACCAGAATGGCGCCGTCCATCTGCGCCGCACCGGTGATCATGTTCTTGACGAAGTCAGCGTGCCCGGGGCAATCGACGTGCGCATAGTGGCGCTTGTCTGACTCGTACTCCACGTGAGCCACCGAGATCGTCACGATCTTGGACGCGTCACGAACCGTGCCGCCCTTAGCGATGTCGGCGTAGGACTTCGCCTCAGCCAAGCCCTTGCGAGCCTGGACCGCGAGGATCGAGGTCGTGAGCGTGGTTTTACCGTGGTCAACGTGGCCGATGGTGCCGACGTTCACATGCGGTTTCTTGCGTTCGAATGAGGCTTTAGCCATGGGAGACGGATGTTTGGGTGATGATGAAATGTGACTTCCTAGTTTAACGTCGGTGAAGCCGAGCCGACGCGTTTTTTTGTAGCCCTGGAGCCCAGAAACGGATTTGAACCGTCGACCTCCCCCTTACCAAGGGGGTGCTCTACCAACTGAGCTATCTGGGCAGACAAAGGGAGATGCCAAAAAACGAAAAGAGCCGGTGAAAGTGCGACTCGCATTTGGCACCGTCAACAGCAAATGAGGCCAATTCCCTAAAATTTCACCGGCAACATTTGGGGGCCGTCGTAAACAGGTGCTAGCCGTGGGGATTGATGATCTCCACCCACCTTTGCCGGCGTCGATTCCACGGCCCCTTTGGCAGTCATTCGACCCAAATCTTCGCTAAGGCGCCACCACGACCCGGTAAAATCCGGGCGTTAGCCGCTCCCCTAACCGGAAAGTGCTGGCCAGGTAATGACGAAAGAAGCTGTCTACCTCTTCGACGCCCGAACGGGTCGTCAACTTCAGCGGCGCAATCAAACCCGCCGGATCAACCCCAGCCAGGAACTCAACGGGAGCCCATAAGGAATCCGTGGGCGGACGCACTTCCGCAGGCAACTCCAAGGCAAGAACCTTGCGACCTGTTCCCAACGCGACGATTTCGACCACGGCACCCCGCGCCCCCAGTTTGGGAAACTTCGGGTCCGATCGGCCGAACCCGGTAAGGTCGTCGGCGGGATTATCCGCCGCCAGGACGTCCCGAGGCTCCGCTGCGACGACGGGCTTGCCGTTCAACGTTACCACCAGCGCCAAATCGATATTCCAGCCGGCTTCGCTAAAGGTGAACCGCTCGCTCTCCCGATCGAAGAATGTCTTTTCAGGCTCACGTTGCGGCATTCTCGCCCCACTTGCATTCCAGATGGTTGGCAAAAACAATGGCGCCAAATCTCGCAGTGCCGCTTCTTCGCTCGGCGCGACATCCGTAGCCGCAATCCGCCGCAACTCCATGGGCCGGGTGGCGGATGCCACCGCCGGAGCGCTGAAACGCGGAGGCTGGATCAAAAGGAGCAGGACCACGGTCACCACGGCCGCGGCGATGGCTGCGATGAGCCAGCGCTGCTGGTCTCCGCCGACCGTACTATTCACCGGACAGGCCCTCCGGATTCGCGGCGCCTGGCCGGCTCAACGGCAGCGATTTGTACCTCATAACCCGCCGCGTTCGCCAGGCTAACGATGCGGGCAACCACATCAAGATCCACGCCGAAATTTACCTGCACGAGCAACACCGGTTCGGTCGAAATGCGCGGCTGAATCCGCATCCATTCGTCGAGTTGCTTCAGATCCCGCCAACCGTCGCCGGCAAAAATCTGGTTGGCACTGACCACACTGATTTGATGCGTCGTCGCCCGGGCACCGGCATTCGCGCCCGCGATCGCAGGCAAAACGGCCACGCCCGGCGCCAGTACAAACCGCGAACCGAACAGGGTGAAAAACAGGACGATCAACCCCCCGTTGACGAAAAAAAGCCAGTCGAAATTCCGCGGCTCGGGCCGCAGGCGCGAGGCGAGATCGAGCGGACGCGTGATCATTTCTTCGCCAACTCCGGCCGGGCTGCCGGAGCCTCGGCGCGCAACGGCTCCGCTGGCCGCGGCTCGCGGTATTCAGACAATAGATACTTCATGATCTCGTTCCCCGACCACTCGATGTCTCGTACAATCGAACGGACCCGGCCGACAAGAAAATGGTGGGCCAGATGAGCCGGAACCGCGATCATCAAGCTGGCCGCCGTGGCGAGCAGCGCCTGCCACATTCCCGCCGAGAGCGCGCTCGCCATCGCGTAGTTTCCGCTCCGCTCGAAGGCGATGAAGGTCGTGATCATCCCCAGGATCGTGCCGAGCAAACCAACCAACGGCGCGACTTGCGCCACTGCCGCGATGGCTCCGAGGCGGCGCTCGAGCGCGGGCAGTTCAACGACCGCGGCCTCCTGCACGTGAAAACGCATCAACTCCGCCGGTTCATCGGCATGCATCAGCGCAGCCTTGACCACCGCGGCGACGGGGCCCGGCGTTTCCTCACAGACGGTCAGCGCCTCCACCAGCCGCCGCTTGGCCAGGATGTTTTTGATGCCGTCGACAAATGCCTTCGCTCCGATTTGCCCGCGATGCAGGTAAAGGGTGCGTTCCACAAAGAGCATCACCGCGAGCACGCCCAGAACGAGCAATACCCACATGATGGGCCCGCCTTTGGTCAAGAGACTGAGTTCGAATCCAGACATGAAATCGTTTCGCGGTGTTACCTTACTGAATCCAGGAGGCGAGCCCAACGTGAGAAGGGCGCAGCATCATAGGTTGGCGTCGGGCACGCCCAATCGCTTCAATCCTTGCCGGGCCAGCGCCTCACCAATTCCAAGATTCGACTGCATGAGTAGCGAGTAAACCCGACGC
>Ga0163152_10002054_pt1 | contig 29882 bp, 40 predicted proteins | sample OliLakLV19MP8IB2_FD_148635 | JGI IMG/M metagenome (GOLD analysis project Ga0163152, IMG submission 148635) | Freshwater microbial mat bacterial communities from Lake Vanda, McMurdo Dry Valleys, Antarctica - Oligotrophic Lake LV.19.MP8.IB-2 | ecosystem: Environmental > Aquatic > Freshwater >...
GCATGTCGTCAGGGAGCCGGTCCTCTGTCTTTGACACCGGGCGGTCGACCACCGCGAACGTGACGGCCGAGCCATCCTTGGCAAACGACTTGAACTCGAGCACGAGATCCTTCGCGCCCGCGCCACGTTCAATAAACATAAAACGTGACGTGTCACGCGCTTCCTTGATGGACAAGACCGCCGCGTCGGCATTTGGCATCGAGGCCTGCACCACGCTCCAGGAGTCGCCCGGGCCGTACAGCGCGTCGTTATTGCCGTCCATGGCGGCCACGAGCGCACGCACGCCGTTCACCGTGACCGATCCGGAGCGCCACGATCCACGCGAGTATCTGACGACGTCTGGTGCGGGAGCTCCATCCTCCCGGACGATCCAGAAATTCACGATGAAGGGCTCGGTGCGTTCGGGATCGGCAAAGCGCACGCGCAGGTCCATCGAACTAAACGACGACCACCACGCTTTCGTCTTCGGATTCTGCGTCGGCGTGGCGACGGCCGCCGGGCCGTCGTCTGCGAAGTTGCCGTTGCGGTTGTGGTCCACAAAAAGCTGCGTCAGGTCGGACGGATGGGCCGCGCTGGCGGTGGCCAGGACCGGGATCCACGAATCACGCGCGGGGCCCACCTGGATGAGTCCACGTTTGGCCGGTCGCACGGCGCCGACGGGCAGGGCCTGTGTGGCCGAGACGGCCGCGAGGGCGACCTGCGTGCCTTTGGGACTGAAGTTGGGTTTCGGCCCTGTTCCCGGCGCCTGATACGTCAGTGGCACGGTGATGAGCGCGGATTGCGCCTGAGTGACGCTGTTGCCCGCCTGCACGACAGCCACCACACCCAGCAAAAACATCAGTCTTCTCATCACGTCTCCTATTTCTCGCGCAAGAGTTTCTCGATCAGTGACGCGAGAAACGGTTCGTTTGCATCATCGTAGCCGACCATGATCAGACGGATGCGCCCGTGGCGGTCGAGGATGTGAATCTGCGGAATGCCCCCGACTTTGTAGGCCGCATCATTCGGGTTGTCAACGGCTGAGCGTTGATCCGCCACGGCGATCGGCACGACCAGCCCCTCTTTGGCCCAGTAGACGCGATCTCGTTCAAACTCGACCTCGGCGGTGAGCGGGCGCTCCATGCCGAAGTAGCCGTAGAGTTCCGTCGCCAGGACGACACGGAATCCCTGTGGGCCGTACTTGGCCAGCAGTCGCGTGAGGCCGGGATAACTTTCCTTGCAGGGCACACACCAGTGCGCGGTGAACTCGAGCAGCGTCACCCCGCCGGTCATGGGCATCGTGGTGTTGGGCGGCGCATTCAGCCAGCGCGGCGCGGTGATGGGGGCGCCCACGGTGCCGACCAGTGCGTAGCGAGCGATCACGGGATCCAGCATGCGGGCCGCCAGGGGCGACTCGATCCAGCCGGATCGGGCCGACGCGAGAAGCGCCTGCGCCTCCGTGCCCCGTCCCCGGCCTGCCAGCGCCTCGGCCATGTTGATGTGTGCACTCAGGATATGGCTGCCGTATTGGGTGCGTTGCGCGGGACTGAACGTCGTGCTGCGGTCGATGAGCCACGTCGAATGTTTGATGATGCCGTCGTCGATGTCGTCGCCGCGGTAGTAGCCGTTCATTCGGCTATGGGTCGCCATCTTGATGTCGAGCAGGGCGTCACCGGGCAGATCGAGGCGATCGAGCTCGTCAACATATTTTTCAAGTCTCGCATTGCGCTCGGCGGACTTTGTGTCACGCAGGCCCGAGCTGACCGCCTGGGCGAGGACCTCCGCCCGAATGGAAACCGAGAGCGTCCTGGATCCGAGGGCACGTTCGAGCGCGGCCTTGGCGAGGACCGGTTGCGCGGATTCCCCGTAGAGTGCGATCAGGCCGGGCAGGTCCGCCTCCGCCATGGTGGCCACGGAGAACTGCGCGGCACACCGCTGTGCCATGGCGACCTTCTCGACTTCGATCTGCCGCACGGTCTCGGCCGTGACCTGTTTGAGCGCCCGTTGTTGTGTCAGGACAAACTGGCGGGCGGCCTTCACACATTCGGCTGGTGTGGTGGGTTGTGTGGGCGGGGTGTGTCCGGCGGTGGCCGTGACGGCACTGACGGAAAAGACGAGTGAGATCAGCCACATATCCAACTCCCTTATCGAAGTCCGCGCTGCAGGAACGAGACAAAATGCGCAACGTCCCGGGTCAGGCCGCCAAACGCGACGACTGGGGTCCCGTCCGGTGACAGTATTGCGTAGTACGGCAGTGCGACTGTACCAAAAGTGTCACGCTGTAGCGCTTGAAAACGGCGGTACTCGTCGCCGCGGCCATCGGTGTACAGGCGGACGCGCACGTAGCGTGACAACTCGCGTGCGACCTCCGGGCGCGTGAACATGTTGGCTTCCATCCACCGGCAGTTGGTGCAGGTGTAGCCGGTGAAATCCACAAGAATGGGTTGCCCGGTCGAGGCCGCAGACGACAAGGCGCTTTCGTAGTCGTTGACGATCCACGACAATTCGCCGTCGGTGCCCCCGCCCAGTTCCGCCGGCGGCAAGAACGCTTCCAGTTCGCCGAGTCGTTGTCCGGCCAGACCCGTACCGAGCCAGATCGTCAACGCCAGTGCGGCGAGTGCCGTGGCCCACCGCGTGGCCCCCGGTCGGGAGAGACGAGGCGCGTGTCCCAGTCGCAGTGCGCCTGCGAGATACGCCACGAGCACCGCACCGATCACAATCCAGAGCGTGATTACAACGTCGCGGGTGAAGAGACCCCAGCCCCACACCAGATCGACGTTGGAGAGAAACTTCAATGCGGCGGCGAGTTCCAGCAAGCCCATCGCGGCCTTGACCGAGAGCAGCCATGCGCCGGATCGTGGCAACGCGGCGATCGCCTGAGGCGCCCACGCGAGCAACACAAACGGCAGGGCGAACACGGACGAAAACACCAGCAGTCCCGCCAGCGGCCAGACCCAGTCGCCTTGAGCCGCCACGACGAGCAATGTGCCCAGAAATGGCGCCGTGCACGTGAAGGACGTGAGTGTGAACGCCAGGCCCATCAGCAACGTGCCGACGTAGCGGCCTTTGCCCGTATCAAGGGCGGCCGCGCTCGACAGGAATCGAGAGGGGAGTGCCAGCTCAAATGCGCCGAAGAGGTTCAACGCAAAGAGGATGAACAGCGCAGCGATCCCGAGGTTCAGCCAGGGGTTGGCGGCGAATTGATTCAGGCCTGCCGCGCCAAATCCAATGGCGAGGATCGCACCGACGGCGCTGAATGTCATCACGATGCCAACGCCGTACACCGCCGCCTGCGACACCGCCTGGCCCCGCGTGGTCGTCCCGCGATTGGTGAAATACGAGACCGTGATCGGCACCATGGGAAACACACAGGGCGTCAGCAGTGAGAGTGCGCCCATCAGTGCGGCCAGACCGAGATACGCCCCGAGCGTGCTGGCGGTGGTGGCGGAGGCCATGTCCTCCACCGTCGAGGTCCGGGGGCCGGCAGTATCTGTCGCCGGCGGGATGAACCGTGCGTCGTTGCCCGTCCCTGGAATCAACAACGACAGCGCGATCGGCTCGGTCGTCGGCGGCAGGCAATACCGGTCGGTGCAGGTCTGAAAGGTGGCGTCGAGTACGACCGTCAGTCGGCCGGTTGCGGCGTCGGGCACTTTGACCGGTACATAAAAGGTCGCGGCCTCCGTGTGGTACTGCGTGTCGATGCTGAAGTTGGCGTCAAACGCCGAAAATGGCAGTGGGGCGATGACGTTGCCGTCGAGCTGAAACGGGGAGTCGGGCGCGGCGACGATCCTGAGTGCCTGTGGTCCCGCCCCCTCCTGCGTGAGGGCATACATCTTCCAGCCCGGATCGATCGAGGCATGCAGGACGATTTCTACCGTCGCCCCAGCGGCCACGACCGACGCGGCCGGCACCGACGCGTTCCACCGGACGACAACCTGCTGCGGCACCTGCGCCACTGCCGACGCACCAAGGGCGAGTGTGAGCAAAAAACCTGTCGCCAGTCGTGACATCGTCGCGATCCTACGCGACAAGTGACCGCGAGAACATCGGAACCTCGGAACTCCGGGACTTCGTTTCAGTAAACGCCGCGAAGCCTTTGATAGTATGCCCGGGCTATGAACGAATCCGGCGCTCCGACCTCCCCTGCTATTGACCGTGCCCTGCCAGCGATGCTGGCCCTGTTTGTGGGGAGCGGCGCTGCCGCCTTGATCTACGAGGTCGTCTGGTTCCAGATGCTCCAGCTCTCGCTGGGGTCGTCGGCCGTCTCCATAGGCGTCCTGCTGGGCGTGTTCATGGGGGGCATGGGCTTGGGCAGCTGGATGTTTCCCAAGAAGGTCGACAAAAGACATCACCCCCTCAAGGTCTATGCCTTCCTGGAACTCGGCATCGGTCTCTGCGGTCTGTTGGTGCTCCTGATTATTCCGTTGCTCGGCGGCGTGTACACGGCGATTGCCGGCACCGGCCAGTTCAGCGTCTTTCTGCGCGGCCTGGTCGCCGCCGTCATCCTTCTGCCGCCCACGTTGATGATGGGCGCGACCCTGCCCGCCATCGCCCGTTACGTCGAAACGACCCCGAAGGGCGTGTCGTGGATGGGCTTCTTCTACGGGGGCAACATCGCCGGTGCCGTCATCGGCACCTTGCTCGCAGGCTTTTATCTGCTGCGCGTATCCGACATGGTCGTGACGACGCTGGTGGCGGTCGCCCTCAACGCGTTGGTGGCCGGCCTTGGCCTCTGGTTGTCGAAGAGTGCACCGTACGAACCGGCTGGTGTGTCGGTGAAGGATCCGGTCATGGAGCCGGGCGCGCGCGTCGTCTACATCGCGATCGCGTTCTCGGGCCTGACGGCGCTGGCGTCACAGGTCATCTGGGCGCGCGCGCTGTCGCTCCTGATTGGCGCGACGGTCTACACCTTCTCCCTCATCCTTGCGGTGTTTCTTGTCGGCCTGGGAATCGGGTCCAGCCTCGGCTCCTCAATGGCGTCCAGCCTCAAACATCCACGCGTGGCACTGGGCTGGGTGCAGATGCTGCTGTGTGTGGCCCTCGCGTATGCCGCCTACATGACCACCGGCTCGATGCCGTACTGGCCGATCAATCCGTCCATCTCCAGTGACCTGGTCTACACCTTCCAGCTCGACCTGATGCGCGCAGCCTTTGTCGTGTTGCCGGGCGCGATCCTCTGGGGCATGAGCTTCCCGTTGGCGTTGGCCTCGGTCGCCGAAAAAGGTCAGGACCCGGCCCGCCTCGTGGGTGGGGTCTATGCGGCCAACACCGCCGGCGCCATCGTCGGCGCGCTCTTCGCAAGTCTGCTGGCGATTGCCTGGATTGGTTCACAGAACACCCAGATGGTGCTCATCGGCATCTCGGCCGTGTCCGGCTTGATGTTGCTGGCGTCCCACGCGGATGAGACGGGCAAGGGCAAGTCGCAGCTGGCCAGCATGGTCGTGCTCGTGCTTGTCACGGCTGCTGCGGGTCTGCTCGCACGCACCGTGCCGCCGATGCCCGGCATTCTCGTGGCCTACGGCCGCTACGCGGCGACCTGGGTGGGCCAGAACGAAATCATCTACACCGGCGAAGGCATGACCGCGTCGGTCGCCGTCTCGCGCACACCCAACGGCGTCCTCAACTACCACAACGCCGGCAAGGTGCAGGCGTCGAGTGAACCGCAGGACATGCGTCTGCAGCGCATGCTCGGACACATGACGACCCTGATCCCCGAGAACGCGAAGACCGTCGTGGTCATCGGCTGTGGCGCGGGTGTCACCGCCGGCGCGGTGTCCATCGACCCGGACCTGACGCAGGTCATCATCGCGGAAATCGAGCCGCTGGTGCCGCGCGTGGTGTCGACCTACTTCTCGGAGCACAACTTCGACGTCATCCGGAACCCCAAGGTGCGTGTGCACCTCGACGATGCGCGGCATTTCCTGCTGACGACCAAGGAAAAATTCGACGCCATCACGTCCGACCCGCTGGACCCCTGGGTCAAGGGCGCGGCCACGCTCTATACGCGCGAATTTTTTGAGGTGGTCAAGTCGCGCCTGAACCCCGGCGGCGTGGTCACGTTGTTTGTGCAGCTCTACGAGAGCAGCGATGCGGCGGTGAAGAGCGAAATCGCGACGTTCCTCGAGGCCTTCCCACAGGGGGTGGTGTTTGCCAACACGATCAACGGTCAGGGGTATGACCTGGTGCTCGTGGGGCAGCTCGACCCGAAGCCGATCGACGTCGACCGCGTGCAGGCCCGCCTGAGCGACCCGAAGAACTTCGCCATCGCGCGTTCGCTGTCGGAGATCGGCATCAACTCGGCCGTCGACCTGTTCGCCACCTACGGTGGCCGCACCGACGACATGGGCGGTTGGCTGGCCGGCGCCCAGATCAACACCGACCGCAACCTGCGGCTCCAATATCTGGCCGGGCTCGGCCTGAACCTCTATCAGAGCGCGGAGATCTACCGGAACATGTCGGCGACCAGCCGGTATCCGGAGGGCCTCTTCACCGGATCCGATCAGACGATCCAGGAGTTGCGACAGGCGATCGAACGCGCGCACGGGCGCTGATTCGGCGGTCTTCAAGACCAGACCGCCGTACTTCCCGCAGTAGCGCCCGTGTTAGCATCCGGAGCCAATACCCATGCTCCTGCGACGCACGTGGCCGCCGGTCGTCCTTGTCCTGACGCTGCTGTCAGTCGCGCTCCTCGGTGCGCGCCAGACCCATGCGGTTCCAGCGAGACTCTCCGATGCGGACTTCTGGCGCATGGTTACGGAGTTCTCAGAAGGCGACGGGTATTTTCCGTCCGACAATCTCGTCTCGAATGAACTGACGTTTCAGTGGGTGATCCCGCGGGTGCTCACCTCGTGGACGGCAGGGCAGGCCTACCTCGGCGTGGGACCTGACCAGAATTTTACGTATCTGGCCGCGCTCAAACCCAGCCTCGCATTTATCGTCGACATCCGTCGCGACAATCTCCGCCTGCAGTTGCTCTACAAGGCGCTCATCGAGCTGTCGCCCACTCGCGCGGTCTTTCTCTCGCGATTGCTCTCGCGTGCACTCCCCACAGGGTTGTCGGCCGAGGCGTCCGTGGGGGATTTGTTCACGGCGTTTGGTCGAGTGAGGCCCACGGAGCAATTGTTCGCTGAAACACTCGTGGCCGTGCGTGAGCGTCTCACGACGCAGCACGGATTTGTGATGTCGGCGGCTGACCTCGCCCACCTCGAATACGTACTGACGTCGTTTTATTTCGCAGGACCTGGCCTGGCCTATGCCAACACGGGACGGCAAGGGCGCTACCCGAGTTATCAGGACTTGATGACGGCCACTGACGAAGCGGGGAAGGCCCACGGGTATCTGGCGAGCGACGCCCACTATGGGGTGCTGCGCGACATGCAGATGCGCAACCTCATCGTGCCGGTGGTGGGCGACTTTACCGGTGAGAAGGCGTTGCCGGCGGTCGCGTCGTACCTCAAGGCCCGGAACGCGGTGGTCGGCGTGATCTACACCTCCAACGTCGAACAGTATCTGTTTCAGTACGGCACCTGGCCGAACTACTACAAAAACATTGCCGCCATGCCGATCGACGACTCCACAACGTTCATCCGTTCGTGTTTTAACGCGTGTTCGAGTGTGTCGTGGTCGCGGTCGGCGCAGTTGCTCGATCCGGTGGCGGCCTTGCTCAGGGACGTGGCCGCAGGTCGAGTCCGCTCGCACTACGACCTGATCGCGCGGTCGCGATGACTCTCACGCGTCGCGGCATCGCCGTGCTGGTTGTGGCGGTCGGCGTGGCCATTGCCGGCACCAGTTCCGGGTGGTGGACTCGGCCCGGCACACTGCCGACCGCCCTCGACAACGAACAGTTCTGGGCGCTGGTGGAGGCGTTGTCTGAGCCTGACGGGTACTTTCAGTCGGACAATCTGGTGTCCAACGAACATTCCCACCAGTGGGTGGTGGCGGCGATCACGCAATTGCGTGCGCCAAACCGTGTGTACCTCGGCGTGGCCCCCGATCAAAACTTCACCTATATCGCGGCGATGCAGCCGGCGATGGCGTTCATCGTGGACATCCGGCGTGGCAACCTGGTCACGCACCTGATGTACAAGGCGTTGTTTGAGTTGTCCGAGGATCGCGCAGATTTTGTGGCGTTTCTGTTTTCGCGCCCGCGCCCTCCCGGGCTGACGGCCGAGAGTGGCCTCAACGACATCCTCACCGCCGTCGCGCAGTCACCGAAGGACGAGCTGGAGTTCCGCAACAACCTCTTGATCCTGCAACACCACCTGACAGTCACCTGCGGGTTCGGGTTGTCGGACGAGGACCTTCGAGGACTCGACGACATCTACAGTCAGTTCTACGAGTTCGGCCCCGCGCTCAGTTATTCATCACGCATGGGGGGCGGCGGAGGTCGGCGCGGCGTCGGCAACCGGTTTCCGACCTGGGCGGAGATGGCGCGGCAGACTGATCGCGACGGGCGCCAACTGGGGTATCTCGCCTCACACGCCTCGTTCGTCGCAATCAAAGAGATGCAGGCCAAGAATCTGATTGTGCCCGTGGTCGGCGATCACACGGGCCCCACGGCGCTGCGTCATGTCGGCCGGTACATTCGCGAGCGGGGCGCAACGGTCGGGGCGTTCTACACCTCGAACGTCGAGCAGTATCTGTTCCGCTACGGCACGTGGCCTCGCTTTGCGGCCAACCTGGGCACCTTGCCGCTGACGGACACTTCCGTGATCATCCGGTCGGTGTCACCCCGCGACGGCTATTTCGGAGTGCCGCAGGGCCCCGACGGCCGCGCCAACGTGCTTGATCCCATCCAGTCGCTCGTGCAGGACTTCGGCGCCGGACACATCACCACGTATCGCGACGTCACGGGCCGGACGCGCTGACGATAATGGGGTTTCACAGGGAGGAACGGAGACACGGAGGGTTCTAACAAAAGACCTCAGGCCTCTGTGTCTGCCTGTGAAAAAGAATCCGGACTATTTTTCTGACGCGGCGCGTCGTTGCGCAAACGCGTCGACGCGCGCTTCGGCGAGCGTTAGGAATTCGTCCTTGTCGATCTGCAGGTGATGAGCCTGGACCACCACCTGGTCCATCTCCTCGGTGACCAGCTGGATCCGTGCGTCCATCGTGAGCAGGGAGCCTGCGGCGTTGACGAAACAGCCTCGACCGGATTCGGTCGCGATCACTCCCTGGTGTTCAAGTTCCGTGTAGGCCTTGGCGATGGTGTTGCGGTTGACCCGGAGCTCCTCGGCCAGGGGCCGGATGGACGGCAGGCCGTCCCCGTGTCGGACGGATCCAGAGGCGACTGCCGCTTTCACCTGGTCTACCACCTGGAGGTACACGGGTTTGGCGGACTTATAATTGAGCTCGAATCGCATTGGCTACTGTCCTATAACGCTATGACAGTTTTCATGGTCTGGTCAACTGTTCGGGTCGCGGCAGAACCCTGAACGCAGAACCTTTTTGCTTTTCGGTCCACCCGTGCTAGACTCGTCAGGTTCTTCGGACTCTAGGACACCCTATCTAGAGTTCGCTTCAGACCGAGGCATAGACCCGGTCTTGTCGTTGCCGAGCGGAAAAGGCCTGTCGCGCCATGCGCGACAACCGCCGTCCGCCAAGTGCTGTTACCCAGCAATAGGGGAAATGTTTCAGGTGCCGAACCCTTCGGGGTTCCCAGGCCTGAGGCGAACACGACTCGCCGGAGTGTTGGCGACGCAGTTTGCGTTGCCGCTTCGGCCTGAGTGTTGGACCTGTTTTGTGGTCGTGAAGGTTTGGAAACGTATGCCGACGATTAGCCAACTGGTGCGCAAGGGACGAGAAAAGGTGCTCTGGAAGACCAAGAGCCCCGCGCTGCAGAGCAGCCCGCAAAAACGGGGTGTCTGTGTGCGTGTGTTCACCCAGACCCCGAAAAAGCCGAACTCAGCGCTCCGCAAGGTGGCCCGTGTGCGTCTGACCAACGGGATTGAAGTGACGACCTACATTCCGGGCGTGGGCCACAACCTCCAGGAGCACTCGCTCGTGCTCATCCGGGGCGGCCGAGTCAAGGACCTGCCGGGCGTGCGGTACCACGTCGTGCGCGGCACGCTCGACACCGTGGGTGTCGCGGGCCGTATGCAGGGCCGTTCCAAGTACGGCGCCAAGCGCCCGAAGAAGGCGTAAGGGGAGTAAGTCATGCCGCGTAGACGAGAAATTGCGAAACGTGAAGTTCCGGCTGATCCGATCTATGACAGCCCGCTGGTGACCAAGTTCATCCGCACGATCATGAAGGACGGCAAACGCTCCACCGCCGAGAAGATCATGTATGGCGCGCTGAACATCGTGAAGGACAAGACGCAGGACGATCCGCTCAAGATCTTCAAGAAGGCCGTCGACAACGTCAAGCCCGCGCTGGAAGTGAAGTCCCGCCGCGTGGGTGGTTCCAACTACCAGGTGCCGATCGAGGTCAACCCGACTCGTCGCCTGTCCCTCTCGCTCCGCTGGATCGCCGGCTTCGCCACCGACCGTGGTGACGGCAAGACCATGCAGGAGAAGTTGGCCAACGAATTCATGGACGCCGCAAACCTGCGGGGTGGAGCCGTCAAGAAGCGCGAAGACGTGCACCGCATGGCCGAAGCCAACAAGGCGTTCGCGCACTACCGTTTCTAAGACCGGGCAATCATGGCGAGACAAGTACCTCTAGATCGTTGTCGCAACATCGGCATCATGGCCCACATTGATGCCGGCAAGACGACAACCACCGAGCGCATCCTCTTCTACACGGGCATCACCTACAAGATCGGTGAAGTGCACGAAGGCACGGCCGTCATGGACTGGATGGAGCAGGAGCAGGAGCGCGGCATCACGATCACGTCCGCCGCGACGACGTGCACCTGGAAAGACATCCGAATCAATATTATTGACACGCCCGGCCACGTCGACTTCACCGCCGAAGTTGAACGCTCGCTGCGTGTGCTTGACGGCGCTGTCGCCGTGTTCGACTCCGTCGCCGGCGTCGAACCCCAGTCCGAGACGGTCTGGCGTCAGGCGGACAAGTACCGCGTGCCGCGCATCTGCTTCGTCAACAAGATGGACCGCATCGGCGCGAACTTCATCCGCACCTACGAGCAGATCATCTCGAAGCTGCAGGGCAACCCCGTCGCGATTCACCTGCCGATTGGTATCGAAGACCAGTACCTCGGCGTCGTGGACCTCATCAAGATGAAGGCCCTGGTGTGGGAGGCCGACGCGGAGATGGGCTCGGAAGCGACCATCAAGGACATTCCGGCCGACATGATGGAACTCGCGAAGGAATACCGCGAGAAGCTCGTCGAAAAGGTCAGCGAAGTCGACGACTCCATCCTTGAGGCCTACCTGGCCGGTGAGGAAATTCCCGAGGCCAAGATCAAAGCCGCCATCCGCAAGCGCTGCATTGCGTCGGTGCGCAATGAAAACACGGCCTTTGTGCCTGTCATTTGTGGCTCGGCCTTCAAGAACAAGGGCGTGCAGCCGCTGCTCGACGCCATCATCGACTTCCTGCCGTCGCCGCTCGACATCCCGTCTGTCACGGGTATCGACCCGGACGGCGCGGAAGGTGCGACGACCGACCGTCACGCAAAAGACGATGGCCCGATGTCCGGGTTGGCGTTCAAGATCATGACCGACCCGTTTGTCGGCCAGCTCACGTTCGTGCGCCTCTACTCGGGTCAACTGCACGCCGGCACGTCGGTGTATAACGCGACCAAGCAGAAGACTGAGCGCATTGGCCGCCTGCTGAAAATGCACGCGAACAAGCGCGAAGAAATCAAGGAAGTGCTTGCCGGCGACATCGCGGCCGTCGTGGGCATGAAGTCGGTCTCGACCGGCGACACCATCTGCGACGAGAAGCACCCCGTGATTCTCGAAGCCATGGACTTCCCGGAGCCGGTCATCTCGCTCGCCATCGAACCCAAGACCAAGTCCGACCAGGAAAAGCTGGGTCTCGGCCTCTCGAAGTTGATGGCGGAAGACCCGACGTTCCGCGTGAAGACCGACGTTGACACCGGTCAGGTCGTCATCGCCGGCATGGGCGAACTGCACCTGGAAATCATCGTCGACCGCCTCAAGCGTGAGTTCGGCGTCGAAGCGACGGTCGGCAAGCCGCAGGTCGCCTACAAGGAAACCGTTACCAAGGCGGCCGACGGCGAAGGCCGGTACATCAAGCAGACCGGTGGTCGCGGTCAGTACGGTCACGCGAAGATTCGCCTCATCCCGCGCAAGCCGGGCGAGGGGTACGAGTTCTCGAATGAGATCGTCGGCGGCACTATTCCGCGCGAATTCATCAAGCCGATCGACCAGGGCATTCAGGAAGCGCTCACCACGGGCGTCCTGGCTGGCTACCCGATTGACGACGTGCGGATCGAGCTGTATGACGGTTCGTACCACGACGTGGACTCGAACGAAATGGCGTTCAAGATTGCCGGGTCGATGGCGTTCAAGGATGCCGCAGCGAAGGCGCACCCGGTGCTGCTTGAACCGGTGATGCGCGTCGAGGTGACGGTGCCCGAAGAGTACATGGGCGACGTCATCGGCGACATCACCAGCCGGCGCGGGCACATCCAGTCGATGGACTCGCGCGGCGGCACCCAGATCATCAACTCACGCGTGCCGCTCTCCGAGATGTTCGGATACGCGACCGATATCCGGTCGCGCACGCAGGGACGCGGCGCCTATTCGATGCACTTCGACCGCTACGAGCAGGCGCCCAATTCGGTGAGCGAAGAAGTCATCGCGCGCACGCAGGGGAAATAAGTTATGGCCACTCCATTCAGCGACAAGATCCGCATCCGCCTCAAGGCGTACGACTACCGCGTGCTCGACCAGTCGACGACCGAAATCGTCGATACCGCGAAGCGCACGGGCGCGCGTCTGGCCGGCCCGGTGCCGCTGCCGACCGAAAAGAACAAGTGGACGGTGTTGCGGTCGCCGCACGTCGACAAGAAGTCGCGTGAACAGTTTGAGATCCGCACGCATCGCCGGCTCATCGACATCTTCGAGCCGACGCCGCAGACGGTGGACGCCCTGATGAAGCTCGACCTGCCCGCGGGCGTCGACGTGGAAATCAAGGCGTTCGGGAAGGAACACAAATAATGGTTACCGGAATCATCGGTAGAAAACTGGGCATGACTCAGATCTTCCTGCCGGACGGCACGGCGGTCCCCGCGACCGTGATCAAGGCCGGCCCGTGTGTGGTGGTGCAGGCCAAGACCGCCGCGACGGATGGCTACGAAGCCGTGCAGATCGGCCTCGTGGATGCGGTGGCCGCCGAGGCCAACAAGCCCACGCAGGGACACTTCAAGAAGTCCGGCGTGCCGCCGACCCGTATCACCCGCGAGATGCGCGTGGTGCCGGGTGGGGAAGCCGCCAAGCCGGGTGACCAGGTGCTCGTCAACATGTTCGCCGCCGGTGAACGGGTGGACGTGATCGCCAACGGTCGCGGCAAGGGCTTCCAGGGTGTTGTCAAACGTCACGGCTTTGCCGGCGGCGCAGCCACCCACGGCTCGATGTTCCATCGCGCGCCCGGATCCATCGGCGCGTCCTCGTATCCGTCGCGTGTCATCAAAGGCATGCGCGCCGCCGGCCGGATGGGCGGCAAGCGGATCACGACGTTGAACCTCAAGGTCGTCAGCATCGATGCGGATCAGCATCTGCTCGTGCTGCGCGGCGCGGTGCCCGGCGCCCCCAACGGCGTGGTCATCGTCCGGCGCGCGATTGCGAAGAAAAAAGACCCGCAGCCGCAGCCCGAGAAGGCCAAGAAAGGGAAGAAGTAAGTCATGACCCTTGATGTCGTCAACGGAAAGAATGAAAAAGTCGGGGCCGTCGATCTGAACGACGCGGTCTTCGGCGGCACGATCAAGACCGATCTGGTCTGGGCCTCGGTGGTCCGGCAGAACGCGTCGGAACGCGCCGGCACACACGCGACCAAAAATCGCGCGCTCGTGAGCGGTGGCGGCAAGAAGCCGTACAAGCAGAAGGGCACGGGCCGCGCGCAGGCCGGTTCAAGCCGTTCGCCGCTGTGGCGCAAAGGCGGCACGGTGTTTGGCCCTCAGCCGCGCAGCTACGCCTATCAGTTGCCGAAGAAGGTGGAGCGTGGTGCGCTGCGCGCCGCCATCCAGTCGAAGCTGAAGGCCGGCGCGGTGATTATCGTGGACGAGCTCAAGTCGTCCGAGATGAAGACGAAGGATGTGGCGCTGCTGCTCAAGCGCCTCGGCGTGACGGGCAAGGCGCTCGTGACCGACGTGCAGCTGGATGAAAACTTCACGAAGTCCGCGCGCAACATCGCGGGCATTCGCCTGGTGCCCAGTGGGCGCGTGACGGCGCGTGACGTGATGGACACCGTGCGTGTGGTCGCGACGAAGGCGGCCGTTGAGCGGTGGCAGGAGGTGTTGGGATGAAGACGACAGACGTCATCCGCCGTCCGCTTGTGACGGAAAAGACGACGGTCGCCCGGGAAACCGGTTCGGTCGTGGTGTTCCAGGTTGCGAAAGATGCAACCAAGGTTGATATTCGGCGCGCGGTCGAGACCCTGTTCGGGTCGAAGGTCGCTGCTGTGCGGACGCAAATCATGCACGGCAAGGTCAAGCGCCAGGGACGTTTCTCCGGACAGCGGTCGGACTGGAAAAAAGCCTGGGTCCGGCTCAAGACGGGCGAGAAGCTGCCTGAGTTCCTGGAAGGGGCCTAAGGATCATGGGGATTCGTAACTACAAGCCCACATCGCCCGCGCGGCGGTTCTACAGCGTGCAGACGTTCGACGAGATTACGTCGACCACTCCGCACAAGCCGCTGCTCGAGCCGTTGCACCGGACGGGTGGACGCAACAACAAAGGCGAGATCACGTCCTGGTGGCGTGGTGGTGGCCACAAGCGGAACTATCGCATCATCGACTTCAAGCGCGACAAGTTCAACATTCCCGGCAAGGTGGCGACGGTCGAATACGACCCGAACCGGAGTGCGCGTATCGCCCTCATCACCTATGCGGACGGCGAGAAGCGGTACATCCTGCATCCGCTCGGCCTCAAGGTCGGCGATCCGATCATGTCGGGCGACGGCGTGGACATTCTGCCGGGCAACTGTCTGAAGCTGCGATTGATTCCGCTGGGCACGATGATTCACAACGTCGAGCTGCGACCCGGCAAGGGTGGTCAGATTGCGCGCTCGGCCGGATCGGCCGTGCAGTTGGTGGCCAAGGATGGCGAGTATGCGTCGCTGAAGATGCCGTCGGGGGAAATCCGGCTCATCAATTCCGAGTGCCTGGCGACGATTGGCCAGGTCGGCAACCTCGACCACGAAAACATCTCGCTCGGCAAGGCCGGTCGAAGCCGTTGGCTGGGCAAGCGCCCGCACGTGCGTGGTGTCGCGATGAACCCGGTCGATCACCCGCTGGGTGGTGGCGAAGGCAAGACCTCGGGTGGTCGTCACCCGGTCACGCCGTGGGGCATCCCGACCAAGGGGTACAAGACGCGCCGCAACAAGCGCACGCAGACTTTCATCGTTGAACGGCGGAAGAAGTAACCATGGGCAGATCACTGAAAAAGGGCCCCTTCATCGACCTGCACCTTCTCGAGAAGGTCGAGGGGATGAACCGGCAGAACGAAAAGAAGGTCATCAAGACCTGGTCGCGTCGCTCCACCGTGATTCCCGAGATGATCGGGCACACGATGGCGGTGCACAACGGGAAGAAGTTCATCCCCGTGTATCTGACCGAGAACATGGTCGGGCACAAGCTGGGTGAGTTCGCTCCGACCCGCACGTTCAAGGGCCACACCACCAAAGCGGACAAGGCAGCCTCGGGTCCGAAGGGAGGCAACTGATGGTGCAGGCACAAGCCACCGCCAAGTACGTGCGGACCTCGGCCCAGAAGGCCGGATTGGTGCTGGATCTGATTCGTGGCGTGGACGTCAACGGCGCCCTGGCGACGTTGCGGTTCTCGCGCAAGAAGATCGCCAAGGAGATCGAAAAGGTCCTCAAGTCGGCGATTGCCAACGCGCAGCAGGCCGACGGGTTTGGCGGCGACGTGGACCGGCTGTTCGTGAAGCACTGCTTCGCGGACCAGGGCCCGAGCATGAAACGTGTGCGCCCTGCCCCGATGGGCCGCGCGTTCCAGGTTCGCAAGCGCACCGCGCATCTCACGGTGGGGGTCGAGGAACGACCAGCGAAGAAGGTCGGCGTGACCAGCACCGGGACCGGTGGGCAGCGCGCGCGTGCGGCCAAGTCGGCCACGACCGCCCCGAAAGCCAAGAAGACGTCGCCGGCCAGCGCCGGGGGCACGGAGTAACTCATGGGTCAGAAAGTTCATCCGTACGGATTCCGCCTCGGGTTCAACAAGACCTGGCGGTCACGGTGGTTCGCCGATCGCGATTACGCGAAGCTGCTGCACGAAGACCTGAAGCTGCGTGACGAGCTCAAGAAGCGGTTTGCCCACGCCGGTGTGGCGCGCATCGACATCGAACGCGCGGCCAACAAGCTGAAGGTCGACATTCACACGTCGCGCCCGGGGATCATCATCGGCCGCAAGGGGACCGAGGTCGACAAACTCCGTCAGGAGCTGACCAAGGAAACCGGTCGCGAGGTGTTCATCAACATCCTCGAGATCCAGAAGCCGGAGCTCGATGCGCAGCTCATCGGTGAGTCGGTGGCGATGCAGCTCGAAAAGCGCGTGGCGTTCCGTCGTGCGATGCGCAAGGCCGTCGAATCCGCGCTGCGATTTGGCGCCAAGGGCATCAAGGTCCGGGTGTCGGGCCGGTTGAACGGCGCGGAAATCGCGCGGTCCGAGTGGTATCTGCACGGGCAGCTGCCGCTGCAGACGCTCCGTGCGGACATCGACTACGGATTCGCACAGGCATTCACCACCTACGGCTGCATTGGCGTCAAGGTGTGGCTCTACAAGGGCGAGCGGCTCACCCCGCGCGTCGGGCGCGAAGAAGAGTACCGGCAGCCGCGTCGTGCGGCCCGGGCGTAAGGATAAAAGGACTGCATCATGTTGATGCCCAAGAAGGTCAAGTATCGCAAACAGCAGCGTGGTCGGATGCGCGGCAAGGCGTATCGCGGTTGCACGGTGGCGTTCGGCGATTTCGGATTGATGGCGCTGGAACCCTGCTGGATGACCGACCGCCAGATTGAGGCCGCACGTGTGGCCATGGCGCGGTCGATCAAACGCGGCGGCAAGATCTGGATTCGGGTGTTTCCCGACAAGCCGATCACCAAGAAGCCCCAGGAAACCCGCATGGGTAAGGGCAAGGGCGCGCCGGAAGGCTGGGTCGTCGTCATCAAGCCGGGGCGCATTCTGTTCGAAATGGAAGGCGTGTCAGAGGTCGAGGCCCGCGCGGCCATGCGTCTGGCGTCGGCGAAGTTGCCGATGAAGACGCGGTTTGCGACGCGGTTTGCAGAGGAGAAAGTGTCATGAAGGTCGCCGAACAGCGCACCGAACTTCGTGGTCTGACGGTGGACGACCTCACGCAGCGGATGAAGGACCTCGACAATCAGGTCTTCCGCATGCGGATTCAGAAGTCCATGGGCCAGACCGAGTCGGCCAACAAGATGCGTCCGCTGCGCCGCGAACTCGCGCGCATTCAGACCATCCTTCGTGAGAAGGGTGCAGGGAAGTAACCATGGCGAAGACAGAAATTACCGGCAAGGTCGTCAGCGACAAGATGGCAAAGACCGTGGTGGTCACCATCGAGCGCCAGGTGCGCGACGAGCGCTACGGCAAGCAGCTCAAGCGCACGACGCGTTTCATGGCGCACGACGAAGCAGGCGAAGCGAAGGTGGGCGACATGGTCGCCATCGTGCCGACGCGACCGCTCAGCCGCAGCAAGCGCTGGGTCGTGACCCGTATCGTGGAGCGCGCCCGCTTCTAAGCGGCGGCGCCTAACCAGAAAGATTCAGGAGATACGCCATGGTTCAAATGCAATCGGTCCTCGATGTCGCCGACAATTCCGGCGCGCGAAAGATCTTGGTCATCAACCCGATCGGCGGGTCGACCGGCCGCTACGCCCGTATCGGTGACATTGTCACCGCGTCGGTGAAGGAAGCGACCCCGGATTCGACCGTAAAGAAGGGGCAGGTCGTGCGCGCCGTCATCGTGCGCACGCGCAAGGAACTGCGTCGCCGTGACGGGTCCTACATCCGCTTCGACCGCAACGCGGCCGTGATCGTGAACAACGAAGGCGAGCCCGTGGGCACGCGCGTGTTTGGTCCGGTGGCCCGCGAGCTGCGTGAGCGCCGATTCATGAAGATTATTTCACTGGCGCCGGAGGTGCTGTGATGGCGGGTCTGCAGTCACCCATCAAGAAGAACGACAACGTCGTCGTGATTACGGGACGTGATCGCGGCAAGAAGGGTCGCGTCCTGGTGGTGGAGCCGACCAAAAATCGGATCATCGTCGAGGGCGTGAACGTCATCAAAAAACACACGAAGCCGAACCCCCAACGCAACGTCAAGGGCGGCATCGTCGAGCGCGAGGCCTCGGTGTATGCCTCGAAGGTGCAGCTGGTGTGCCCGCTGTGCAACGCGGCGACGCGGATCGGGCATCAGTTGCTCGAGGATGGCCGCAAGGTGCGGGTGTGCCGCAAGTGCAAGGGAGTGGTCGACAAATGACCGAAGCAAAAATCGCGTCACGGTTGAAGGACCGTTACAGCAAGGAAGTCGTGCCGGCTCTGAGCAAGGAGTTCGGGTACACCAACATCATGGCCGTGCCGAAGATCACGAAAGTGGTCATCAACATGGGCCTCGGTGAAGCGACCCAGAACAGCAAGATCGTGGACACGGGCGCCGAGGAACTCGGCAAGATCTCGGGGCAGAAGGCCTCGGTCACCCGCGCCAAGAAGTCGATCGCGCAGTTCAAGGTGCGTCAGAACATGCCCATCGGGGCGATGGTGACGCTGCGGGGACAGCGGATGTATGACTTCCTCGACCGGATGATCGCCATTGCGCTGCCGCGTGTGCGTGACTTCCGGGGCATCTCGCCGCGCGGATTCGACGGACGCGGCAACTACACGCTGGGCCTCAAAGACCAGTTGATCTTTCCGGAGATCGATTACCTCAAGGTCGACAAGTCCCGCGGCATGAACATCTCGGTTGTGACAACGGCCAAGACCAATGAAGAAGCGCGACGGCTGTTGCAGTTGATTGGCCTGCCGTTCCGCCAGAATTAAGAGCAGAGATTCAGGTAAAACATGGCTACTACTGCAAAACGCGTCAAGGATGCCCAGGGGCTGAAGTTCGGAGTGCGAGCGCGCAACCGCTGCAAGAAGTGCGGACGACCGCGTGCCTACATGCGCAAGTTCGCGCTGTGCCGCCTCTGCTTCCGTGAACTGGCGTTGCGCGGCGAAGTCGCCGGCGTCATCAAGAGCAGCTGGTAACGTCCGGCCAAGAAGACACAGACGAAGATCGACGAGCTGAGAGATAAGAAAATGACCGATCCGATCGCAGACATGCTGACCCGACTCCGGAACGCGGTGAACGCGCGGCACACCCGCGTGGATGTCCCGGCGTCCCGCCTCAAGGCGGAGATCGCAAAAATCCTGGAGCGCGAAGGCTACATCCAGGGATTCAAGATGGTGGAGGCCGCCGATGAGACGGGCCCCGTCATTCGCATCTCCCTGAAGTACGGCCCACGCGGCGAGAAGGTCATCACGGGCATCTCGCGCGTGAGTCGACCGGGCCGCCGGGTGTATTTCGGTCGGAACGACGTGCCCCGGGTCATGGGTGGCCTTGGCACGGCGATTCTGACCACGTCACATGGCGTCATGTCCGGCCGGGAAGCGGTCAAGGCCGGCGTCGGTGGCGAAGTTCTCTGCAACATCTGGTGAAACTGATATGTCTCGAATTGGCAAGAAACCGATTCCAGTGCCCAAGGGCGTCACGGTCAACGTGGGCAAGGGCGTCGTCGAGGTCAAGGGACCCAAGGGCGCGCTCAAGCAGGCCGTGCCTCCGGGCATTAATTTTAAACTTGACGGTGCCGAGCTGGTCGCCGTGACCGACACTGAGGACAAGGCCCTCGGCAAGTTCCACGGACTGGCGCGCAGCCTGGTCGCCAACGCCGTACAGGGTGTCAACGAAGGCTTCAAGCGTGAGCTCGACATCGTCGGCGTCGGCTACCGCGCGGAGCTGAAGGGCCAGCAGGTCCACTTCGCGCTCGGGTATTCGCACCCCGTGGTGTTCGACATCCCGAAGGGCATTGATGTGGTGGTCGACAAACAGACCCACATCACCGTGACCGGTGTGGATCTGCAGCTGGTCGGCCAAGTGGCCGCCAACATCCGTCGCCTGCGCAAACCGGACCCCTACAAGCAGAAGGGTGTCCGCTACATGGGCGAAGTGCTGAAGAAGAAGGTTGGGAAGACCGGTGCTTAAGCGCCGCGTCGGAGGAAGCGTGTCCGGCGCGTAAGCGCCGTGATGCCTGGAGTACAGCCATGAAGATCAAGACCACAAAAGATCGCCGCGAACGTATCCGCCTCCGGCAGCGGAAGCGCATTTCAGGCACGGCCGAGCGGCCGCGCCTGGCGGTGTTCCGATCGGAGACCCACATCTACGCACAGGTGATTGACGATCTCGCCAGTCACACGATCGCGGCGGCGTCGAGCACGGAACCGGCGTTGAAGGCCACGTTCACCGGCACGGTGCGTGGCGGCAACAAGGCGGGCGCCGAAGCGCTGGGCAAAGTCATTGCCGAGCGGCTGAAGGAAAAAGGCATCACCCGTGTGGTGTTTGACCGCGGCGGCAATCTGTATCACGGTCGGGTGCGTGCGGTCGCTGAAGCGGCGCGTGCGGCCGGGCTCGAGTTTTAGGTCGGAGCGAATATATGGATTACCGCGAAAAAATCGATCCGTCGCAGATGGACCTCAAGGACACGGTCGTCAGCATCGGCCGCGTCACGAAGGTCGTCAAGGGCGGCAAGAACATGAGCTTCAGCGCGCTCGTCGTCATCGGTGACGGCGCCGGCGTGGTGGGGTTCGGCATCGGCAAGGCGAAGGAAGTGCCGTCAGCCATCAAGAAGGCGATCGAGTCGGCCAAAAAGGCCTTGATTCGCGTGCCGATGGCCGGGACCTCGATTCCGCATCCGGTGCTCGGAAATTTCGGTGCCGGCTCGGTGCTGCTCAAGCCCGCGCCGGACGGCAAGGGCATCATCGCCGGTGGCGCCGTGCGCGCGGTGGTGGAAGCGGCCGGCATTCACAACGTGCTGACGAAGTCCCTCGGCTCGCCCAACGCGCACAACGTGGTGCGTGCGACCTTTGATGCGCTGACGCGCCTCAAGGATCCGGCCGATGTTGCGCGGCTGCGCGGCAAGGATCTCGAAGATCTGGTGGGAGCGTAGGCGATGGCAACGTTGAAGGTCACGCAACTGAAGAGCACGATCGGGTTCAACAAGAACCAGGCGGTCGTGGTGAAGTCGCTCGGTCTGCGTCGCATCCGGCACACGATTGAAGTGCCCGACACGATCGCCAACCGCGGGATGTTGCGCAAGGTGCGGCACCTGGTACACGTCGAAGGGGAGAAGTAGACCCATGTCACTCAATAACCTGCGTCCGCCCAAGGGCGCCAAACATGCCAAGACCCGCGTGGGTCGTGGCCCGGGATCCGGCCACGGCAAGACGTCCGGTCGAGGCGAAAAGGGTGCCCAGTCGCGTTCGGGCTTCTCCTTCAAGCGCGGTTTTGAAGGCGGCCAGATGCCGTTGCATCGACGCCTGCCCAAGCGCGGCTTCACGAACCCGTTCCGCGAGGAATACGCGATCGTGAACCTGGACACGCTGGCTGAGGTGTTTGATGCCGGATCCGACGTGACGCCCGAGGTGCTGCGTGAACGTGGTCTCGTGCGTGACGCGCGCGCCCGCATCAAGGTGCTGGCGCGTGGGGAATTTGCCAAGAAGCTGACGGTGCGGGCGCACAAGTTCAGCAGCACGGCAGCCGAGAAGATCGCGGCCGCCGGCGGCGTGGCTGAAGTGATCGCCGGATAACGTATGGATAGCGTCAAAAACATCCTCGCCGTTCCGGAACTGCGCAGGCGGGTGCTCTTCACCTTTGCCATGCTCGCGGTCTACCGCCTCGGCAGCAAGATCCCGACCCCGGGCATCAATACGGTGGCGCTCGAGGAAATCGCTGCGCGTGCGGCGGGCACGATGTTCGGCCTCTACGACATGTTCTCCGGGAACAACCTGTCGCAGATGACGATCTTCGCGCTCGGCATCATGCCGTATATCAGCGCGTCGATCATTCTGCAGCTGCTGACGGTGGTCTGGCCGTACCTCGAACGCCTCTCGAAGGAAGGCGATCTCGGTCGCAAGAAGATCACGCAGTACACGCGCTACAGCACGATTCTGCTGTCGATCATCCAGGCGCTGGGCATCGCGTTTTTCCTCGAGAGCAACACGAACATCAGCGGCGGGCTGCCGCTTGTGTACAACCCAGGCTGGGCCTTCCGCCTCATGACCGTGATGACCCTGACGACCGGGTCCATCTTTGTCATGTGGCTCGGTGAACAAATCACCGAACGCGGGATCGGCAACGGCATGTCGCTGCTCATCTTCGCCGGTATCGTCGTCGGGTTGCCGACCGCAATCACGGGCACGTTGCAGCAGTTGCAGACCGGTGAGATGAACCTCTTCACGCTGATCGCCCTGATCATCTTCATGGTCGCCGTCGTCGCCTTCATCGTCTTTGTGGAGCGCGCGCACCGGAAGGTGACCGTGCAATACGCACGGCGCATGGTCGGGCGCCGGATGATGGGTGGGGCGAGCACGCATATTCCGCTGAAGGTGAACACCGGCGGCGTCATGCCGGTCATCTTCGCGTCATCCATTCTCGCGTTCCCGGCGACGATTGCGTCGATGCCGATGCTGGCGCAGAACACGATGGCGTCGGGTATCGTGCAGCAGCTCTCGCAGGGGTATCCCCTGTATGTGTTGATGTACGTGTCGATGATCATTTTCTTCGCGTATTTCTACACGGCCATCATCTTTAATCCGGATGATGTCGCGGAGAACATGCGGAAGTACGGCGGCTTTGTGCCCGGGATTCGTCCAGGCAAGCGGACGGCCGAATACATTGACGGAATCCTCGCGCGCATCACGCTGGCCGGCGCCGTTTACCTCGCCGCCGTCGCCTTGTTGCCGGAGTTCCTGCTGACGGGTGTGAAGGTCGAGCCGATTCCCTTTTTCGGTGAGCGGCTCGATGCGATCCTGCCGGGCTGGTTCACCAACGGCATGAACGTGCAGTTCTACTTCGGCGGCACATCGCTGCTGATTATCGTGGGCGTCGCGATGGATACCGTGCAACAAGTGGAGTCACAGTTGATCATGCGCCACTATGACGGGTTTATGAAGAAGACCCGAATCCGAGGCCGACGAGGGTGACCCTTGGAAGCAACGTCGCCGTTCGTCTTGTCATGCTGGGGCCCCCGGGCGCCGGCAAGGGCACACAGGGCGCGCGTTTTGCGCGCACCCACGGGCTGCCGAAGATCTCGACCGGCGACATCCTCCGGGATGCCGTCCAGGCCGGGACCGAGATGGGTCGCGTCGCGCGCGAGGTCATGGATGCCGGACGCCTGGTGGGCGACGACATCATGATCGGCATCGTGCGGGAGCGCCTTGAGCGACCTGACGCGGACGCGGGGTTCGTGCTTGATGGTTTTCCGCGCACCGTGGTGCAGGCGCAGGCACTCGACGGGATGGTCGACGAAAAGGCCCCACTCGTGATTGTCGACATCGAAGTGCCGATGGAGATTCTCGTGAGGCGGTTGGCCGGTCGCAAAATCTGTGGATCCTGCGGCGTGGGCGCCCCTCCGGGAGCGGCCGTGTGTCCCAAGTGCGGCGGGGCGCTGGTGCAGCGCAACGATGACAACGAAAACGTCGTGCGGGAGAGGCTGCTGGTGTATGAGCGCAGCACCCAGGCGATTCAGGAGTTTTACGGACGCCGCGGCACGTTCCGGTCGATCGACGGCGATCAGACCGAGGACAGCGTGGCGGCCGACCTGGCGGCGGCGGTGGCCTCGGCGTTGGGAGCGCGTCGGTGATTGCCTGCCGGTCGATCGCCGAGATCGCGCGGATGCGCGCGGCGAATCGACTGGTTGCCCAGATCCTCACGGAGCTGGAAGGCGTCGTCGCCCCGGGGATGACGACGCTGGAGTTGGACGAGTTGGCCGAACGCCTCGTCCGGGCAGGCGGGGCAGTGCCGGCGTTCAAGGGGTATCGCGGATTTCCGGCGACCCTGTGCACGTCGGTGAACACGGAGGTGGTGCACGGCATCCCTTCTCGTGTGCGGCCGCTGGTGGATGGCGACATCGTGTCCATCGACATCGGCGTCAAGCTCGACGGGTACTACGGTGACTCGGCGGTGACGGTCCCGGTGGGCAACGTGCCGGAGCGGACGCGGGAGTTGCTTCGGGTCACGCGCGAATCGCTTGAGAAGGCGATTGAGGCCGTGAAGGTCGGAGGCCGGGTGTCGGACATTGGACACGCGGTGCAGAGGTGGGTGGAAGCCCACGGGTTTTCGGTGGTGCGGGAGTTTGTGGGACACGGGATCGGGCAGCAGTTGCACGAGGAACCGCAGATTCCCAACTACGGCACCCCCGGGCGCGGGGCCAAACTCGCCGAGGGCATGGTGCTGGCCATCGAACCGATGGTGGCGATGGGCCGGCCGGAAGTGAAGGTCCTGAAGGACGGATGGACGGCCGTGACGAAGGACGGGAGCCTGGCGGCTCACTTCGAGCACACGGTGGCGGTGGGTGCGGACGGGCCGTTGGTGCTCACCGCGCGTGAACTGCCGGCGGGTGTCGCGGCGGGCCGGTGACGGTTGACGGTACGGTGCTCGCGGTGTTGCCGCGAGCGTTGTATCGGGTGGCGGTGGGCGAAGGGGAAGGCGGGCACGTGGTGCAGGCGCATGCGGCGTCGGGACCCACCCTCAATTTCATCCGCCTGCTGGTCGGGGATCGGGTGAGGGTCGAGTTGGCGCCAAAGGATGCGGGGCGCGGGCGGATTGTTCGCCGATTGCCGGCACGATGAGGATTCTGGAAGGAAGAGCGAACGATGAAAGTCAGAGCTTCGGTTAAACGGATTTGTGTGAAGTGCAAGGTAGTGCGCCGACAGGGTGTCGTCCGCATCATTTGCCCGAATCAGAAGCACAAGCAGCGGCAGGGATAACGATATGGCACGTATTGCAGGCGTCGATCTTCCGCGCACAAAGCGGATCGAGATTGGACTCACGTACATCTATGGCATCGGCCGGAAGCGCGCAGAGGATATCTGTGTCGCCGCCGAGGTGAGTGGCGACATTCGGGTGAAGGACCTGTCGGAAGACGACGTCCGGAACATCACCCGGGTGATTGACGAACAGGGCCGCGTGGAAGGTGATCTCCGCAAGGAGATTTCGATGGGCATCAAACGCCTGGTCGAAATTGGCAGCTACCGCGGGGCGCGCCATCGGCGCAACCTGCCGGCGCGCGGTCAGCGCACGCGCACCAATGCCCGCACACGCAAAGGCCCGCGCAAGGGCGCGGTTGCCCGGAAGAAGACGGAGTAGCAGATGGCGAAAGCACAAGCAGACGGCGCCGAGTCAGGCAAGAAGCCGGCAGGCAAACCCAAGAAGGCGTTCAAGAAGCGCGGCGAAAAACGCGTCGTGCATCACGGCTTCGCCCACATTCACGCGTCGTTCAACAACACGACCGTGACGATCACCGACGCCGAAGGCGCCGTGATTGCGTGGTCGAGCGCCGGCGGCATCGGCTTCAAGGGATCGCGCAAGGGCACGCCGTTTGCGGCGACCCAGGCCGCCATGGCGGCCGGCAACGTTGCCAAGACCTACGGGCTTCGCTCACTGGAAGTGAAGATCAAGGGCCCGGGCGCCGGACGTGAGTCGGCGATTCGTGCACTGCAGACGGTGGGGATTGATGTGAAGTCGATCCGCGACGTGACGCCGATCCCGCACAACGGGTGCCGGCCGTCCAAGCGCCGCCGCGTCTGATGTTTTCGGAGAAGGATAACTAGTTATGGCGAGATATATCGGACCGGTTTGCCGCTTGTGCCGGCGTGAAGGCATGAAGCTGTTCCTCAAGGGAGAGCGCTGCTACACGGAGAAGTGCGCGATCGAAAAGCGCAATGTGCCCCCCGGACAGCACGGGCGGTCGCGTCGTGCGAAGGTGGCTGGCTACGGCATTCAGCTGCGTGAGAAGCAGAAGGTCAAGCGGACGTATGGCGTCCTGGAGAACCAGTTCCGGAGGTACTTCGAGGCGGCCGACCGCACGAAGGGCATCACGGGCGAACTCCTCCTGCAGTCACTCGAGCGTCGTCTCGACAACGTGATCTACCGGATTGGCTACGGCACCTCGCGTGCCCAGGCGCGTCAGCTGGTGCGCCATGGCCACTTCCTCGTGAACGGCAAGAAGGTGGACATCCCGTCCTACGCCGTGCGGCTGGGCGACACCATTGCGATCAAGGCCGGCAGCGTCGAAAACGCCTCCATCACGCACGCGCGTGAAGAGGTCAAGGGCCGCGGGATTCCCGAATGGCTCACGCTGGATGCCGCGGGCACGTCCGCACGCATCTCGGCACTGCCGACCCGTGAGCAAATCAACCTGCCCGTGCAGGAACAGCTCATTGTTGAGCTGTATTCGAAGTGATAGGAAGGCCATAGGTAAAAGGCCATAGGTTAAAGGCGATAGGTTGATGGGTGGTTTTCCCTGTGGCCTTTTGTTTTTGAGCTGAACCGACAAAGACACTCGACGTCTTTTTCGACGCGCACAGTGCGCCAGTCGCCGGCCCGCAGCTCTTCAGACCTGCAGTGGGAGGCCGGTGACCGTAACCCGCAGGTCTGGGGCGCCGACATGGTCGGCCCCGTTGGCGAAAGGTATTGAACATGTTGTGGAAAAATTTTCAGCGGCCCAAGCGGCTGGAGTTCGAGCGCGAGACACTGACGGACCGGTTCGGCCGGTTCACCGCGCAGCCGTTCGAGCGCGGGTTTGGTACGACGGTCGGCAACGCGATGCGTCGCGTGCTCCTGTCGTCGATCGAAGGCGCTGCGGTCACCGCGGTCAAGATTGAGGGCGTGCAGCACGAGTTCTCGCCGATTCAGGGCGTGGTCGAGGATGCAACGGACTTGATCCTCAACCTCAAGCAGATCCCGCTCAAGGTGCACACCGATCAGCCCAAGACGCTGACGCTACGTGTCACCAAGGCCGGCGAAGTGCGCGCCAAGGACATCCAGGCCGACGCCGACGTCGAAATCCTGGAGCCGGAAGCCCACATCGCGACCGTGAGCGAAGGCGGCAAACTCGAGATGGAACTGCGCATCAAGCGCGGACGCGGCTACGTGTCGGCCGACAAGAACTTCGACGAGGACCTCGGCATCGGCTGGATCCCCATCGACTCGGTCCACTCGCCCGTCAAGAAGGTCAACTACGTCGTGGAAGCGGCGCGTGTCGGCCAGACCACCGACTACGACAAGCTGACCTTGGAAGTCTGGTCGAACGGTGCCGTCACGCCGCGTGATGCCGTGTCGCTCGCCGCGAAGCTGATTCGCGACCACTTCACGATCTTTGTGAGCCTCGAGGACGTTGGCGAATCCGCGTTTGACGGCGCGGGTGAAGTGGCCAGCTCGTCTGGCAACGAACACCTCGACAAAAGTGTGGAAGAACTCGAGTTGTCGGTGCGGTCGTACAACTGCCTGAAGAACGCGAACATCCGTACGATTCGCGAGCTCGTGCAGAAGAGTGAAGGCGAAATGCTGAAGACAAAGAACTTCGGCCGCAAGTCTCTCAACGAGATCAAGGAAATCCTCACCACGATGGGCCTCAGCCTCGGCATGCGGCTCGATTCGTCGGGCGAGTAACAGGGGAACGTAATGCGTCATCGAGTAGCACATCGAAAGCTCGGTCGGACCACGGAACACCGGATCGCGATGCTCCGGAACCAGGCTTCTGACCTTATCAAGTACGGCCGCATCAAAACGACGGTGGCACGGGGCAAGGAACTCCGTCCGTTTGTCGAGCGGTTGATCACGATCGCCAAGCGCAGCCTCACGGCTGAAGAAGGATCGATCAAACACGTCAACGCCCGTCGCCAGGTCGCCATCGACATCGTCGACAAGGCCGTGGTCAAGACGTTGTTTGCCGACATTGCGCCGCGCTACGTCGATCGCAAGGGCGGCTACACCCGCCTGCTGCGTGTGGGCTACCGGCGCGGCGACAGCGCGGAGAAAGCGGAAGTTGAACTGCTCGGCAGCGAGTTTGATCCGAACGCCAAGGCCAAGGAGACCGCGGAGGGTGAGACGGCAGAAGCCGCCAAGCCGAAGAAGACCGTGGGCGGCCGTATCCGCCAGGCGCTCGGTGGTGGTGGCCGCAAGGCCGAGACCGCGACGAAGCCGAAAGTCGACAAGACCGCCAAGGGTGGCAAACGTGTCACCACGCCGCGTAAAGCGGGCGGATCTTAAGGTCCAAGGTTCGACAGGGTCCAGGGTCCATGGTCCTGGGAAGCATGAGCGGCCTGGTGGCGATTGCCACCAGGCCGTTTTTTTTGCTCCTAAAATGTCCGGATGTCTCTTCCTCCCCTTTCTGAATTCGTCGCCGCGCGTGCGCGCATGGTGCCTCACGTCAAACACACGCCGCTGCTGACCTCGCGCGTGCTCTCGGAAGCCACCGGCTTTGATGTGCGCCTGAAGGCGGAATTGTTTCAGCGCACGGGGTCGTACAAAATTCGCGGCCCCCTCAACAAATTCACGTTTTTGACCGACGAGGAAAAACGTCGCGGAGTGATTTGTTCTTCTGCCGGCAATCACGCGCAGGGTGTGGCCCTCGCCGCGAAGATTCACGGCATCCGCGCGGTGGTGGCCATGGCGGAGAATGCGACGCCGTCCAAGATCGCAGCCACGCGCGGCTATGGCGCCGAGGTGGTGCTGCACGGCACCATCTGGGATGAGGCCAACGAAAAGGCCAAACAACTCGTCGCTGAGCAGGGGCTCACCTACATTCATCCGTTTGACGATGACCAGCTGATCATGGGGCAGGGCACCGTCGGTCTGGAGATCGTGCAGGATTGGCCCGACGTCGATGTGATTGTTGTGCCCATTGGCGGGGGCGGGCTGATCTCCGGTGTGGTGCAGGCGGCCAAGGCGCACAATCCGAAGATCAAAGTGATTGGCGTCGAATCCTCAGGCGCGCCTGGCATGCAGCGCAGTGTGGCGGAGGGGCACCTCGTCACACTCGATCGCGTCGATTGCATCATCGACGGCCTGCGTGTGAAACGTGTGGGCACGCGCAACTTCGAGATCGTGCGTCAGTATGTCGACGAGATCGTGTCGCTCCCTGATGCGCAGATCTTCGAGGCCGTGTGGTGGGTGATGCACTACACAAAGCTCGTCCCCGAAGGCGCCGCCGCAGCGCCCGTGGCCGCGCTGCTGCGGGGACTTGTGAAGGTGCCGCCGAATTCCAGAGTCGTGTGCATCCTCTCTGGCGGAAACATCAACCTCGACCAGCTCAAAGGACTGCGCTGGAATTGACGCCCCCTGGCGATTGATGTACCACCGGGCAGGTCACGCGCGGGCGACGATGGTAGAGTGGCGTCCGGAGGCCCCAGCCATGGCAGAGATGCGACCGCCCGGCGTTGACGCGGAGAAGCGGCCACGCCAACCCATTGACCGCCACCTCGACGACATCACGGCGGCGTTTGCCGATCATCGCGACTTCACAGTCTTCTGCTTCGACAAACTCCGCACAGAAATGGTCGAGCGGTTCGACGCTGTCGACCAACGGTTCGACGCTGTCGACCAACGGTTCGACGCTGTCGACCAGCGGTTCGACGCTATCGACCAGCGGTTCGACCGCGTTGACCAACGCCTCAGCGGCGTGGACCAGCGGCTGTCCAGGCACGAACAACTGCTGATTGAGGTGCTGCATGAGGTGAAGGCGCTCCGCAAGTGAT
>Ga0163152_10002057_pt1 | contig 29792 bp, 26 predicted proteins | sample OliLakLV19MP8IB2_FD_148635 | JGI IMG/M metagenome (GOLD analysis project Ga0163152, IMG submission 148635) | Freshwater microbial mat bacterial communities from Lake Vanda, McMurdo Dry Valleys, Antarctica - Oligotrophic Lake LV.19.MP8.IB-2 | ecosystem: Environmental > Aquatic > Freshwater >...
GTTGGCTGCGTTGACGGAGGTTGCGAGCAATCACAACAGCGGAACCAGCAGCTTTAGCAAGGCCGAGTTCACCGCCGTTTCTGGAGTCACCTATTATATTGCGGTTGACGGAGCCGGCGGTTTGAGCGGCACAATCCAGCTGCGAATTTCAGCACACACGGTTGCCACCAGGCCGCTGAAGATAAGCGTGGCTGATTTCGACACATCGGGAATGTTCAGCCTTAGGATTCAAACCAATCCCGGCTTCAGCTACGATATTGACGTGTCGGCGGACTTAAAGACCTGGGTCACCCTCACCAATATTTCATCAACCTCGGAGTTTATCGAGTTCAAGGAAGCGAACCCCATCGGTTTCAGCCGCTATTACCGTGTGAGGCAGCGTTGAGCATTTTGGCTGTATGTTCTCTTTTAGCGGGTTATTCCCTGGCTGGATTTTTTGCGATAAGCGGCTTTCTGCGCTGCAACGGCTTTTTACGCCGATTGACCCCCAATTGCCTTGCCAACAGGCCTTCCGGGGGCTTTTGAATATCAGTTGCGCTTAATCAGTCGATTAGTATCAATGAGCCCAGAATTTGAAGTGGTTGCAAAAACAAACTTAGGTTAAACTATCTGCGGCCCATGAAACAGCCCTTGCATTGTGTTATGAAGACTCGATTTTTCCATGGATGGAAAACGTTTGTAATCTTTAACGCCGCCTTTGTCCTTTATGGTTGTGTGGACAAATCGAGCCGCATGAGCGCTCAAAGCAGCGCCACGGTGGTTCAGGCTGGCCCGGCCCTGGCCCCTGCAGGACCCGGCCTAGTCGCCGCCAAGGAAGGTCCTGCCCCGGCGGAGCCGGTGCAAACCTTTCAAACCAATCTACTTGAAGATCCCGGCGCACCGCTGGTCGCCACCACCAATTCCATTTCGCCTGACATCCAGGAGATCGCCAAACTGGCACAGTCCAATGTGAGTGAGGAGATCCTCCTGAGTTACATCCGCAACTCCCCCCGCGCCTTCGACGCCAGCGCGGATGAAATTCTGTACCTGAACGACTTGGGCGTTTCCGATTCTGTGATCACCGCCATTGTCGGTCACCGTGCGGAAAGCGCAGCCGCCACCAATCCTGCTCCGGTCCTGGTTCAGGCTCCCGCTCCAGTGGGCAACGTCCCTTATGCGGCGCCAGCTCAGGAGCCTGTGGTGACGGCAGAAATCGCCCCTCCGCAGGAGCAGCAGGAGACGGTTTCGTATTTTTATAACTCTCTCGCTCCCTATGGGTCATGGGTCACGGTTCCAAACTATGGGCTCTGCTGGCAGCCGACGGTCGTAGTGGTCAATCCTACATGGCGGCCCTATAGTGATCGCGGTCGGTGGATGTACACCGATTCCGGATGGTATTGGCATTCCGACTATTCCTGGGGCTGGGCTCCATTCCACTATGGCCGTTGGCATAGCGACAGCGGTGCCGGCTGGGTCTGGGTGCCGGGTCGCGTGTGGGGCCCTTCATGGGTCAGTTGGCGCTACTCCGACGATCATTGTGGTTGGGCTCCATTACCGCCCGTGGCGCGGTTTGATGTCGGATTCGGATTTCGTTATCACAATTCAAGTGTGGGGATCGGATTTGAGTTCGGCCTTAGGGATGATCATTATGTGTTCCTGCCGTCCTCAAGGCTTTGTGACCGGACACCTTACCGGTATTACCTTGGGCATGGTGAAGCCAGAAACGTCTATCACCGCAGCACGGTGATCAACAACTACATCGTCGGCAATAACAACACCATAATCAACGAGGGTGTGGGACGTGCCCGGATCGCTTCTGCCAGCCGGACTGAAATCAAAAAAGTTCCGATCAAGGACATGTCGAATAAAAACAATTTTTCCCATCGCGGTGAAAAAATCGATAGGGATGGCAAATCGCTCCTGGTTTATCGTCCGAATTTGCCCGGGGTTGAACCGATCAGGAAAGCTGGTTATGCCTCTGGAACCGAGGGGAACAAACCGTCCAATCCGATTTCAAAGCGTGGATCTGTTGCGAACGACGCTGGAGCACCTGCTGGAGGTAATGCTGGAGGTAATGCTGGAGGTAATGCTGGAGGTAATGCTGGAGGTAATGCTGGAGGTTCACCGCGAAATTCGGCCCGGCCCATCAGCAAGAATTCCAACAATCTGGCTGAATCCGACAATTCCAACCAACCGGTCAGCCCTGGTGGACGCCCCAATAGAGGGCCGGTCGGACAAGTGCAATCGCCTGGAAAAAATTCCCAGGATGGCGGCAGGAACAATGCGTCTGTGGATTCATCGAACACAGGAAATCAACCTGCCCAGAACAATTCGAGTCCCGGCTATCGTCCTTCGTCCCGGCCAGTTTTTGGTGGCAATGAGCCGAACCGGAATCCGGTGTCGAAATCTGTCAATGACACGGCTGGCGGACGTCCTTCCTCCGGCCAGATCGCGAACCAGTCAACGGCATTGCCTTCAGTTCCCCAACCGGTGGTGAAACGCAATACCAATCCGTATCCAGGGGCTAATGTCGGAAACAACCCACAGCCTACGGTAAGCCGTCCGCCGGCGGCTCAATACAATTCCCAACCTTCGGAGAACAGCGGAAATTTTGGAAGGCCATCGGGCAGTCCCGCTCAATCCGGATCTGGTTACCGACCTGGCGTCAGTTCGCCTCAGGCCGTGAATCCTGGGAGAGCGCAAGGTCAGTCTGTTCCGTCGAACCAAGGCAATCCGGTTTCAAGGCCGACTTATCAAAGTCCATCGGCACGCCAGCCTTCCGCGCAGTACTCCAATCCAAGCACCATTTCCCGTCCTTCGGCACCGCAGGGGAATTATCAGTCTGCGCCGGTGCAACGGAATCCAGCGCCTGCCCCATCTTACGTGGCACCGCCAGCATCACGAAATTCAGCTCCAGCAATCTCTTCTCAACCCGCGTCGCGGCCAAGCTCACCACCTCCTTCGCAGAGATCCGGATCAAGTTCAGGATCCGGCTCCGGCTCCGGTTCGTCCGGAAGACCGTCTCAATCAACGAACGAGCGTCAACGCCCACAGTGAGCTGTTCATCGTAATTTGATTTCATGAAAACGATCAGGGGTCTGGTGGTCCGGGCGTTTTTCGCCTTATGGATGATTTACGGGAGTGGGTATGCGGCGAGCACAAATATTTTCAGCACACAGTTTGAGCCCGCCCAATTCGATTCCGCGCGCACGCTTGTCGGTCAGCAAGGCTGGGTGGGGCTGAATGCAGGCACCACCTCCAATCATTTCGACAACGGGCTGATTTCAGGCTTTTTCGAAGGGGAAGGACAGCAGGCATATCTTGGTTTTGCTCCACCACCGGTGAGGACCAACCAAGTCTTGGTCTGGCATCCGATCAACTATACCCCGCCATCCGACGCCCAGGTGAAGTTTTCTGTTTTGATGTCCATCGTTGATTCAACCAATGATCGATATGATGATTTCAACTGGACGGTTTACAACCGGGATGGAGATCCGTTGTTCTCTCTCAGTTTTAACAATGCCAACACGAACATCTATTACGATCTGGACGGGACCAACAATAACGTGAAAACCGGGAAAACCTACCAGCCCAATCTGCTCTATGATCTCGAGATCTTGATGAACTTTAACGCAAATCGCTGGAGCGCATCTCTTGACGGAGCGGTCCTGGTGACCAATAAACAAATCACCACAACGGGAGCTGCGCGGGACCTCGGTGACCTGGATGCCGTGTGGATTTTGGCTGATCCAAACGCGCCCGGGAATAACTACCTGGCTTTCGATAATTACACCGTTACGGCGGAATTTCCTGACACGACCGTGATACCGTCCCGGATCGAATCGTATGATCGTTCTTCCAACGGATCGTTTGTCATGACCGTCTCCGGAATGGAAGGTCGGCGTTACGTGGTCGAGGTTGCGACCGGTCTGAAGGGAACCTGGGTACCCTTGCGGACCAATACCGTCACAGAGGCAAGTTTTGACTTTATAGATACTGCTGCAAAAAATTTTACCACGCGCTTTTATCGATCCCGCCTTCTTCCGACATCAACCCTCCTGGAACAGTGACACTGGCGATTTCAAGCATTGAACAGAGCCCGTTTCTCACGGAGCTTTTGACTAGGCTGGTCGATGACGACTTTGAGATTGGCCAGGTTCAATTGACGAGAACGGCTGATGCCCGTTACGAAATCTTTCATCTGTCCGATCAGGACAAAGCTCGCGAGACCTTGAGGAAAGTCAGCCTCGCACAACTCCGGGAGTTGGTGAACTGGACAGCGTCTGGAGTTTTCAGGCCTTTAAAATCGGCCCCAAATCTGACCGGTGGCTGGCTTTGGACAACCGGCGATTCTGAGGAGTTGGAGGTTGCCTTGAATCTGATTTATCCGGGTGTAATAGCGGACTTGTTCTGGAGCACCAAGGAACCCGTCCCGGTAACTTCTTATCGCGAATTTGTGGGACGCCAGAGCGGCATGTACCGGATAGCCGCCATGCTGTCGGACGGGCAGGTGCTTCAGGTCTATTCGGCTTGTTGTCAGTCTCGTTTTTGCATTAGACGCCGGTGGTGGGGTGTCCACGGAGCCGATCCTGAGACTGAGGCTGGCAAATCCCAAATTCCTTGTTTCGAACCATGCGCCCTGCTTTTGGAGTTGGCGAGGAAATCCGCCCGGTTGGTGCAAAACACAGTCAATATTCAAGCCAGTAGTGAAGAACTGGACTATCTTGTTTCGATTTTGGAGAAGCGTGCAAGCGACGCGGGGGATGACAGGCGCGAAGCCGATTTTAACGACATGGAGAATCCAAGACGTCTGGCTTTGCTCTTGGAAAAGCTGAAGCAACCCGTTAAAGCTGACATTTCTGGTGAGTAATTTTTTATGAAACTTCCGAATCTCTTCAACAATACGGCGATCGTGGGAATCGCCTTTTTTGCCGCAGTATCGACCTTGGAGGTTAGATCGGCGGAGCCGGCTGTTGGTGGCCTTTCGCAAAAAGATGCCGGAGACAAGGCCTGGGAGGAGTTGCAGGTGGCCGTCCGGCCTCCGGCGCCGCCCGCTGAATGGAAGGCAAACCGGCCGGATCGCGAACAAGTGATGAACTGGAACCGGGAAAACGCCGCTCGTGCGGCCAAGGCGGCCGAACAGGCCCGGGAATTTTTCACCCGTTACCCGAATCATCCCAAAGCCAAAGAAGCCCAGACGAAGGAATTGAACCTGATCACCTTTGCCTTGAACTACGGAAACACCAATGTCATGGCCCGGTTTGAAGAGTTGCAGAAGGACCGTGAGAACGATCCCACCCTTTCCGAAGATGAACGTTTTGAGATGGATTCGGAGAAAGTGGACCGGCTGGCAATGACCAAGTCGGGCACGGGAAACGCGGCGGTGATTGCCGAGCTGGAAAAAGGCTACCGCGAGCTTCGGAAAAAATATCCCAGAAATCCGCAGATCAACCGGCTTCTGCTCAAAGTGGCCAACAACGCCGAGGGAGATCACGCAAAACGTCTGGCGCAGGAAATTGCCAACGGCGATTCTCCACCAGACGTAAAGGCCGAGGCCGAGGCATTGCTCAAAAAACTTGGCAGGGTGGGGAAACCGCTTCAGTTGAAATTCAAAGCCGTGGATGATCGAGAAATTGATCTTCAGAAGATGGCGGGAAAAGTGGTGCTCATTGATTTTTGGGCCACTTGGTGCGGTCCCTGCATGGCCGAACTGCCAAAGGTCAAAGCGTTGTATGCGAAACAGAAGGCCCGGGGATTTGAAATCCTAGGCATCAGCCTGGATCAGGACGAAGACGCCTTGAAGAACGTGTTGACGAAGGAAAAGATGACTTGGCCGCAGTATTTTTCGCTAGACCAGGAAAACAAGATAGCGGAGGAGTTCGCCATTTCCTCGATCCCCACTCTCTGGTTGGTGGATAAAAAGGGGATATTGCGGGACTTGAACGGGCGCGAAGATTTGGAAGCCAAGGTTGAAAAACTGATCAACGAGTGAATTTATTGCTTTTCGGACTTCAGCTTTCACCGGAGATTCCAGCGAGGATGGGGACGTTTCTAGGGATCGAGTGGGGTTGGTGGAAAGTCATCGGCTGGCTGGGAAACTTAGTATTTTTTTCCCGGTTTTTTGTCCAATGGCATGCCACGGAACGAAAAAAGCAGGTGGTTGTTCCGACGGCGTTCTGGTGGTTGAGCCTGATTGGATCACTGCTGCTGCTCTCCTACGCGCTTTTTCATCAGCGGGATTCGGTTACCATTTTTGCATATGCGTTCACTTGGATCCCATACATCCGGAATCTGGTGATTGCGAGGAGGCATCACAAGGCCCATCAAGAATGCACGGCGTGCGGGCATCCGTGTCCTCCTGCGGCAAATTTTTGCTCCGTTTGCGGCGCGCGTTGCAGCACTTCCGAGTGATCTGCAATCGGAGGTTTAGAGCGGCTTGATACGACCGCTACCTGAGACTTTGGAATGAACGGTCGGACTTCCTCTGTAAAGCACCTTGCCGCTGCCGCTGATCCTAGCCTCGAGAACCTCACTCACGTTTAACCGGGCGTCGCCAGAACCGTAGATCTTCACCTCCGCAGATTTTGCCTTGAGTGACCCGCCTTCGAAGTTTCCAGAACCGCTGATGCCGATGGTGACCTGATCCGCTTCTCCCCCCATGTTCATCTCACCCGAACCGCTGATGGTTGCCTCCAGCGCTCCCGCCTTTAGATGTTCGATCTCGATGGCACCAGAGCCGCTGATCTTCGCCGTCAGCTTGGAGGTTTCCAGATTTTCCGACTTCGCCTTGAGCGATCCCGAGAGGCTGATTCTATTCAGATCCTTGAAGAAAAGTTCGTAATGGATGGTTTTGGATGGGCGGATTGAGATTTTTTTTGGTCCAACGGAAAGTTTTTTGCCGGACACTTCGGACTGGATCAAAGGAACGATGTTGTCGTCACCGTTGATCACCAGTTTTTCATAATTGGTTTGGATGATCGAGAGCCTGCCGCTTCCTGAAAAGGAAACTTGGTCGAATCCGGCCACCTCGCGCTCTTCGCGGACGGTTTTTCCGGATCCAGATACGGTTTCCGACAACACCACTGCGGTTCCTGCGATAATGAGGCTGCCGACAAAAAAACAAGTCATGGCTTTCACAGTTTTAAGAACACAATCAGCGTCGCTTAAGTTTCAAAATTTGCGGGAAAATCCCCCTGGCGCAGGCCAGCAAAGTGATGGCACTGCAAAAAATCCCCAGGATATCTCCATGACGATGAAAATAAGTTTCGGTCCGCGTGCCGAGCGGAATGTCTGCAATCAAAAAGCCGGGGGAATATTCGGTGGGGCCTGAGAAGAACTCTTTCAGCCTTCCGTGACGGTCGAACCAGCAGGTGATGCCGTTGTTGGTGCAGCGGACCAACGGCACCCCGTTTTCGATGGCCCGGAAAGCGGCCATAAATGCCTGCTGCCAATGTTCGGCACTTTCGCCGAACCAGCCGTCATTGGTCAGGTTGAGCAGGAAATCGGTGTCGCTGGTGGTGTGCTGGCGGCAAATGTCGGAGAACGCATCCTCGAAACAGATGATCGGCGAACAGATGGCTTCCGTCCCCGGGATGCGGAACAGGACCGGCCCGGTCCCGGCAGAAAACCCGTCCTGCACCGGTGTGAGGTATTTCAAGAACGGGAGCAGATTTTTTAATGGGACGTATTCTCCGAAAATGACTAGGCGACGTTTGCGATAAGTTTCCAGAAATTTTCCTTCGGGGGAAAACAGGAAACAGGAATTGTAAGAATTCGTGGCTACCGGCGTACGTTCCGTGTCGTCTGCCCCGAAAATCATCGACACTTGATTCGAGCGGATAAACTCAAGGATGGTTTGAAAGTTGTCCGCTCCGAGGGCGGGAAGAGCCGCCTCGGGCCAGATGATGACCCCGGGTTTGGAATCCATGGCGGCGGCGGAAAGATCCATCAGTTTGCGAAAACGATTTTGACTTTCCCCGGGATCCCACATGAGCAGTTGCGGAATGCTGGGCTGGATCAGCGCCACCCTGAGGGTTCCTGTTTCCACAATCCTTCCTTGAAGCCTCTTATACCCCCAACCAAACGTAGCCATGACCAACGTCAATGGAATGAACATCGAAGTCCACATCTGTATCCTGGCGCCGGCGTTGCGCAGCAGCAAGCCCAGGACAAACAGCAGTGAGACGGAAAAATAAACCACCAGAAACGAGAGCCCGAGCACTCCGGTGACGGAGGCGATTTGTGCCAGGGGAAGGAGTTTAAACTGGGACACCCCTAGAAAATTCCACGGAAATCCTGAAAGAAATCTTCCCCGGATAAATTCTAGGCCCACCCAGAACACGGCCGCAATGAAAGCCCAACGAAGTTTTTGATGAGTTGAAAGCGCGTTTAATTTTTTCCAACGATCAGGTTCTGCCTCGTGCGCGCCTAGCATACGTTCCAGCAGTTGGAGTGAAAGCACCACCCAGATCGCGAACTGGACGGAGCAGTATGCCGAGAGGGCCAGCCATCCCGCAACAGCACCCGCAGGGAAGGGGATGTTTAAAAGCCAGTAAAGCGAAGTGAGAAAATGACATAGGCCGGAAACGAGGCCTAGCATCCACTGTTTTTTCAAGGAACAACCAAAGGCGGAGACGATCAGGAAAAGCGGTGCGATCCAGGCGAGGCCAGCGATGTTAAAATTTGCGAAAGCCAGCGTCAGCAACAGTCCGCTCAAGGCCGCCAGCAGCCACCGGAGTTTTTCAAGGATGCGAACCACAAAAATGCTCCCGAAAACCGGCGGTCCAACCCCCTCAAGTCGAAATTTTTTCCAGGATTTGATCATCGGGAACCTGTTTTAAGAGTTGAGCCACGGTTTTTTTCCAGCCGGGCAGGATCAAACCCGGTTCCAGCTCGTTCAAAGGCTCCAGCACGAAGCGGCGCACATCCGCCCGGGGATGGGGCAAGATCAATCCTGCTTCATTTACGATTTCTTCGCCAAAGGCGATCAAATCGAGGTCGAGCGGCCTCGGTTCGTTCATGATTGTTTTTGGTCGCCTGCCGAATTCTATTTCCAGCTCCTGGAGCTTTCGAAGGAAACTGATGGGTGTCTCGTGTTCGAGTGGAAAAAGAATGACGACGCCGTTGATGAAATCGGGAGAACCGGCGGAGCAATCCACCGGGGAGCTTCGGTAAAACGAGGAGGCTCTGACTGGTTTTCGGCTCAGGTTTTGCAGGGCTTCCAAAGCATTGCGAAGAATCTTCGTCGATTCGCCAATGTTCGATCCAAGGGCCACGATGGCGGTGCCTTGCTCCATTATTTAAGGCCCAAAACGTCCTGCATGGAGTAGAGCCCCGGTTTCTGGCCTGCGGCCCAGACTGCGGCGCGCAATGCTCCGTTGGCAAAAGTTTCACGGCTCGATGCCTTGTGGGAAAGTTCCACCCGCTCACCCTGCGCTGCGAATATCACGGTGTGATCGCCCACCACGTCACCCCCGCGAATGGCGTGCATGCCGATTTCAGCCGAGGTGCGTTCGCCCACAATTCCTGAGCGTCCATGGCGTACCGCCTGCGCCAGCTGTTGTTTGCGGACGTCTGCGAGAATTTCCAGAAGAGTCACGGCGGTGCCGCTCGGCGCGTCTTTTTTCATCCGGTGATGCATTTCTACAACCTCCAGATCAAACGAGGGGCCGAGGATTTCGGCGGCCTTGCGTGTGAGCCAGAACAGGGTGTTGACACCGGTTGAAAAATTGGAGGCCCAAACGACCGGGATCTGGGTGGTTGTCTGGAGAATTACCTTTTTTTCCTCCTCCTGATGGCCTGTGGTGCCAATGACCAAAGCTTTGCGGTGGCTGGCGCAAAGTTTGGCCAAGTCGGCGGTCACATGGTGAAAGCTGAAATCAATCACCACATCCGCGTTTCTCAAAAGCGGTTCAATCGATTCCCCGGTGTCAACGGCCCCGGTGATTTCCACATCCGTCAACTGACCTGCGCAGGAAATGAGCGACTGCCCCATCCGGCCCTTCGAACCATTGATGATAACCCTCGTTGCAGCCATGGATTTTATCCTTTGATAAGTCCGCATTCACGCATCGTACGTTCCAGGATGGCCCGGTTCCCGTCCGACATGCTGGTGAGGGGAAGACGGCATTCTTCCTCCATGATCTTCATCATGGCCAGGGCCGCTTTGACCGGAATGGGGTTGGGTTCAATAAAAAGATCCTTGAACAAAGAGTAAAACTTGGCGTGGATTTTTTGTGATTCAATAAATTTTCCAGACAAACACAACTGCACCATTTGAACCACCTGTTTCGGGGCCACATTCGAAGCGACACTGACCACGCCCACCGCTCCCACGGACATGAAAGGAACGGTCAGTGCATCATCCCCGCTCAGGATGGCAAATTTTTTGTCCAAGACATGTTTGAGCTGGCTGACGCGGTCCACATTGCCGCCGGCTTCCTTGATGGCCACGATGTTTTTGCAGGCTTTGCTCAACCGGAGCACGACATCCACGCTGATTTCCACACCGCAACGGCCGGGAACACTGTAAAGCATGATGGGCAGGCGGGTTTTCTGGGCGACGGCCTGGAAATGAAGGAACAATCCTTCCTGGGTCGGTTTGTTGTAATAGGGAGCCACCTGGAGCGATCCATCCGCACCGAGCTTTTCAGCCTCCTGCGTCAGGTAAATGGCTTCCTGGGTGGAGTTGGCACCGGTGCCGGCCAGGACTTTGGTTTTTTTCGCGGCATATTTGACCGCCAGCGCGATGACTTGAAGGTGTTCCTCGTAATCGAGCGTTGGTGATTCGCCGGTTGTCCCCACTGGAACGATACCTTGCACGCCCCCTTTGATCTGGTACTTGATCAAACGCTCAAAGCTTGATTCGTCAATTTTCCCGTTCTTAAAGGGAGTGGCCAACGCCGTATAGGTGCCTGTAAACATAAACCTGGGTCAAATTCTCAAATTCCTGAAATTTGGCCAGATCCTTTTTTTGCGAACCCGGCTGGTATGGGTGTTATCTCGAGAACCTTATCGCTGGTTTTGGCGGTGCAACCGGAAGAATTCGGGTTTTTGCGAACCAGATCGCGGCATGGAAATGGTTTGTGTTTCGTTGGTGAGGAGCACCGAACGGATGTGAACCCAGCTGTTTCTAGGGCGTTGAATAGCATGGACAAAACCCGCGTCTAGTAATCCATTGGAATTAAAAATTCTAACTTATGAAAAAAGCATTACTTATATTAGCCGCTGTCGGTACTTTTGCCGTCAGCAATGCCAGTGCAGGTTTTAGTTTTAATTTGAGCATTGGGCATCGTTCCCCCCACGTGGTTTACGCGCCCGCTCCGGTTTATTGCGCCCCGGCACCTCCGGTGTATTATGCGCCAGCTCGTGTGATGTATGCCCCTCCTGTCGCTTATTGCCCTCCGCCACGGGTGTTTTATGCGCCCGCTCCGGTTTATTGCGCCCCCGTCCCAGCTTATGCCCCAGTGGTGGTTTATGGATATGAACCGCGATACGGCTTTCGTGCCCGGCATCATTATGGGGGTGGCTGGAGATAACCGACCGATCAGATTAATTTGAAACTTCAAGCCCGGCATTTTAGTTGCCGGTTTTTTTTCTGCCCGGTCAATACCAGTTTCTATTTCGGACATCGGTGATCAGGATCAATGTCGGCCTGTTGAGACCGTTGAAACGAGCCGCGCCAACCGGATCGGAGTAGATCACCACATCTTTCCACCGAAACACTACTCCGGCGTGATTGACCGGGTGGACGATGACATCTCCGTCGCTGGTCGGGAAATGTTCACCGGTCAAGATGTTGGTGTCGCTGATTTCTGCCGCACGATGCGGGGATGCGCTTCCCTGACGGACCGCGGTTCTGTGAGCCGCAGCAGTGCGCAAAACCTGAACGTCCGGAAGCTCCCGCAACCCCGACACTTGCCACCCCCTGCGGCTGATCGAGGACGATTCAGCCGCGTCCCGGACCTCACCCATTTTTACTCACGTCAGGTCGCTTTACCGCCGGAAAATAAACCGTCACCAGTTGAAGACAAGGGCCTGCCTTTGCGTCAGTAAGACAGCAAAAATCATAACAGGTCGCTTGTTGAAACTCAGAGGTTATACCCTTTTGTTTGTTTGTTTGATGGAGGTGCTGGGTCTGTTCACGGCTCCGGCTGCGGAAACTTCTAATTCGGTTTATCTCAACGAAGTCGTGACCGACGCTCAGTCCGGTCTGGCTGATGAGGACAAGACGCAGTCGGGATGGATAGAGATTCACAATGGAAAAAAAGAACTGGTGAATCTCCGCGGCTGGTTTTTGTCCGACGAAGCTTCGAATCCAACCAAATGGAGATTTCCAGCGGTTGCGCTTCTGCCCGGCGGTTATATGGTGATCTTTGCCTCTGGAAAAGATCGAACCAATGTTTCATCACAGCTTCACACAAATTTTCGACTGTCTCATCCGAGCGGATACCTGGCCTTGCATGATCGTGCCACCAATCTTGTCTCTGATTTTTCGGCGATTTCAAAGATTTCCCAAGGATCGTATGGTCGTGTGCCCGGGGAAATGAAGTTGCATGGCCCGCTGCCCAAAGCAACGCCTGGGAAACGCAATGTCATTGAAGGAAAAGGTTTCGCGCCTGAGGCGGCCTTTTCCCGGTCGAGTGGGAATTTTCTCGAATCCTTCTTGTTGGAACTCAACGCCGGCGCTCCAGGCTCGGCCATCCGTTACAGTCTTGACGGGAGCCTTCCAACCACTAATTCGCCGGTCTATCAAGGCCCGCTGCTAATCACCAACACCTCGCAGATCCGGGCCAGGGTCTTTCGACCGGGTTTGTTGCCGGGCCCGCCCGCGAGTGGAACTTATCTGAAACTTCACACCAATGTGTTCGGTTTTTCTTCTGACCTGCCGCTCCTGGTTGTCCACTCACTCGGGATTCAAAGTCCGGCTCTAACCAAGGGGTCCTATGCTCATGCAGAGTTTTTTGAGCCCGTGAACGGCCGTGCGTCGCTCACGAACAAACCTTCGCTCGCGTCGCATGCCAGTTTTCGCGTTCGCGGATCAAGCTCCTCCGGATTGCCCAAACCTGGTTTCGCCCTGGAGTTTCTTGATGAATTCAGCAATGAGGCGGATCGGTCTCCTCTTGGGTTGCCGCCGGAATCGGACTGGGTTCTCTACGCTCCGAATCAATTCGATCCTGTGCTGATTCACAATCCTTTCATCCATCAGTTGAGTCGCGACATGGGGCATTATTCTCCGCGCACCCGTTTTGTGGAGGTTTTTGTTGTCAACAGCGCCGGGCGGATACGGGAGGGGCATTACAGCGGGATCTATGTCCTGGAAGAAAAGATCAAGATAGGCAAACACCGTGTGGCCATTGAGCGGGCCGGAGCTAACGACTTAAAAATGCCAGAGATCAGCGGCGGGTATGTTTTGAAATTCGACCGGTTGGGACCCGACGAAGTTGGCTTTAACATCGGAAATCCTTCCATCGCTTTTGTTGATCCCAAAGAACATACCCTGAGCCTTCCGCAGCGGCTGGTACAGAAGGAGTATCTCAAGAATTTTCTGGGCGAATTCGAACGTGCCTTGAACGGTCCGCAATGGAAAGATCCGGTGTCCGGTTACCCCGCCTATTTTGATGTGAAGGCCGCGATCGATTTTCATGTGTTGGAAGTTTTGAGCGGAAACGTCGATGCCATGGCCCTGAGCACTCATTTTTACAAACCCCGGAACGGAAAGATCACTTACGGTCCACATTGGGATTTTGACCGCGCCCTCGGTTCCACCGACCGTCGTGATCAGAACCCGCGGAAATGGAATACCGGAGAGTTCTTCGCCCACAACTGGTGGCCGCGCCTTTTTAGCGATCCGGATTTCTGGCAGTTGTGGGTGGACCGCTGGCAGGAATTGCGCCTGACCCATTTTTCCCTTAAAAACATCGAGAGCCTGATCGACAAGCTTTCAAGAGAGGTTCAGGAGGCGCAGCCAAGGGAATATGCCAGATGGGGGACCGAACCCAGGGGTGGATCTTACGCGAGCGAAATCCAGCTGATGAAACAATGGTTGTCCAACAGAATCGATCACATCGATCAACAACTGGCTCAACCGCCGGTGTTGATCCAGAGAAGCAAGGTTTCCCATGCGGCCTTGGAACTGACGATTGATGCGTCCACAAACTCGACAGTGTACTACACCTTGGATGGCACCGATCCCCGGCTCCCGCAAGGGGCGGTTTCTTCCAATGCCCTGGTGTATGCCGGTCCGGTGACCTTGGCCAGGAACTCCAGGCTTGTCGCGCGTTCGTGGGATCCGGGCAGACAGCAGAGGGACGGGCCCCCTATCTCCACTCCTTGGTCCCGCCCGGTTTCAGCCACTTTTGAACCGGCCAAAAATTAGGGTTCCGACGTTGCAAAAGAAATTATTCCGACCGGCAGAACAATTAACGTCGGAAGGACGCCAATGCGAGACCTATGCCTGACAAAAAGAGCGCCGCAAATAAAGAAGGGCTTTTGGCTTTGCCATAGGCGGCCTCATACGAAGTGTGTTCGCAGTTCCGTAGCGCAGGGTGATATCGTTTTGGTCGGGAAAGGATTTTTTGAGAATTCCGGATCACGGACGCGGAGTTAGCGCCGGTCCGAGCGACTATGACCTCCCGGAGGCCCGCGAATTCATCATAGGTTGTAAGGTGCTCACCTTTCTCCGGGGTATTGGTAAGAACGGCGTTTGGGCCAAGATAAACGCCTTTGTGCTCAATGAATACGTCTTTTCTAGTTTTCAGTATGTCGCCGATGGCAAGGGGTTTTTTCATAAAAAATTCTTCGTTAAAGCTTTTGGTAGAGCGGCGAGCGCGACAATAAATCCCGGAAACAAATCCACCCGGCAAGATTTATTTCTTCGAATAATCTTCAGATCGTGCCGCATGGAAAAATCCGCGTCCGGCGGATGGATGGGTGTCGTCGGATCGGGAAAAAATGGAAATGGAACATGCTTTCACCGAAAGCCGGACACCAAATCACCGTCACAAAATCAAAACATTGGAAAAGTCCGGGAGGATTTTGGGGAAAAGTTCTTCCTGTCCGGTGAAGTGAGAATAGGGCGATCAAAAGCAATCCGCAGTTCTCTTCCAGATCCGGGCTCGTTCAACCCCCAATAGCATCGATGCTCCGCGCGGTCATAACCTCAAACTTCACCAACACTTCATCCGCGCGCCGCTCAATGCTATCGCTGTTTCGTTGGAAGCCTGGATGAAGTGCGCCCGGCCGGATGAAAAACTCGACATGACTGAAGCACCTTCCGAGGCATTTGACCGGCAGGAGGTCGTCATTCTCATGGGCGAAGCGCGCGACGCGCTTAAACAAAAATTCCTGCCGATCATCCGCAGCGGCAATGGCAAATTCTTTGACTTTGGCGAAACCGATGTTCCCGCCATGGATCAGATGAAAGGCCGGTTCGCACAAATTCGCCTGCCGAAAGTGGCGGAGGAGCAGATTCGAGAGGTCGTCAAGGCGATGCTGAACGTCAAGGGCGTGACACCGGCGCATGCCGCCAAAGGCCTCCGCCTGCCGCGTGACCAGCGTTCAAGGCAGGAATAAATCGGCGGACACGCTGAAATGCTTCGCCAGCGTGCGGACGTGCGCCAGCGTCAACTGCCGTTCGCCGCGCAGAATCATCCCGCCCAGCGTCCGGTGAACGTCCAACAGCCGCGCCAAATCTGCCGCGCTCATGTCGTGCGCGTCCAAAAGGTGTTGCAACGCCTCCAGTCCGGTCACTTTGGGCGTGTCCAAACGTTTCTTTTCGTAATCTTCAATCAGGCGGCAAAGCAGGTCGAAATAATCCTCCTGATCCGCCGACAGCTTGTGGCCCGCCATCGCGTCGGTGATTTCCGTCACGTTTTCAAAATCCACCTTGTCGTGCAAGGGGCGCGGCGTGAGCATCCGGCACAGCCCGGTGTAGTCTTTGGGCAGCTTGGCAAATTCAATTTTTGTTCGGGTCGTTTTCATAATGTTACTTTCCAGCGGTCTTTGCTGTATTCCGCGTGCGTCATAAAGCGCAAGGTATAGACGATCAGGCGGTTGAAATGCGCCGCCGCAATCAGCCGGTAATCGTTGCGGCGGATGTTAAAAATCAACACCGTCCGCCCGCTGCGGACTTTCACGACATCCGTGTCCGGGTAACTTTGCTGCACGTCCACCAAATTGCGCCACACCGCCGCCTTGACCGTCATGCGCCACACCTCCAGGTGGCGAGCCGCTGGCGGATGTTTCCGCCCCGCCGCCACAAGGAACGCCTCTTTGATGATGCGCATGCGGCCGCACTGATGATTATTTCTTTGGCTGTCATGATGTGAAGCGGCCTAACATTTAGCAGTGTATCCGTCGTGCTGCCGCGTTGAAGTCTGGATTTGGCTGATCGCGCGATGCGGCGGCGTTCTGGATACACTGCTGTTGGACTATGGCCGCTGAACTCGCGGTGTCGTTAATGGGGGAAGCAAAACCGTGCCAGTTCCAAAAGGGTGTTTTTCTGAAATCCCTGCTTGAGAACGCAAGTATGTTCGGCTGGTTCATGCAACCCAAAATGCTCCGGTTGCCCTCGCGGCACAAGAAAAAGAGCCTTCTTTGGCAGACTTTTTCGCCGCCAGACAACGCTCCGCCACCGCGGCGCCGCCGCGTTTTCAAGAGGATCGATGCCGGGAAATCTCTGTCGGTATTTCTTCATGAGGAGTCCAATGGTTTGGCGGGATGGGGAGCCCGTTCGGGCTCCATCTTGCGCACAAAGATCAGTGTTGGCTTCTGACAAAAAGGGCAGCGGAGCGGCTCGATCTTGGAATCGTTTTTCTTGGGCTTCTCTTTCGCATCTGTTTTTTCCACTGTGGCCAGGAACTGGCGCGCTTGTTTCAGGCGTTCTTCCCGGTTGCGATTGCCCAGTAATCCATAATGCCGGATTTTCACAAACCGTTCCGGGAGGATGTGGACGGCGGTCTGTGACCGCCGTCTGGAGTTTGGACATTTTCTATTATCGGAAACGTGCTTTCAATGGCGATGCCCGCGAATCCCAAAGGGATTCCGTCCCAAAGCCCATGGTTGCGAGGGACGAGCTACCATGGGGCAAGGTTTAGCAATGGGTACAACCCCAACGTGGGTTGCGTCATAATGCATTGGCATCGTGGCAATTTCTAAAAAATGGAATTAATTGGCGCATCTATTCGCCAGGTCGAACGGAGTTGAAAATAGGTTTTGGATTGAGGAACAGACGCAACCCGCCTTGGGGTTGTGTGCGATAACCACACGTTCCCAGGGTAGCCGGCTCGCCTGGGCCGGGAAGCGCTCAGGGCCAGTCACCGGTTGAATATTCTGGCGGCTGTTTTTTTTCCATTAACCGCCATCACCAGTCTTTTTGGGATGAACCTTGCTCATGGATTCAGTCTCACCAAACCGATGATCTTCTGGGCGATTTTTACGATATGTGCCGCTTTGGGTTTGCTATGAAAGGCTGGGTGACGGGAAAGGAATCGAAACCGGAACCCGAAGCATCAAATCGAAAACCAGCATCTTGAAGAGTGTTTTTCAGGGGGATGTTTAAGGGTAAAATTGTGCTGAGTTACGGGTGTTTCCACAGTAAAACTCATTGATCTGGAATATTCACCACAGAGGATGAAGAGCAGGGAGAAGAGCAGGGAGAAATTGACTGAGAGCAGACATGCGGTATTTTTCAAGCTCCCTGAAAACCAGAGGAGGCCATTTGATATTTTCAGATTCGAACATCCCCGGACCAAGACGCATCGCGTTTACCTTGATCGAATTGCTGGTGGTGATCGCCATCATCGCCATTCTGTCCGGTCTGCTGCTACCCGCGATAGCCCAGGCCAAAGCGAGGGCTCAGGGGATGCAATGCCTGAACAACCTCAAACAACTCGGACTGGCCACACATCTTTACGCCGAGGATCACAAGGGTTCCGTTCAGATCGACGTGCCGTTGCAGAGGGATGTCACCTGGGGAACCATCCTCAGTTCAAACCAAAACCTTCGTGCGACCGACATTTTTGTCTGCCCCTCCTATTCTCCACGCCGTTTCACCAATTGGATCAAAATTTACGGCATCCGGCAGGATCCGCCCCGTGAATATGTCACCGGTTCTTTTGGTGAAATCCTCAGGACCGACGCCATCCCAAAACCGGCTGAATACCTGCACCTGACCGATACCACCAGCCGCGGCAGGGGAGGGATCGGAGCGGAGCAATATTACAGCTTCCGGTTCGACGGAGACAAGGAGGTCCACGCCCGACATTCCAAGAAGGCGCTGGGGCTTTTTCTGGATGGTCATGTGGAGGGGTGCGGACGACCGGTGTTGGAGGGATGGGGGATCACCGCGCTCTACGGTATCGACGCCATCCCCGCCTATTTTTGAGCCGGGAGGATGAGAGCCTTGCCCAAGCTGCCGGTTGCTATGGTGATATTGAGCCTGCTGGCCGGTTCGCTCCTGTTTTATTTCCGCGGGTGCGGTCCGGAATCGAATGCCGGACTTTATCAAAGAGAAATCGCCACCCGCGTTCTGGCTGAAGAAGTGGTCAGGCAGCTTCCTGGGAAAAAGATTTTAGTGATCTCTAATCCGTTCACCCGCTCTCCCGGTCGTGCCCGTTCCGTTTATCAAAACGAGGAGGCGGGGATCAAAGGCCTGAAAACTGGGTTTGGCGAAAAACTGGTTTTCAAGGTGGTGTATCCACAGCTCCGGCCCGAAGCCGAGTTCAGTCCGGAAACCGTTTTTGTGGACCCGCAGAGCACGACTCCTTTGAGCTATCTCGTGACCGATGGAGCTTTTGACCGACTGCAGCGGGAGAATCCTGACCATCCGGTTTTTGTCAGCCTGATCGGTCTCCCCGCCAACTTGGCCCAGGTGAGGGTTTGGGATCCCTCCAGTCCGGTGAAATTTGCATTATTGCTGCCCGATTGGCGCGGAATAGGAAACCTGGAATCCATCCGAAGTGCGTTCAAGTCGGGAAAAATCATCGCGGCGGTGATGAACAAACCTGGTGCGCCGGCGGATCTGAGGTCAGATTCGGCAGACTATCTGAAATTTTTTGAAGCAAGCTTCATCCTCATCACCGCCGATAATTTTGAGGAAATCGTCGGACGCCACCGGCACTTGTTTTGAGCTTTTAAATTCAATCATTGGTTTGAGAGCCGGCTTGCGAACGGGTGGAAACAATTTAACCTCTGCGCATGATCAGGAAACCATTCTTTTGGCTATGCTGGCTTCAGATCGCCGCTTTTTCCCAGGCAGATCCCCAGAAATCACCGAAAGAACCGCCCCCGGGACATCCGTCACCTCTCAAGCCGATTCCCGGACGTGTCAAAGGAAGTTTTGCCCAGGTCAATGGAATCAAGGTGTATTACGAAACTTATGGTAAGGGCGAGCCGTTGCTTTTGCTGCACGGCGGCAGTGCTTCGATTGAGAGTTGGTTTGAGCAGATCCCGGTTTTCGCCGGCGGATTTCGAGTGATCGCAGTGGACACGCGGGGCCACGGCAGGACCGAAGCCGGAGATCGTCCGTTGAGTTATGCGCAGATGACGGAGGATTTTGCCGGGCTGCTGAAACACCTCAACATCACGAATGTATCGATTATGGGATGGAGTGATGGCGGGGTGGCTGGGTTGGAAATGGCGATCAGATATCCCGGACTGGTCAAGAAACTGGTCACTGCGGGCGCCAACTATCAGGCGTCTGGGATTACAGACGAAATCCGGGAAGGAGTCAAAGCTTCCGGTCCGGAAGATCATCCCGGGTTTTTGGTGGAGTTATACAAAAAATTATCCCCCGACGGTCCCGATCACTGGCCGGTGGCTTTTGGGAATTTGAAAAAATTGTGGCTGAATGAGCCAAACATTTCGGAGACGGACCTGGCAAAGATCAAATGTCCCACCCTGATAACGGTGGGGGATCATGATATCGTGAAGCCCGAGCATACGCTGAAAATGTTCCAAACCATTCCGAACGCCCGGCTTTTTGTCGTGCCCGGCACCACCCATTACGTCCTCCTGGAAAAGCCGAAATTATGGAATGAGACGGTTTTTGATTTCCTCAAGGAGCCCGTTGCCTTATAAGAGTCTCGTCACACCGATTTTTTTTTCGTTTTCGTTCATCAGGAGGTAACCGATCATGGCAACCAGAATGGTTCTTGGCGCTGAAGCCAAAGCCTGGGGAAGAGAGGACAAATGGAAGGTTCTTGGCGCCTTCACCCGCGCCCACGGAGTTGAAGCCCTGGCATACGCGACGCTTCAGGAAGGAATGGAATATTTCATCGACGATGAACTCGGTTATCTCGCCTTTGTTTCCATCACCCACCCGGTCTTTGCCAGAAAGGTCAAACGGATAGTCCTTTCCAACCCGGTCTGCGCCCCGGCCAACTGGGAGGCGTTGATCAAGCGTTTTCTCGAACAAAATCCGCGCGCGGTGTTTGTGCAGGTTTCCAAAGATTGTGCGGATGTCCTCAAAAAGCTGAAGTTCAAGGTCAACTGCATCGGCCCGGAACCGGCCATTCCGGTCCAGACCTACAATACCAAGGGCAACTGGAAGGAGCTCGACATGATCAAACGGGCCAGGAATGAGGCCCGGCGCGAGGGGCTCGTCATCCGCGAAGAACAGATCGAAAAGGTCGATCCCGAAAAACTTCGTGCCGCCTCGTCCCAATGGATGGGCAACAAGATCCTGAATGACCGCGAAATCTGGGTCTATGCACGACGCCCCATTTTTGCACATGAACCGGACGTTCGCAAATTCGTGGCTTACGACCGGGAAGGGAACATCGTCGGTTTTGTTTTTTATGACCCGATGTACCGCGATGGAAAAGTTTACGGATATGCGGCCAATCTGGCGCGTTGCGACGAGCAGAAATACGGACGGCTGGCGACGGCGATTCACATGGAGGCGTGCGACATCTTCCGGAACGAGGGAAAAGAAGTCCTGAACCTGATGCTTGCCCCTTTTGTCCGGATAGAGGACGGGTTTTACAACGACGACCTGATGACGAAACTTTTCTTTCAGATCAGCGAAAAATACGGGAACGACATCTACAATTTTAAAGGGCTTTCCTTCCACAAATCCAAATATCGCGTGCCGGAAACGCCCATTTATTTTGCGTCCAACAGTTTTTACCCCTCGAATGATGTTTATCTCGCCTTTTTATCGTCCGATATAACGCAAAGTTATTTCTCAACCATGGGACTCCTGGCGAAGGGAATCGGGAAGAGCATTTTTAAACCGCGCGAAAACAAACCACCGGGAAAAACTCAGCAGCCCGCTACAAATGATGAAAAAGACGATAAAAGTTCTGAGCGGCCTGGCTCTCACCGCGATGCTTCAGGCGCAAGCCCCCGCTGAATATACGCCCGCTGCCACCGCTGAGAAATCGGGATTGCTCCGCTGGATGGAGGGCGATTATCTGCTCGGCGACTGGGGAGGTGCGCGGAAGCGGATGTCGGAAAGAGGTGTGGACCTGGAAGCAGTTTATTTTGGAGCGCTGCCAGTCAATTTTCAAGGCGGCATCCGGAGCGGATCGGTTTATCAGGGCCTGCTGTTGATGACACTGGACGTAGATACGGAAAAGTCATTCGGATGGCATGGAGGCCGGTTTCACGCGGGATCGATTTACACCCATGGGAGCCGTTTTTCGCCTGTTTACACGGGGGATTTCAATGTCGCCAGCCTCATTGATTTCGCCCATATGTTCAGGCTCTGGGAATTAACCTATGAACAAACTTTCTGGAACGACAAATTTTCTTTCAAATTCGGCCAGATGGCGATCGACCGCGATTTTATCCTGCCGGAATATTACAATACCCTGGCGTCCATCAACTTTTTGAACCAGACGTTTTTTTATCCGACGCTGGCTTTTAATGTTTATGATGTGGCTGGACTTCCGCGGGGAAATCACGCCCTGGGTTCGACACCATTTGGAGTTCCCGGCGCCCGATTGCGCTATGACGTGACCCCTTCGGTTTATGTCCAAGCGGCAGTGTATGATGGGAATCCGGACTTCAGCCACAGCGGCACACGGGTGCGCCTTTCTGCGGATGAAGGGGCGCTCTCCTATTTTGAGGCCGGGGTGCGTGTGAACCAGGGCAAGGAGAGCAAGGGTCTCCCTGGGGTTTACAAGGTGGGCGGCTATTTCCACACCGACGATTTTATTGATAACAAGACCTTCTTCAGCACCGGCACGGTGGAAAATCACTCTGGAAATTGGGGCGCTTATTTCTTGGCGGATCAAATGCTCACCCTGGAGCAGGGCCACGAAGATCCGGCCCGTCAGGGATTGATCGGTTTTCTGAGGGGTGCGATCGCTCCGGCGGATCGAAACATCAGCGACTACGGCATCGACGGCGGCCTGGTATATCGCGGGGCGATCCCTACCAGGAATTGGGACACCCTCGGAGTGGCCTATTCCTACCTGAATATCGCGAGCGGCATCCGGGAGGGGTTCCAGGCGATGGGCGCTCCGGTCATTCCCGATTACGAAGCAGTATTGGAGATTAGCTACAAGGCGCAGATTGCAGCTTGGTGGACGTTACAGCCAAGTTTGCAATGGCTTCAGCATCCGGGCGGATCCAAGGCCAACGCCGATGCCTTTGTCCTGGTTTTGCAAACCACCCTGCGTTTTTAAGGTTTCTTTCGTCGTTGGGGAAGCGGCGCAAATTGCGAATTTTCAGCAACTAAAAACCGGATTTCTCGCCAACTGCGAGATGTGTCTTTTTTTTTGACCGATGTGCGGAAGAATTAGTTTGGGAAGATAAAAATTGGCACAATTCGGCAAGGGATTAGGACAAAAACTGGATTTTTATTCTAAAGCAACTTAAGAGACTTACCGACAAGGAAGATGTCATCTTGACAAAAGCACCATATAAATCGAGGTGTGGAGCGCCTTGAGGGGCCTTGAGGGGGATATCCATGGAGCGGTTTTTTTGCTGCAAGTTAATATGCATAAGGGCTATGCAACTGTTGGTGGTTTTACTAATTTAATCGCAAGTCACGTCTATGGACACCAACTTGGTCACTGCGGGGTCGGGGGAAAAGGACAGCTTAATCGTTTGTCGGAACAGTCAGGGCGTGGAAGTGCGCGCCAGCATGCTCCGACTGACGCGGTACCTGGTCGTCTTTGAGGTTTACAATCCTTACAGCATCCTTCAGTTGTCCGAGGTCCTCAGTGAATTCAAAATCATCATGAGCGACCGGCTCGTCTATTCGGGACGAGCCATCATCAGCAACCTGGTCAATACAGGGATTGTTCTGGTTTGCGAAGCCAACCTCGAAGATTCCTGGCTCGATGTAGATATTTTTTCGCCGCTGCAACAGCGCGAACGGTTGCAGTCTGAATTTTCTGAATTTCTCAAGGAATGGGAAAAAATTCACAAGGTCCGGCCCGATTTCAAGGTGGTGGTTGCGGACATGCAGACTTTGTTGATGGACCTCAGGCGCTGGATGGAGCAGGTCGAACTGGGGGTGCGATCTGCACCGACGGGCAACAGGCTGGAGGCGGAACGGGAAGTCTTGAACCAGCTCAAACAACCGATTGTCCCGACGATCAACGTGCTTTTTGAAAGGTTCGAGGGGATTGCCAACGTGGTGGAAACCGAGCTGCAACCGGTGCATCGGAACTACATTAAACGCCAGATTCATCCCCTGGTTCTCTGCGCTCCCTTTGCCTATCGCACCTACCAAAAACCGCTCGGTTATGCCGGTGACTACGAAATGGTGAACATGATCCTCCGCGATCCGCACGAGGGAAGTTCACTTTTTGCCAAGATGTTGAATGTCTGGTTTCTTTCGCAACCTCCCGCTGAGGCCCATCGAAACCGTATCGATTATCTGACCCAGAAGCTGATGGAGGAGACGCGTCGCGTCGCACGTCTGGGGCGCATGGCTAATGTTTTTAATCTCGGCTGCGGACCTGCGAAGGAAGTACAGAATTTCCTGACACAGGATGATCTTTGCGACAGGGCCAGCCTCACCCTGCTGGATTTTAACGACGAAACGCTGATGTATACCAGCAAGCTGCTGGACGACCTTAAGATGCGGCACCGCCGGGTCATGCCAATTCAAATGGTCAAGAAGTCGGTTCACCAAATCCTGAAGGAGGGCAACAAGGCCACGGGTGCGCTGGAGAAAAAATACGACTTTCTCTATTGCGCGGGATTGTTCGATTATCTCTCGGACAGGATTTGCAAGCGGTTGATGAATATGTTCTACGACGCCCTAGCCCCCGGCGGGCTTCTGGTGGCGACAAACGTCGATGCCTCGAATCCGATCCGCAACATGTTGGAGTATGTGCTGGAGTGGCATCTTGTTTATCGGAACAGCACTCAACTCGCCTCGATATCTCCTGACAATGTTCCCGCCGACCAGATCCAGACCAAGAGGGATGCAACAGGCGTGAATGTTTATGTGGAGGTTCGCAAGCCCATGCCATGAGCATAGCGACATCGCCAGCGATCCGTCAGGCCTACACCGATTACACCGCGTCCGTAAGAGTGCGAAATTCGAAGGTGGCCTGCATGCTGGTGATCGCGCTGATGCCGGCGGGGTTCCTGCTCGATTATTTTGTTTATCGTGACAGGGTGCCGGATTTCCTGAGGCTCCGCCTGCTTTGCTCGGCATTGACCCTGGCCGTTCTGGTCGGTTTGATGCGTCCGGAGCTGAAAAAATTCCACGGCATCCTGGGTGCCGGCTGGTATCTGCTCCCCTCCTTTTTTATTTCCTGGATGATCGCGATGCAACAAGGCGCGGTTTCTCCTTACTACGCCGGACTGAGCCTGGTGATACTGGCTGTGAGTTCGGTGGTCCAGGCCACCTTCAAGGAAAGCCTCATTGCCGTTTCCAGCATTTTTATGATGTACGCCGCAGCCTGCGTTCTGCACGGGCGGATCGATTCCACCAATTATCTGTTTAACAATATTTATTTCCTGGTTTTGACCGCGATGATTGTCGTGACCGGAAATTATTTTTATAACGAACTGCGATACCGCGAATTCTGCCTGCGGTATGAACTGGACGAAAGCCGGGCCAAGCTCCAGGAAAACCATCAAAAGCTGGTGGAACTGGACCAGATCAAAAGCCGGTTTTTTGCCAACATCAGCCACGAACTGCGCACCCCGCTGACCTTGCTGCTGGCCCCGCTTGAAGCGATCCTCACCAAACACCAACACCACCTGGATGCTGAAATCACCGGCCACTTAAGAACCATGCAGGGGAACGGTATGCGGTTGCTCAAACTCATCAATGACCTGCTGGACCTGGTCAAGCTGGAGTCGGGAAAAATGGAAGTCAGGAACGAGCGGATCGACCTGCCGGAATTTGTCCGCGGCCTCCTGAACAGCCTGAGCGCCACCGCCGAGGACAAGGGGGTCAAATTGCAGCTCGATAGCAGTCCGGACCTGCGTTTTATCGGCGGGGACCGGGACAAGCTGGAAAAAGTGCTTTTAAACCTGGTTTTTAATTCGCTGAAATTCACCCCGGCCGGTGGTTTGGTTTCCATCCACGCGGCAAAATCCGGCAACGAACTTCAACTGGTGGTGAAAGATACCGGCATGGGAATTTCCGAAAGCCAGCTGCCTTATATTTTCCATCGGTTCTGGCAGGCCGATTCCTCCTCATCGAGAAAGTATCAAGGAACCGGCATCGGTCTGGCGCTGGTCAAAGAGCTGGTTGAGGTTCAGGGCGGCAGGGTCGAAGCAACCAGCAGCCCGGGGCACGGCACTTCGATGACGGTGATGATTCCGTTCCGGGAGGCACCGGAACCGGTTGAGCCGGCTCCGTCGGGGCAGATCCAGATCACCGATCCTGAATCGGGCGGCCTGAATCAGGACTGGCTTGGCAAACTTTATCGGCGCGCGGAGCTTTTCCCATCCATCACCGCACTCAGGGACAGTGTGCGTCCAGCGGAGAATTATTCGCGGGTTTCCAAGAAAAAAATCCTGGTGGCCGATGACGAGCCCGACATGCTGAGATTCTTGAGAGGCCAGTTGAGCGATCATTATGAGGTGATCGAGGCCACGGACGGCCAGCAGGCGTTGGAAAAGGCGGCCCAATTCCTGCCCGAGTTGGTGGTTCTGGACATGATGATGCCCGAAAAGGACGGCCTGGAAGTCTGCCGTGAGCTGCGCCAAAAAACCGCAACCCAGAACATCCCGATCATCCTTCTCACCGCCCGAGCCGATGAGGACACCAAGCTCTCAGCTCTCTCGGCCGGAGCCAATGATTTCTTGGCCAAGCCGTTTTCGACCACTGAACTGCATGTCCGGACCAAAAACCTGGTGGAATCCCACGATTTGCAGCATAAACTTTCCTGGCAGAACAAGGTTCTGGAATCGACCCTGGAGGAGCTGAAAGAGACCGAATCGCAGCTGGTGCAATCAGAAAAAATGGCGTCGCTGGGAAGGATGAGCGCCGGGATCATCCATGAAATCAACAATCCGCTCAACTTCTGCAAGACCGGCTTGTATGCCTTGAAGAACAGATCGAACCGTGTTGAAACTGGTTTTCAAGAGCAATATCTGGATATTATTAAAGACATTGAAGAAGGCGTCGATAGAGTGAAGACAATCGTGTCGGATTTGCGAACATTCACGCATCCCAACACGGAACATTTTGACCAGGTGCCGCTGGCGAAGATGCTGGAGTCGGCCCTGCGGTTCCTAGCCACCGAATGGAAGGACAAGGTTGAGATCACGATTGAAATCGAGGACAACCAGACGGTGCTCGTCAACGCCAACAAGTTGTTGCAGGTGCTGGTGAACCTCATTCAGAACGCCCTGGACGCTTTAAAGGACAAGAATTTCGTGGATTCGAAACCGGCGATTCGAATTCAGGCCGTGACCGAGGGAGAGAAGGTTTTGCTTCGAATCCGCGACAACGGCGAAGGCATCTCCCCGGAAAATATGTCGAAAATTTTCGACCCGTTTTTTACAACCAAGGATGTGGGTCAAGGAATGGGGCTTGGTTTGAGCATTTGTTATCGGATCGTTCAGGAATGTGGCGGCAGGATCTACGCCAAAAGTGAGGTTGGAAAATTTTGTGAATTCACCCTGGAATTCCCGAAAGAAGCGCCGGTCAGGACCAACGAAGTTCTGGTATAAAAATTATGCAAAGTTTTTACGACTATAAGAAATACGCCATCCTCTATGTCGATGATGAGGAGAAGTCACTCAAAAACTTCAAGCTGGCATTCTCCGATCAGTTTCAGATCTACACCGCCAGCGAAGCCACCACCGGGTTCAAACTTTTTGAAGAGCATAAGGACAACCTCGCGGTGATCATGTCGGATCAGAGGATGCCTGGAGAAAAAGGGGTGCAGCTCCTGGAGCGCGCCCGCCAGCTCCGGCCCCGGGTGATCCGCATCTTGGCCACCGCCTTCTCTGACATGGATGCCGCGGTGGCCGCCGTCAACCAGGGTGCGATCTACAAGTATGTGAGCAAACCGTGGAATCCGCATGAACTGGAAATCACCCTCAAACGTGGCCTCGAGTTTTTCATCGTGCAGCGTGAGCGCGACAACCTTCTCAAGGAGAAGCTCTCCGTGCTGCACAATCTGATGATCACCGACCGCATCGTCAGCCTAGGCGTCCTGGCTGCGGGACTCAGCCATCATCTCCGCAACTCCCTGGTTGCCGTGCGCACTTTTCTGGATCTGGCCCCGGCCAAACTCCAGGCTGAACGGGGCGGTATGGAGGAGCTCCGGAACCCCAATTATTGGCGGGATTTTTATGATCATGTGCAGAGCCAGGTGCGGCGAATCACCGATCTCTTGAATGATCTCGGCGCGGCTTCCGAACATTCCAAGGTATCGTTCCAGGATGAGGTGAATCTGGACAAAATCGTCGAAGGCGCCTTGAACGAAGTGAAGGGACGCCTGGTCGAAAAAGGAATCCGCGTCGAGAACAGCCTTTCTGGCGATCTTCCCTCACTCTTTGTGGACGAACAGAAATTCACCAGGCTTTTCGAACTGCTCCTCAAGGATGAGGCGGTGAATCTTCCCCCCGGCAGCGTCATCCGGATTTCCGCCGAAACCAGCACTGAACACGATGGCGACGGTGAAATCGTCCTGGTGATCGAGGACAACGGCCCGGGATTGCCCCAGGAATCGTTGCGTTCACTTTTCGACCCGTTTTTTGTCCGGCGCGATGATCCTCAGGAGTTCGGCATCAATCTGATGGCGGCGTTTTTCATCGTCTATCATCACGGCGGAAAAATTGTTGTTTCCACTGCGGAACCGCACGGGGCAAAGTTTACACTCACACTTCCGTGCAAGCCAAAGGCGATCCTCCCGGCGGAAAGCGAGAGGGATTTTATTTCCAAGGTCCTTCTGAACGAGGCTTTGTGGGAGAAGGTCCTGAGCGAAAACTGAAACTTTAATGGGATGGGATGATGTCCGGTTTAAAATTTCAAACTCAAACTTGTGCTTCAGCCAGGTGATATGCGTGCGCCCACGCAATTTCCGAACTGGAACACGTTGAACCATGGATAGAGAATGAACCACGTGCAAAAAACCATCTCCCAACCGGTGCTCAAATCAAGATCCATGCCCGGTTCGGAGAAACGAGTGTTACTCGTGGTCGATGACGAGCAGGGGCCCAGGGAATCGCTCAATATTATTTTTCGCGAGGAATACCACATCCTCCTCGCCGCCTCCGGTGCTGAAGCTGTGGAACTGGTGAAGCAGCACGTGATTGATGCCGCCGTTCTGGATATCCGGATGAAAGAGATGTCTGGAATAGAACTCCTGGAGAGACTGAAAGTCCTGGATCCGGCGATCGAGGTGATCATGCTCACCGGCTACGAAACGATCGAAACCCTGAGACAGGCTCTGCGGCTCGGCGCGGCCGATTACCTCAGCAAACCTTGCAAGCTCGATATGCTCAAGGGCGCTGTGGCCAATGCGATGGAAAGGCGCACACTCTCGGAGACGGTTCGGGCCAATAACCAGAAGCTGGACGCCTTGCAGACCCAACTCCAGAACCAGCGTTTGCAGGAGGAATTGTCACGCACAAGGGGTGAGATCTATGCCAGCATCATTCATGACATCAACAGCCCCCTGACCATCATCTCCGGTTTCATCCAGATCCTGAACCAGCGGATTGGTTCCGTTGACAGGATCGAAGGCAAAGACCTGGACATGGTCCGGGACAGGCTCAAAAGGATCACCCGCCAGGTGACGCACTGCATCGACATCGCGCAGCGATACCTGACATTTATCCGGAACCGGCCGAGCGACTGCCCCATGGTCTGGGTCAACCAGGTGCTGGACGATGTCCGGGAGCTGCTCATGGTGCATCCGGCCTCGCATCCCCACCAGCTTTCGGTCCAGTTGTTGCCGCAAGACATCCCCTTGAACATTCATTCCACCGACCTGATGCAGGTCCTTTTGAACCTTGGAATCAATGCTTTCCAGGCTTCCACTTCCGAACATCTGGTTTCCATTCACCCCACATTGGTCCAGGAAGCATTGGATGACGCCCGGTTGAGGTCGGATGCCGACCGGATGTTGAACTGGGAAACGTTTCGGAATATTCCGCCCTTTGTGAAAATTTCTGTCACGGACAACGGACCTGGGATGAACGCCGGGGTTTTTCAGAAAATTTTCACCCCTTATTTCACCACCAAACCCCCCGGGTCCGGCACAGGGCTCGGACTGGAGATCATCCGTCGCCTGGTGGCCCAGGCGGAGGGATGCATTCATGTTCACTCCGTCGAAAACCAGGGCACGACTTTTGAAATTTTTCTGCCTGTTGCAGAGTCTCCGAAATGACCACGCCTGCGCGTTGATCGAATCTTTTGCTCGCGACAATTG
>Ga0163152_10002058_pt1 | contig 29771 bp, 20 predicted proteins | sample OliLakLV19MP8IB2_FD_148635 | JGI IMG/M metagenome (GOLD analysis project Ga0163152, IMG submission 148635) | Freshwater microbial mat bacterial communities from Lake Vanda, McMurdo Dry Valleys, Antarctica - Oligotrophic Lake LV.19.MP8.IB-2 | ecosystem: Environmental > Aquatic > Freshwater >...
AGTGGGAGGGTATGGCCTTCATCATCTTCCAAAACTACATTTGCTCCGCTTATGGGCTTTGGCACATTGCTGCTCAAGGTGTAGAGTTCGAAAACATTCACCGAAACAGTACTCGGGTGCCCTAAGAGTAATTTGCCCTGCACCAGCATGCCCACGTCGGGTACAACCGGGCGTGGCAATTCGATTTTGTCTATGCAGGCCGAAAAGGCAAGCAGTAAAAACAGGAATGTTTGAGGTACAAATTGTTTATAAGTCATACTTAAATTACTTCTGGTTTTGCCTCAAAGCACCCACCATACCGGCCGTTCAAGCCTTGCCCCCAAGTCTAAAAGGCAATCATCACAGGCGGTTGGTCGAGGTGCTTCGCCATTCACAGGAGGTAGTGGACAATAGAAATCAGGGCTGCCAGCTTCTACAGGCGAAACATAGCGCCGCAGGGTATCTTGTTGGGCTGCGTAGAAAAAACCGTACACCAGCTCCTCAGGTTCGTTCAAGCCCATAATATTAGAGCGAATAGACCCCGCAGGCGGGTCAAACAAGGTGCCTTTTTTGGAAAGCAACAAATACAATTCATCAAAATAGCCATAGGCATTTTCCGAAATTGATTGCTGGTAAACAATGATATAGAACCCTTCAGAAAAACGATGATCCACGGGAGTTTCCGCTAAAAAATAGTTGTCCAATCGCGTTTGCCCGGCTGTGGGGCCATTGAAAGCAAAAACATTTTCGGCCAGCAATTTGCGCAAAACATAGCAGGTTTTTGAAAGCGCAGGGTTCCCTCCCGGCAGGTCAGTCAGTTTAAAGCCTTGATCCAACTCCCAACGGAAATAGGCTGACTTCGTTGAATTTTGGGCAATAAGCGGGGTGCTTATGCCGAATTTTGCAACCCGCTCCATGGTCAATTGCCCGATATTATCCAAAACCTCGCGTTCAGCAAAAGCGACCGTAATATTTTCTGGCTTTGGTGCTGGCTGCATCATTTCCCAGGCCGATTGGTATTTTCGACCATTAGGTAGCGATACGTTGAGGCGATACCGTCGATCAATACCAATTGGGAAATTGGGGTCATCTGGACTCAGGTCGTGGAAATACGCGCCTAAGGCATTGGAAAAAAGCTCAAGCGTTCGGCCTTGATCGTCTTCCAGCACCACTTTTGCTCCGCCGATGGGCCTGGGTACATTGCTGCTGAGGGTATACAGTTCAAAAACCTCCGCTTGTACGATGCCCGGTTTACCATAAAGCAGTCTGCCTTGCACCAACATTCCAATGTCTGGCACATCTGGTCGTGGCAGGTCGATTTTATCCACACAGGCAGCGAGTGCCAGCAAAACTGGGAGTAAAAGCAGGTAGGTAAAGTGGGCTGCACTTTTGTTGATTGAGCTCATATCGTTTCAATATTTAGGGTAATCGCCGGGAACACCGTACCTAAAATAGCAAGTCTTTTGGCTACTGGCTGCTGATAAATACTCTGTTCAAAGAACACAGAAAAGGCGTTTTTCCGCGCATAAACATTGTAAATCGAGAAATTCCAGGAGGTTCTGAAGGTCTTTCGTTTGTTGTACCCCCGGCCAATGGTGTATGAAATATCCAGGCGATGATAATCCGGGATACGCACCTGATTGCGCGGAGCGTACACTGGCACGATGATGTTGTTGTTCAAACGATAACTCGTCAGCGGAGCGGTCGTTGGGCGACCCGTGCTATAAGTGAACTGAAACGTCCAGGTGTGGCGTTGGCTGGGTTGGTAATTGAACACCACATTGAGGATATGGGGTTTGTCAAAATTGCTTGGATACCACACTCCTCGGCTGATGCCCGACACTTTGCGCTCAGCCCGTGAGTAGGTGTAGCCAATCTGGCCATTGTACAGCGGCCGGGTAGTCTTGGCACTACACTCGAATCCGTAGGCGCGGCCTTTACCAAATCTGATTTCCGTTTCGAGTGTTTCGTTCGCAACCAGTTTTGCAAAGTCCCTGTAATCCCAGAGCCGATCAATCGCCCGATAAAACAATTCAGTAGCAAACTCCCATTCGTTTTTTTGTGTGTTTCGGAAATACCCTAGGGCAATATTGTGTGCCCGAAACGGCTCCAAATAATTGCTGCTCAGTTGGTATTGACTCGTGGGGGTGGGCGAGTCTGTGTTGAAGATCTGGTTCACAAACTGGCTCGTTCTGCTATAACCCGCCTTTACGGAATTGAAGGGATTTAACCGATATCGCGCCGAAAAGCGCGGTTCGATACTCCAATATTTGGCAATAGTTTTACCCGCCCCGTAGTGCAAGGTGTCGGTAAGCGTTTGCGGAGAAATGACTGGATCATAACCAAAGACCGTTTTAGGGCCTAAAAAGCGGTAGTGATTCACCCGTAGCCCGCCAACTATGAGCCAATTCGAGGATGCTTTCCATTCGGCATTGCCAAAAAGTGCCATTTCCAGGCCTGTTTCGCGTTCCAGGCTTTTTGTGGAAATGACGGATGCTTCGCCTAGCGGCTTTTTATCTCCAGGCCGTATCCGATATAAAATGGATTCTGCGCCAGCATCCAGCTGCAATTTACGGCCGCGATGGAGGGTGAGATGTTCCTTGATTTTGAAATATTGAATGCCATTTTGCAAGGTGCCGGCATCGGCGCCCTCAAAATCGGTTTGGGTGCTTTTGTAGTCGCTGACCACTAATGAAAGCCGTGAAACAGCCTTTTCTCCCCAGAAATGTTTGTAGGTCATTTGCCCCCCGGCGGTTTGGTAATCAAAGCCAAAAGCGTGGTTGTAGACAAACTCATCTGCCGCTACATAACCCGAAGCGATGATTGTATTTTTAGTGTTCAGCCGATGGGTGTACCGAAGGTTCGCGTCGTAAAATGATGCTGAACTGCGCTTCAGTTCAAGTTTTTTGGAAAGGCCCAAAATCCAGTCCGAGTACGAAGCCCGTACCCCCCCGATTATCGAAGCCTTGTTTTTCAACACGGGGCCTTCTACGCTCAGTCGCCCACTTACGGGCCCGATACCGCCTTTTATTTTCCATTTTTCAAAATCTCCGTCGCGCATTTGCACATCGAGAATGGAGGCCAAACGCCCGCCATATTGCGCCGGAATAATGCTTTTGTACAACTCAATGCCTTGAACCAAGTCCGCATTGTACGTACTAAAGAAGCCCAGCGCATGGCTTGAATTGAACAACACCACCTCGTCCTGGAGCATGAGATTTTGGTCAATTTCTCCCCCCCGTACGTTGAATCCTGCGGCACCTTCGCCTGCTGAAGTTACGCCCGTGATAAGCAAGAGACTGCGCACCACGTCCACTTCGCCCATCAGAGTGGGCAGCTTTTTGAGGGCTTTTGGGTCGAGATTCACCACGCCGATGCGCGCTGAGCTAACGTTGGCATCCGTCGCTTTCGCTTTCACTACCGCTTCTGCCAGTACGGTATTTGCAGCCGTCATGCGCAGGGACAGTTGGCCGTCACTGTACACTTTTACGGTCACCTCAAAAGGTTCGTAGCCCAGCCGTTCCACCCGCACTTTATGTTCGCCTGCCCGAACCTTGATTTCGAAGTTTCCACGTCCGTCGGCTGTTACAGGCAAATTTGACCAATAAAGCACCGCTCTGCTCACCCCGTCGCCAGTCAGGGCATCCAGCACTTGGCCTTTGGCTTGTGCCTCCCCATCAGGACTAATGTTATTCGGATCACCCAGGACGAAAGATTCTGCGCTTTTCTCCGATTCATCCACCGGTTCGGCAGGTTTTCGGAGTTCCTGCAAAGCAGCGTAGTATCCGGCTGCGAAATCCGTTTCAATCGTTGTCGCCTTGGCGATGGCTACTCCATAGTCACGATAAAAAAAGAAGCCCAAGCCTGTGTCTTTCAACAAATTACGCAAAGTTTCCGGCAAGGTCATATTGCTCAAGCGGATGCTGAACGGTTTGGTTGGCAACAAATTTTCAGGGTAAAAAAACCGAATTTGGTGTTGGGATTCCAGGTTTTGGAGTATACTCGACAAGGGCTGGCTTTGTGCATCCACATTGACCCGAAGCGAGTCAAGAGATTGGCTTTGGGCTTCGTGTACTTGAAACGCAAGCAAACAGAAAAGAAGTAAAGTACGGGCCACTGGCAGTAGTTTTTGTTTCAATAACCAGGGGTAAATATATTCAAAACTATTTCCAAGGGCTTAGTTATTGGTGCCGCGTTCCTAATACTCCTTCACTGACCTTTGACATAGTCTTCAAGGTACGCAAACTCTTCGGTCAAAGCGCCTTTTTCTGCAATCATGCCCCGGCAAATGGCGGCACTTTCACGGCCTTTCAAGAGTTCAGGTAAAATCCGCTCTAACAACTGACGGCCAAAAAACGCCGAGGCATCGCGGGGCAGTTCAGAAGGGAGGTTGTCAATGGTCATCATGTCCACTCCCGCTGAATGGAAAGGCGGTATCTCAACGCCGTTTATCGGATCAAAGCCATACACCGGGTCGGCAATTTTAGTGGCCCGGATGGTGCTCGGCACCGAAGATGCCGGCATCAGGTCGCAGGTAATGTCGGCAATGACCTTTGGGCGAAAATCCGGTCGCTGCATGTCCTCTACCGTAAAAAACATCGGGGCTTTTTTGTCGTAAAAAATGCCGTTCATAAAGATGTCCGTCAGGGGCCAGAAACGGTTAAAAGTGCTGATATATTCATTTCCATGAGCATAAAAATGATTTTTGTCAAAGGGTTTTCCTTCACGGTGCGCCACATAATCCTCGGCTTTTAATTGTGTAAAAATTGCCGTATCATATTGATTTTCAAGAAAATCATTCGGAGAAACCTGTTCAATTCCCATATCCTTTAAATTCTTTGCTGCGCCCGAAGAAACACGCCCTCCACCAGTCAGAACGATCCGCAACGCTGGCAGTTGAAGGCGTTCGTAGACCTCCAATACCTCGGCATAATCATGGCTTTCGCAGAGACGGGGAAGTGAAAAGGCTCCCGTACGCTTGCCCCAAGTCCAAAGCCCGTTGTGCGCCCCGACAATGCCTGCATAAAAACCAAAAGCGATCAAGCGTTCACCCTTTTCATCGGTCAATACTTCATAATCAATGAGCCGTATTTTTTTCTCCAAAATGGCCTGCAACAGCGGACGGTTGTAGGCCTGTTTTTTGATGGTATGGGAAAAAAAGAGGTAGGTTTTTCCGGGAATGAGTTTTTCAATGGGCACTTCTTTTACCCCCAACAGAATATCACAATCAGAAAGGTCTTCCTGTAGATTAATGCCATGTTTTTTGAACTCTTCGTCTTTGAAACACCGCACGGGAGAAGGCTGCACCACGATTCGGAGGGGCAATTCGACCTGGGCTTCGGCGCACTGTTCGGGGGTAAGGGGAGAGCGGGCATCGGGTGGGATTTTGCCTTCTCGGATGATGCCGATCTTGACGGTTATATTTGGCACGTTATATTGATTTTCAATTCATTATGCACGATGGATTAGGTGGCGCTCCAAGGTACACGCTCACAAAAAGCGGGTGTAAAGGTAGGTCTTTCTCACACAGTTTTTCACAAGCCGAGCAAGCCCTGGGAGCGAACAAAAAGCAATTGAGACTGTCTCACAAGTGTTTTTATCAGACAGGATTGACAGAATTAACAGGATTATGGCAATATAAATGCCCTAAAATCCTGTAAACCTTGTAAATCCTGTCCAGAATATACTTGTGAGACAGCCTCAATTATGACTAGGTGAATATACTTAACAGCCTTACTGTAACACGACTTTTTGGACCAAGACCTCGCCATCAGGCTGTGCAAAACGAAGCATGTACAAGCCTCTGGGCAAATCCTGGAGATCCATTTGAGCACTCCGCTCTCCTTCCGAAATTTGTACGGATCGAAGGATTTGACCGGAGAGCGTCGCCAAGCTGATGGTACCTGCCATATTGTTTTTCGGAAATTCCACCTGCACATAATCGCTGCCTGGGTTGGGCCACACCCTCAGGCCCATGGCTGGGGCAATGGCCACGATTTCACTGCGTTCATCGCCGCCATCGTCCAAAGCAGTGGCATCGGCAATCTTCCAAGGCTCTTGCGCGTATGCGAGATTGTGTGCGGAAAGGTAAATATCTGATCCGGCAAGGCGCATTTCAAGGAGGTTACAACCGATCGCGCCCGGACGGATGTCACTAAGGAACACGGTGCCCGCTTCGGTGCCATTCGATTTCCAGAGTTCAATACCATTTTCGGATGTATATGCGCCGAAGTAAACATTGCTGCCGGCAACGGTCATCCCAATCTTAGAGACGGGGAGCACCCCTTCGAGGGGACCGAATGACTTGATCGGTGTTGCTATGCCATTTTCCAATATGCAAAGCTTGACGCTGACCTCTCCTGGTATGGTCTGGAAGAAGAATAGCCGGTTTCCTGCTACTTTCAGATCAAAAGCCCAGGACACGGGGCCGCCAATAGCCACAACTCCAGTTAATGCCGCGTTTGTTTTGAAAATTTGAGGCCCCACGTTTAGATTATCTGTTTGGGCCGTAAAGTGAAGAACCCCATTGAAATTGGTCAGGTTTGCAGGGTTTGAGCTGTTTAAACCAGGCCTGATGTCGGATATAGGAATGGCAGTGGTGGCTGCGGCGTTCGTTCTCCAAAGTTCGCGCCCACGCTGCGCATCGCCAGCACTGAAATACAGGTAGTTGCCCACTAACGTTAGGTTACGCGGGTTCCAGTTGGGCACAAAGATTTTGACGGTACTGGTTGCACCGCCTACTAATTTACAAAGCATTGGCTCATCTCCAAGCGATTTTTGAGTAAAAAAAAGGATGCTTCCTTTTGCAACCAGATTATCGGCAAAAAGGATGTTCCCACCGGTTGTTTCAACACCTGTTCGGGCAGTGTTTACTTTGTAAATGCGGTCGCCCCATACACCGTTTGTAGCAGTGAAATGCAAAGTGCCATTGACGTTGGTCAAATTCCCGATATTGCTCCCTCCGGCCCCTGCCACGATGTCGGAGATACGCACTGGAACCGCGTTCGGGGTGTTTTCCAACTTATAGAGTTCGCGGCCGGTACCAGCATCAAAAGCAACAAAAAAGAGGGTTTTTGCACCGTTGGAGGCTGTTACAACCAAAAAATCGCTTGGTGAGGAGCCTTTGGCACCCGAATAAATATCCGAGAGAAGCACCGTCCCACCCGTCGTACCGTCCGTTTTCCAAAGCTCAGCACCATGTATGCCCTCATTGGCAGAGAAATAGGTCGTGTTGTCCATTTTCACAAAGCCTTCAGGATTGGAATCCCCATGACTGATGTCGCTTATCGTTGTGATGGCAGTTCCGTCTGTGCTGCGCAGCTCGTTGCCATCCACGCCCTTACAGCCAAAGAGTATCTTGTTAGAGTACCAGCACAAATTGGAAAAATCCGACCCGTTCGCGCCTGGGGTGTAGTCGGCCATAATAACCGTCCCGGCTGCGGTACCATTCGATTTCCAAAGTTCGCGGCCATTGGCGGCGGTTACTGCGGTAAAAAACAATTTGCTGTTGGCAACCACAAAGCCTTCCGGCATGGGATAATCTCCGTTCGGTATTAACGCGAAGGTTTTGAGCGTCACCGCACTGTTGCTGTTGCTCAGTACATACGATAGTCTAGGGCCATTTGTGAGTGCCTGCGTAAAACACAATTTCAGGCCCATCATTTTGAGGTTTCCCACTTTGCTCGCGCCGGTAATTTTGGTGGCCCCATTGGGCGCGGCACTGTTCAGCCGATACAGTTCGTAGCCGGCAGGAGCGGGGGCTAGAGAGGCCGCCGTGAAGAAGATGGCATTGCTGAAGTGCCAGACGACTTCCCCGAAAACGTTGCCGTTTTGAAGTTGCAAATTGCTGCGGCGCAACATATGGTTGTTGGCGGGTTTGTACTGCCACATCTGGCGGCCGGTGCCATCGTCGGCTGAAAAATAGAGGTCAATACCATCAGTGCAAAGGTGGTCGGGGTTACTGCTCGAAAAAGCGTTGGGGTTCAGGTTTCTGACCATTTTCGTACCAGCGAGCGTCCCATCGGTTTGCCACAATTCTTCGCCATCGATGCCATGTCTGGTTGCGAAATACAGCGTGTTCCACATGGAAAGCAGGTTTTTGGGGGCAAAAAGGTTGACGGCATCAGGAGACACGATCTCTACCGTTCCGTTGGCAGTGCCATCAGAAACAAAGAGCCGGATATCTTCTGCCAGCCCGGGAGACAGCTTTACGGTAAAAAAAATCTTGCCATTGCAGGAAACAAGGTTTTCTGGGTTGCTGCCAGTGAAGCCCGCCAATAGATCGGCCACGAGTACCGTGCCTGCTGGTGTGCCATCGGTTTTCCAAAGCTCGGTGCCATACTGCGGCGTTGTGGCGGTAAAAAATACTGTTCCGTTGACGTTACAGAAGTTTTCGGGATTGGAATCTTCCTCCCCGGAAGCAATGTCCCGGACCATTTCAGTACCGGCTTCGGTGCCATCGGATTTCCAGAGTTCACGGCCGTGCACACCATCGTCGGCGTTGAAATAAACAAAGTTGTTGGCGGTTTGGAGGCCATTCGGGCTGCTACTGGCTTGAAGGGTGTTGATGTCGCGCAACAGAGCGGGAGATTGGGCGGCAACGATGAAGCTGAGGCAGCCAAGGCAAATGGAGAGAAGCCCCGACATAGAGCGAGGTAATGCGTTTGTCATAAAGTCTTTTGTTGAAAAAATTAGAAGTTGCGCCAGAATGCTGCGGCTCCGTACTTCGTGAACAGACGCAGCAAAAAATAAAACAAAAGTGTTACAGACCGAACTTTACACCGTGTTTGGGGTTTATCTTTGTGATTGATAAAAATCTGCCGTTACTTAACCTGCCATAGCCCGTTTAAGGCGAAGGCTGGTGAAAATTGAAGAATTGCCGTTATTTTGAAAAGAATTTCGGTAAGTAAAAAAAAACCGCCGTCGCCCCGAGAACTCGGGGCTATGGCGGGTAAAGGGGCTGCTTTGGTATTGACGGGAAGGTGTAGTCGTTTCGTAAGCATGCAGGGGCATGGTCGGTTACCCCTCAAAAAACAACGACCAAAATGTAACTGGCGAATACCAGTACGCTATGGCTGCCTAATTCAAGCGAATTAGGACGCTTTTGTGCCGCGTAAGAGCAACGCTCAGCGTTTCCCTTTTTGCTTTCGACTTCTGATAGGAGCCGCCGCGCATCAAACTTTTTTCAGGATAGTCTCGCAGGATGCTCCGGATGCGGGATGAAACTCAGGAGATAAGGCGCAATTGTGTGGGTCACTGAACCAGTCTTGCGCTCGAAAACCTAAGCAGTGAATAAGCATGTAGAAGGCGTTGCGACGCTTTGTCCGGACGCGGGTTCGAGTCCCGCCAGCTCCACTTTACCCGCCATAGCCCCGAGTTCTCGGGGCGACGGCGGGTTCTACCCCAACCGCAATCCCGAGTTCTCGGGGCGACGGCGGGTTGATCAACAAGTTAAAAGGCCAACTGTCTGCTGAGCAGATAGTTGGCCTTTTTTATTTTTCTTCAGGGCTATCGTTTACAACTATAGGGAGGACGCCCTAAGCATCTTTCACTTTTCTGCGAGGATACTTTCCACGTAATACATATCCATTTCACCCTTGTGTTTGACCTCCAGTTTGCCCCGGTGAGTACATTGGAACTTGTCTTTAACCAGTTCATAGGTTGCCTGTGATATATTTACTTTGCCGGTTTCCGCGTGTTGTTCCATCCGGGCGGCGGTGTTTACGGTGTCGCCCCACACATCATAGGCGAATTTTTTGATGCCCACAATGCCTGCCACCACCGGTCCGCTATGTATACCGACACGCAACTGCCAGCCTGCCGGACTTTTTTGCATGATTTCCTGAATTTTGAGGGCACTGAGTACTGTTTTTTCCGCATGTCTGGGGTCCGGAGCGGGCAGACCCGAAGCACATATATAGGCATCGCCAACGGTTTTGATCTTTTCCAGTCCCAGGGAGTTAACGACGGAATCAAAAGCCATGAAGTAATGGTTTAAAATTTGGACAACAGACTCCGGTGGCATTTCCTCGGAGTAAAGCGTGAAATTCTTAAAATCACAAAACAGGATGGTCGTTTCCTCAAACCGTCTGGCGCGTGAAACGCCCATTGTTTTCATCTCTTCCGCCACGTCCTTGGGCAGTATATTGAGCAGCAACTCATCGGAGCGTTTTTTGGCGCTATCGGCTTTTCGCTTTTGCCTGTACACAAGTACCCCGGCGATCAGTGCGAAAAGCAACCCCGCGATCATGACATACCCCTGCATCGTTTTTTTGCGGATACTCACTTCTCTTTGAGCAATTTCCACCCTCGATTCCTGCAATTCCATCAATTGTTTTAAGCGTAGCATTTGCACCGCATTGTCGAGTCGGGTCAGGCTGTCCAGAACGACCAGCGTAGAGTCCATATATCTGGCTGCGTCCTGCCAGCGACTTTTGTAGGCGGAGATTTTGCTTAGGAGCGGGTACATGACTCCTTTCCGATGGAATGGCATCATGTTGTTCATGAGCAGAATGGCAGAGTCTAATTGTTTTGCTGCCAGATCAACCTTCCCTTTGTTGAAATTAATATTGGCCAACTCCATGAAAGCGCCGGCGGCAGGACTTTTGGCACCAATTTGCAGACTGATTTCTTTGTCCTTGACAAGAAGCGCTTCGCCTTTGTCTACCTCCCCTTGCAACATGTAAACATGGCCGAGGTTTCCGCTCGCATTTGCCACCCAACCCTGGGAATTGGTCCGGATGGCATAATCAAGCGCCTGGTGCAGATTGATTTTTGCAGAATCAAGCTTATTCAAATTCAGATAGGCCAACCCCAGTGTATTGTACATGGTGATCCGGGCCTGAAGGGAATCGGCGGAATTGGTCAGGTTGACGGCTTTACGGAGGTAATAAATGGCAACCACATAGTCGGTGAGCGTATAATAATTGGAACCAATTTGGTAAGCGATCTCCCTTTTCAGAAAAAAGTCCTTTTCCGCCAATTTTTCGGCCACCACGTCCGCTTTTTCAAAATGCTGAATGGCTTGTGGATAATCCTTGATTTGCCAGTAGAAATCGGCTAGGTAAAACTCAAGTGTAGCCTGTATCTGCCTGTAACCCGAATCCTCTGCGCTGGAAATGGCCTGTTTGAAAGCGCCCTCAAGGGCCGGGCGAGGCTCCAACCTTTTTTCATAGCGTCGTTTGAGTTGAATTGCTTGTAGTTCAAGCAGGAATTTTTTGTCGTTTTTCGCCTTTGCCAAGGCAGAAAAAGCATTTATTTCGGTGGAGAACACGGTTGTATCGGGTGCATCGGAATACCGCCCGAACAAATTGAGCAGTATGCGATATCGGTCGTTAAAAGAAAGGTGCAGCAGCGTGTCGGACTGTGTACGGGCAGAGTAGCTGTTCAAAAATGGCGCAAGCACCAGTACCCATTTGAGTCCCTTTTGCCACACTGTATATCGCCTAAAAAAACGCCAGAGAGATAATTGCACTGATATGCTTCAATTTGGTGGAAAGATAAATGTAGTATTATGTACCATTTAATTTATTTGCCAACTTGAGTTGCCAAGCTTCGTCATCTTGACGAGACCCCTCCGCATCAAGTGCGCTTTACCTGAGTGCTTGCACTAACATAACTCCTCGAATTCACGAATATGCCGAGGTTGTTGGCAGGCGCCAAAGGACCGGGCAATTCGTCGGCGATCAGCCTGAAATAATCCGAACTGAAACTGACGCTAATAATGCCCTTTAAATTGAGCCCGATCGTCAGCGTGATCAGACTTTTACCACCATCGGTGCCCTCGACGGTGGTTTTTCTGATGCAAAGGTGTCACCTCGTTTTGCCAACGTTTTCCGACTAAAGAAGAAATTCCACCTCCCACTCCTCCACCTCCTGATAAGGCCTTTATTGCTAAAATAAACTTGGCCAAGGGCTTTTTCAGTTATCGGGAATTGCTTGCTACGCATTTAGACAATACTGAGTCCGGCGATTTTGATTTGTTTACCATACTGGTTGAACGAGTCTTGCACAATTATATCAGCACTGGACAAACGGAAACGTTATCTGCATTATGGAATAGTTTAAAGGCACAAAACGCATCCCTAATTGAAATAAAAGAGCAAAACCCTGTTCCTGATGCTGTAATCGGACAGACCATAAATGAGGCAACTGAAACACTTGATAGGGAAACAAAAATATTTCAGGACCGGCTTGATACCAGTTTGGCACTGCTTGAAGACGACACCAATACATTTAACCAGTATTTCAAGCATGGTATAAAAATCACTTTTAATGTTCAGGGAGCAACCTATGACATTACGCTCAATCAACTTACTGCCCCAAAAATATTTTTGGATGTAACATACAATGGCTTCAAGGTTCCAGAACATCATCAGTATCTGAACGAGGCACGATTGTCGGCGTTGGCGATATCTATGTTTTTGGCTTCGGTATTGAACAATCCTACCACGAAAGTTTTAAATTTACTTTTTTTGGATGATATCTTCCTCGGTTTAGACACCGGGAATCGCCTTCCACTGCTGGATATATTGAAAGATGCTAAGTTCGAGGATTTTCAAATATTCATGACGACGTATGATCGGGCATGGTTTGAATTGGCGAAGGATCACCTTTCTGGCAACTGGAAATCAGTTGAAATGTATGCACAGGAAGAAAAAATCACAGAACATCCTGATGGAGTAAAACATCTGACTGGCAGCATTGAACACCCGCCGGGTAGCAAGGAATATCAGTTTGAAAAACCGCTGATTATTGATCCTTCTTTGGGATATTTAGAGAAAGCAAAGTTGTATTTTGCAAACAAGGATTATCCTGCTGCCGGTAATGCTTTGCGGAGAGCGTGCGAAAAGATATTAAAGTCATATCTGCCAGAAGGTTATCTACTATCAAAAAACGGCGAGCCACTTGAGTTAGGGAACTTACTTTCTAACATAACAGAATACTTCGAGGATGCTGGTCAGGATATACCGAGAGACATATTAAATGAAATCATTTTTTTTAAAAATGCTTTATTCAACCCCTCATCACACCACGACTTGCGTTCAAATTTTTACCGAGGTGAAATTGAAAGAGCGATTAAAGCTGTTCAGAAATTCAAAAATTTGTCTAAAATTTCGTGGACACCGATTCTGACCCCTTGCCAAGAATTTGAGTTTGAAAACACTGCATCGAATTTAAAAGCCAAAATTCTGATCGGCGACTATATTTATAAAACCAAGTTTGATGGCAACGAAAGCATTTCGAAAATGCGATTTTACATAGATTGGTGGGAAAAAGATGGCATTGAGTTTTGTAAACAAAGAACCAGAGATCGGCATACCGATAAAGAAATTGCTGGAATTTCTACCAGAGCACACTCTATCGAAGAGTTATCGAATTGGTTGACACGAATGACAGGAATAGCCATTGCAGACATCAAAACGGAACTCATATTTTCTGGGAATACACTTTCTGCGCTTTTAGAGTAATTCATCCAGGGCTATAATTGCCCATATTTAATCATGGCCTGTGAAACTTAAAAAAACGGGCTGCCGAAGAAATCAGCAGCCCGTCGCCCGTTACCCCTTTGGCGGGTACGGGTCGTTCCCATAACTCCAACCTTCGCGGATCTGGCCGTTTGGCCGATGGATGCGAAGTTCCGAGCCTTGGTTGCGGGCGTGTTCGCGCGCAATTTGAATGGCTTCGGCCTGGGTATTCGCCAAGCGCGTAGCGCGTTCATTGCCAGCACCTTGCACAGCCCAACCATCGCCCCGGGGAACGACGTGATAATTTTTGTTTGCCATAGCAAATAAATTTATCCAGTAAATGAATCGCCCATTCTTCGGGTGAGCATTCCTCGATGCACTGGTTTTGTCAAACGAAAAAGAAACTCTACGTTTGAGCCTTCAAGTTTCAAATCTTCCGGAAAAGAAACTTTCTGGGCCGACATCAGTACATGACTGTCGGCCTTTTTCGTGGGCAAAATTAAAGGCTTTTTGTTGACAGTTCAAAAAAGAAAGTAAAAAAAATCAACCAATAGTAGATATCCTTTACTTTTGTGTGAGAAACTATAATCCAGTCTCCTCTTCTATTATGTCTCCTCTTGCACTCCGTCTCAAATCTGCCCGCGTGATGAACGGGCTTACCCTCGAATCACTTGCCGCCCAAATGGGCCATCTTGTGAGCAAACAAGCCTTGCAACAATATGAAAGCGGCTCGCGCAACCCAAGTCTTGATGTGCTGCGCGAGCTTTCAAAGGCATTGAATGTTCGCCCGGATTATTTTTTGCGCGAGCATTTTTTGCCCTTGGGTGATTTTAAATTTCGAAAAAGGAGCAAATTAGGCCAAAAATGGCAGGATGCGTTCACCGAAAAAGTACGGGATTCACTGGAAAAATACTTTGAATTGGAGGAAATCCTGAACGCGCAACAATCCTTTAAAAACCCATTGAAGCGTCCGGGAGTCTCCTCCGAGGAGGAAGCGGAAGCAGCCGCCCAAGCGTTTCGGGATGCCTTCGCTTTAGGCTCTGACCCCATCTACAACGTGCTGGAAATGCTCGAATCCATCGGGGTTAAAGTGGTGGTTGTGGATGAATTGCTCGAATTTGACGGTGTTTCGACTGTCGTTGAAGATAATGGCCCGGTGATTGTCGTCAATAAAAAATTCGTTGAATCGGCTATTGAGGGTGAAAAACCCAAACATGACCGCCTGCGCTTCACTGCGTTACACGAACTGGCGCACCTCGTTTTGAGCATTGACGATTGTGAAGAAAAACAGGAAGAAAGACTCTGCCATGCTTTTGCCGGAGCTTTTTTGTTGCCCGAAAGTCGCATCAATGAACATTTCGGCAGCATGCACCGCAACCGCATTTACCTCCAGGAACTCATCAATGTGAAACAAACCTACGGCATATCCATACGCGCCATTTTGATGCGCTTGAAGCGTTTCGACCGCATCAGTAATTACGACTTGAGTACCTTTTTTGCTATGCTCAATCGGGAGTACGGGGCAAAAAATGAGCCTGGCGATTGCCCTAGCATCGAAAAGCCGTTTCGGTTCGAGCAACTGCTGTATCGCGCCCTCGCCGAAGAGTTGATTTCCGTTTCAAAAGCCGCCGAACTCCGTGGCATGCCCCTCTCTGAGTTTCGGGATGAACTTTCTAAAATCGCCAAATGATCCTTTACGTCACCGATGCAAACATTTTTATTGACCTGCTTTATGCCGGGCTATTGAAATTGATGCCCAAACTGGGCTTGTCCATCGTGACCACCCAGCTCGTTGTTGACGAATTAAATGACGAACAACAAATTGAGTTACAATCTCTTGTAGATACCAATACCCTTGAGATATTTGAAATGACAATTGAAGAAATTAGGGGCATTTCATTGCCTGCTGGCCTGTCCTTGCCCGATCGCTCGGTCATTTGCCTGGCGATCCGGGAAAGCGGTGTACTCGTTTCAGGCGATGGTCTGGTTCGTCGCACCGCAGGAAGCTTAGGTATTGATGTGCGCGGTTTGCTTTGGCTTTTTGACGAATTTGTGTCCACGAAATTAATTTCGTGCTTAGAAGCCGCCGAAAAATTGGAATTCCTTGTAGTCGAAAAAGGTAGCAGACAACCGAACTCAGATTATAACGCTCGGTTGGAAAGATGGAGAAACCTGTAAGCAAAACATTTGACCAATCGAATCCAACGCTTAAACAGTAAGATATGAAACCGCTGCAAAAAATTTCCAGAATTATTGCCGTCGAGCCTTTCAAAATCACCCTGCTTTGGAATACCTCCGAAATAAGGGCTTTGGACTTTGCCCAGCTTTGCAATCAATGGGAAGCCGATGGCGACAGTAAAATGGCGGCACTTCGGGATTGGGAAACCTTTAAACAAGTTACCCTTTCTGAAAACCGTACCCTTTGCTGGCCTAACGTACTGGTTTCTTTCAGCTTCAAAGGCGAAGCCAGTACAACAAGCCCCTTGGAATTAGACGCGCTGGAATTGTACCGCCAAAGCACTTTGGTCAAAAAAACAGAATCGGTCAACGTGGGTGCAATGCTTCGGAAAGCGAGGGAAAATGCTGGGCTATCCCAAGCAGATGTCGCCTTGAAAAGTGGCACAACCCGTAACTATATTTCCCGGATTGAAAATGATAAATCAGACATTCAGTTAGAGACACTGCAAAAGATTGTTGAATTGGGCATTGGCGGAGAAATCGTGTTGCAAATCAAGTCGCCCAAAGTGGTGAAACGCGCTCAATCAGCTCAAAACCCTGCAAAAGCATTACTCGGTTCACAGTGATCTTTTTACACTACTTTTTACACTTCCAATTCAAAATATGCAATACCCTGTAAGCGTATTTTGAGGAGGTTTTAAGGCAAATAATTAATATTTAGAGAAATTATCTCTATTTTGTTTTAAAATTTAACACGCCATAAGTATTGACTGTCAACCAATTGTCAAGTTATCCACATTTTGTGGAAACCTTTAAATAATCTGATTTGGGGGTTGGAAGTACCTTTATATAAACAAAAAGTCGGAAAAGTGGTCATGCCACTTTTCCGACTTTTAAAATGTGCTAATGCCTTTAAAAAAAGAATCGCCCCTTGCGGGGCGAACGGCTGGGGGGACTACCCCCAGTGCTGTTTTGGTAGGGCAAAGGTAGTAATAATTTTTACTGCTTTAAAAATTATTTTAAAAAATACACACTTTTTGAGCAGAGAAAAAATCATCAAAACCCTCATCTATTCGCGCTGCTAAAAATCCAGCAAAAATTTAATCAAAGTTCCAATCACCCATTTTAATTGATTTTCTCATCATGCAACGAGTCATTACATATATTGATGGTTTCAATCTATATTTTGGAATGAAGGCCCAATACAACAATAAGTACCTTTGGTTGGATGTCGAAGCACTTTCCCGGTCACTCTTGGTTACGGGGCAGGAATTAGTAGCGACCAAATACTTCACCTCAATGGTAACGAATCAGCCTGACAAAGAAAAAAGGCAGCGCACCTATTTGGATGCTTTGAAATCCTCAACTGGTTGCCATTTTTATTACGGAAGGTATCAATCAAATGTTATTAAATGCAGGGGATGTGGAAGTAATTGGCCTTCCCCAAAGGAAAAAATGACAGATGTGAATATCGCTACTCAAATGCTCATGGATGCTTTTACGGACCAATTTGATGTAGCTATTCTGATTTCAGGTGACACCGACCTGATACCGCCCATTCAGGCCATAAAAAGTCTTTCACCTCAAAAACGGGTTGGGCTTTATTTCCCTCCAAGCAGGCACTCGATACAACTTGAAAGTGTCGTGGATTTTAGTGGGCTTATTGGGAAGAAAAAACTTCGGGAAAGTCAGTTGCCAGAAAATATTACCAAGCCAAACGGGTTTGTCCTAACTCGACCCACAACATGGGGTTGAGCTTGTAGCAGGTGGGGTTTTTACACCACTTTTTACACCACCAATTCAAAACACCAACACAATCAATTGATTATCAATTACCTAAATATTTAGATGTGCGTCCCGCCAGCTCCACTTTACCCGCCATAGCACCGCCGGAGGCGGTGCGACGGCGGGTTCTACCCCAACCGCAATCCCGAGTTCTCGGGGCGACGGCGGGTTGAACCAAAAAATTAAAGCCAACTTTCTGAATTTCAGGAAGTTGGCTTTTTTTATTTGGTGACACCAATAGAATACTTACACTTTCACGCTAGGCCTCCTTCAGACCCACAAGTTCACCAACGCCCCCTTGTCAATCCAACATCTTGCCCAAAGCATCAAAAATCAAATCCTTGCGTTTGACTTCGGCTTCATAAACCGTCGAGCCGTCGGCTTTTTCGATGCGCGCGGCTTCCTTCACTTTTTTGCCCTTCAAGGCAGCAATTACGGGCGCGGGCAGTTCCGAAAATGCAATTTCAGTCTCTGTTCCGAGCCAGCGGCCGGCTTCGGAGAAATTGGCAGACATCTCGTGGCTGCCCGACAGTTCAAATTCTGCCTCCCAATCGCCGTTTTTTTCCTTCGACCAATCCACGTCTTGTGCATTGGGGAATTTTTGCTGGAAGGCTGCCAATACCGCCTGCGGTGGGTTTTTGGCAAATGCTGTCGCGCACGAAACGAGCGCCAACAGGCTCAAAAGCATGATTTTTTTCATAACTAAAATTTTATGTTTGAATGAAAGATAGGTTAAAGGTACGGGTCAATTTTGGAGGAATTTTGGAGCTCAAAATTTCCAGTTGTACCCCAGCCTAATCACCTGCGTTTCATAATAATCTGTGCTTTCCAAGCTAAAATCCGACCCTTGGACGCGCTTTCTGATCTGCATGGTGTTCAGCAAATCCGTCGCATTCAATACAAGCTCGCCCCTGCCTTTCTGGATTGTTTTTTTCACACCGACATCCAGCGAATAGCGGCTGCCGATGCGGCCCTGTGGCAAAAGGTCGGGTGCAAGCCAGATGCTCGAAATTTGTGCTTCCCAATTTTTTGAGGCTTTTATAGCAGCGTTCAATTTGAAATTTCCAGACACAAGTTGTTGTTTTTCACCAGAATAGGTCGTCGGTACGGGATACTGATTGACGACCGTGAATGCCTCAAAAGTGTTTTGATAGATGTTTGCGTTTGCGTTCAGCGACAGCCACTTGGAAATTTTTTGCTGCCAAACGAACTCCGCGCCGGTGTTCCAACCGCGCCCGGCATTTTGAAAAACATTGTACAACAACACACTACCTGGCACCTGAGTGGCAATGCGGGTGATCGTGCCGTTGGTAATACGGTGATAAATTGCCGCGAAAAAACTACCGCTTGAAAAGGCGTTTTTAAAGCCCAATTCGCCAGACATCGTGAACTGTGGCCGCAGCGCAGGATTGCCGACTTTGATGAGTTCCGGCTCATCGTATTTCGGGAAAATGCGGATATCCACTTCATTTGGACGGTCAACTCGGCGGTTGAGGAAGAGCGTGATTTTGTTGCGCTCGTTCAGTTTGTACGCAGCGCGCAAGTTCGGGAAAGGCTGGAAATAGCGATAACCATCGCTTTTGTAGGTGTTGTGATCGGGATTCACCTCATAGTCCACCTGCACGTACTCGACGCGCAAACCGCCTTCTATTTCGACTTTTTCATTTTCAAAAACATAGTTTGAGTACAGCGCGGGGATTTTTTCGTAATAATTCGCCCAGCCTCCGGCACCCGGGTCGAGCGGCGAATTTTGTCCCGGAAAAAACTGCATGTTCACTGGAATCGAGCGAAACCTTCCTTTGAATCCCGCCTCTACCCGCCCATGCCGGAGTGGTTTGGTATAGTCGGCGTTCAAGTCCCAAACGTGTTCGTCGGAAAGGAGCTTGAAAGCATCCTCGCCCGTGAAATTTGGCAGCGTATTGGTAAAAAAATACTGCTCATCCTCCCGGTGAAAGGAGTAGTTGCCCGTTAAAATCAAGGTGTGTCCAGGTTGTCGGAATTTGTGGTTGAAAATCGCCGTGCCAAGCGCGGTGTACTTCACTTCGTCTTCTAAAAATTGCCAAAGTCGGTAGCGGTTTTCGGCTTCCGGGGTGCTCAAAAAATAAGGAATGTCACCATTGTCCAGGATTTTTTCGCGGTTGAAAAGCCCGGAAACGGTCAAGGAGTTACGTTCGTTCAAGGCATGGTCGAGACCTATTTTTGCCGTAGCATAGTCGGTTCGGCGATTGCGTTTAACTTGCTGAAAAATCACTGTACCATCGTCGTAGGTACGCGTTGCAAACTCGTTTTTGTTCAAGGTTGGGGCATAAAGCCAGTCACCCTGAAAAAAAACGTTGGTCGCTTTTTTTCGATAATTGGCTGAAAAGGAAGGGTTCAATTTAGGGGTCGCCTGAAACTGCGGTCGTATGGTCGGCAAGTTTTCCTGTTTTTCCCAGAGTGCGCCTGCTCCCACCATCATACCGACTTTGCCGTTGAAGCCTTGCTGTTCCTGTTTTTTGAAAACGAGGTTGATGACCCCCGCGCTTGCATTGGCATCGTATTTTGCCGAGGGGTTGTTGATAATTTCGATGCGTTCGAGTGCGGAAGCGGGCAGGTTGTCCAAGCCCTTTTGTGAGCCGTAGCCCGTCAGGGCGGTTTGTTTTCCGTCAATCAGGACGGCGATTTTGTCGCTGCCACGCAGTTGGATTTTGCCGTCTTCGCCGACGGTCACACCTGGCAAATTCGTCATTGCTTGTAAGACCGAGCTTCCCGATTGACTGATGTTGTCGCTGACGGCATAGGTTTTTTTGTCCATTTTGCTGGAAACTGCGTCGGCTTTCGCAGAGACAACAACTTCGCCCAAAGCCTTTGTGTCCTCTTTCATCTGCAAAACACCCATATCCAAAAACGTGCTCAACTCGCCCAGTATGACCCTTTGCCGCAGGGCTTGATAGCCCATAAACGAGGCTTCGAGGTAGTAATTTCCTTTTTTTAAACCCGGCAAAGTGAAAGAACCGGCCTCATCGGTCAATGCTCCAGCAACAAATGCACTGTCCTTTTCGGTTTTTAAAACGACGCTCAAAAAGGAGATTGGGGCTTTGGCCTGTGCGTCTTGTACCTTGCCAGAAAGGGTGATACTGCTGCCGGATGGATTTTGGGCAATGATTTGCGCAGTGAAGGATGCGGTGATAAGGAGCAGCGCGAGCAATTTTTGTGTTGACATTGTTTGAAAAATTTGCCGCAAAAGTCCGGGGTGATTTTGGAGAGAATTGGGACGCTGCATTTAGAAAACCGATTTCTTAAAAAATACCGCCGCCGACCAAACGCCGTTTTCAAATCCCATTTCAAGCCCGAGGCCTTGTTGTTCGCAAATCTCCAAGACCATTGCCAGGCCCAGCCCCACGCCTTCCGAATGTGGATTGCCGCGAGCAAAACGGGCCATTAAATCTGCTACCTGACCTTCTGGCGATGCGGCGGAGTTTTCTACGATTAGGGCGCATTCATTCAAAGTCACGCGCAGCATACCTTCGCTGATATTGTGCTTCACTGCGTTTGTGAGCAGGTTGGTCACGAGCGTTTCAGCCAAAAAGAGGTTCGTTTCTAGCGTTTTTTCGGCCAATTCGATCTGCAATTCCAGTCTTTTTTCGGCGATGAAATCTTCCAGCCAAACCAGCCTCTTTTCCAAAAGAGGTTTCAAGGCGACGGCTTCACGCGCTGGAAACTGATGGTTTTCGATTTTTGAGAGTAGCAAAAGCGATCGGTTGAGCCGCGCCATACGTTGTGTGCTTTGCCCAATGATATTGATTTGTTGGGCTTGCATTTCACTCATGGTCTCGTCTTGCAACAATATTTCTACCTTGCTTTGAATGACAGCGAGCGGCGTTTGCAGTTCATGACTGGCATTTTCGGTGAACTTTTTGACCGTGTGGTAGTCTTGCCGCACCTGATGGGCAAGGTTTTCAAGGGTTGTGTTGAGTTCCTGAATTTCCTCCACGGACGAAGGGCTGAGCTTTAAGGGGGCATGGTCGGCCAAGCGGAAGCGGCGCATTTCTTCCAAAGTTTCAAAAAACGGCTGCCAAACCTTCCTCGACACCACCCGGTTGACCCAGAGCATTACCAAAAGCAAGAGCGCAAACACGGTGGTGAGCAGGACGGCCAATATCAATACAACATCATGATATTCGACTGTACTTGTGGAAACAGAAACGCGCCACGCTTGCCCGCGTATCATGACGGGGAAACGCAACTGCCGGAAGGGTTCCATCTCGTTTTCAAACTTGTTGAAAAGCGTCGTGTCTGAAAAAGTTTGGCCTGAGGTGTTCTTCACGGAGCCATTAGGCATTCGTTCGGCATACCATCGGTCGAAAACAGTCTGGAAAAAGGCAGGTAGCGTGTCGTTTGCCTGCACATAGGATTCGATTTCGGCTTGCACGCCCATAAGTTTTTCGTCTGTTTCGTGGTCGAAAACCCCGCGCAAGGTGCAAAAGGAAACGACCCCCGCTGCCACAAAGACTGGAAGCACACCCCGAAAAAAGAGTTGTTGTGTTTTATGTAGCAGTTTCATTTGCTGTCGGTGAATTTGTACCCGATACCGTATACAGCATACACATAATCGGGGCAGCCTAGGTCTACCAGTTTCTTTCGCAGGTTTTTGATGTGCGAGTATATGAAATTGAAGTCGTCCATTTGATCGGCATCGTCGCCGAGCAGATGTTCAGCGATACTTTCACGGCGCAGGACACGGTGCTGGTTTGCCAAAAAATAGAGCAGCAGGTCGTACTCCTTCGGTGTGAGGTCGAGCAACGTCTCTTTGACATAGACACTTCGATGGTTGGGGTTGACCCTGATCTCGTGGAAAACAATGTCCGAACTGCCGCCAAAATGCCGCCGCCGCAACAGGGCCTTTAGCCTGGCATTGAGTTCGGACAAGTGAAAAGGTTTGGTGAGGTAGTCGTCAGCGCCGAAGTCAAGCCCCGCGATGCGGTCGTCGAGCGCATTGCGTGCGCTGATGATGATGACGGCTGCTTCGGGGCGCAATGTTTTCAAGGCGCGAATCACATCCAAGCCTGTACCTCCACCGGGCAGATTGATGTCCACGAGGAGGCAGTCGTATTGGTAGACAACTGCTTTTTCAAGGGCAGTGGGGAAGTCTGATGCGGGTTCGACAAGGTAGCCCTCAGCTTTCAAAAAGTCAGAGATAGAGGCAGCGAGTTCAGGTTCGTCTTCGATGAGCAAGATTTTCATTGGGCAAAAATACGATGCGAATTTTGGAGGGATTTTGGAGGCAGGTTCATTTCAAACTATTTTATCCACCAGTACGGAGTCCCGATTTTGTTTTTAAAGATGTATCGTCTATTCCCACCCACCATTTACTTTTGCCCGCCCGCTCACAGCTCCACCCCATACTATGCACACATTCCGATTTCTCTCGCTGCTCTCCATTTTTATTATCGGCTGTAACCAAACGTATGATAAAATGAAGTTGACCTCTTCAGGTGAATGTGCCTGTATTTCGTGGGAAAGCGATGACACCACGGGTGAAGCAACGTACAAAACAGTAAGAGGTGCTTTACTCGGAACAAGGTTCCCCTCTTTTGAAGCATTAAAATCAGTCATCCAGATTGAATATGAAAATGGCACTATCTCTTCTGATAGCACTGCAGCTGACAACCGATTGGTCCGAGTACGTCATTGTAGCAAGGGCAAGGAAGTTATCAGTGTATTAGAGACAGGCACAAGTCAGGGTGATATTTTGAAAGCAAGGTACCAGGGTGCAATTTGGGATCGCCTCCGCTTGCTTTTTCATTGTCCTTACGCAGTGGCGAACAGGAAAGACCTGGAGCGAATTTTATATCTTTCAAGATGGAGCCCGGAATGGTTCGGAGAAGGAGACCCGGCTTTTTTTGATATTGCAAAATCATCGGTAGCAAATATCAATACGCCGGAACTGGCTTTTAAAAATGTCAGGGATACCAGCGAAAAAGGCTATCTCAATTCCTTTAACCACATCACTGCACAGGCGTTCATTACTTCTTGTTTTTCGGAGGAACTGGCTGATTTCATTGCAGATGCTCATGAACGTTATCGCCATCCGGAGTTGATAACCGGAAAATTTACCGCAGCGCAAATTACAGACCTGGAAGAGGGCCCGGTTGATAACTATGTAGACCTCATTAATAATGAATGGGGACAGGAGCTTGGCAAACAACTAAAGGAGAAGTATGGTATTAACAGCGAAACAAATTGGACTGCCGAATTGCTTGCAAATTATCTGAATGACTTACAGGGTTATTATAGCTGGGCTTTTCAAATTGGTTTTGAACCCTACAGACCGGAGGACCCTGAGGTGCTCAGATTTTCGAACAAGATGAACGCATTAATGAAAGCTCGTGTAAAGTTTAATAAGTGAGTTTTTTCAAACGGTACAAAGGCCGTTTGTCTATTTCAAAAGTATCGTTTACAAGGGTATAGCCTTCTCGCAGTTCCTGCACTCCAGTTGGTCGCCATTGCGCTAATTTCTCAAGCCACTTTTCATCTGCCAAGGCTTTTTCCAAGCGCACTCCAACGAGAACAGCCTCGCTTAAATTGATCTTCCTCAAGTCGGCACCACTCAAGTCTGCCTGACTCAAATTTACTTTTGTCAGGTTACTGCCCGTGAAATTAACGTTTGTCAGATTTGCCTCGTTGAACAGTGCACCGCCCGATTGTGCCCACTGAAAAGAAGCGCCCGTTAAATCTGCCTTTCTCAGTTGCGCGTTTGTGAGCTTTGCTCCGTTCAGGTTTGCCAGTATGAGGCTCGCTTCATTCAGTTGAGCCCAACTCAAATCCGCTCTTTTCAAATCCGTATTGCTCAGGTTTGCCTGATTCAAATTTGCTCCCCAAAGATTTGCTGCACCCAGATTAGCACCTTTCAAGTTTGAGCCGCTCAAGTCGGCATTTTTCAAATTTGCTTCCTTGAGGTTTATGCCGCTCAAATCCAATCCTTTCAAATCTGCCCCGCGCAAATCTGCCCCGGCAAAGCCCGTTTTCCCTTTTATCTGTGCGAAAGAACCCGAATCAATATTCAAAAGTACCAATGCCTGCAATAGTTGTCCGCGCCCCGGGCTGTACGCTTTCTCCGACAGGCTATCCGCTTCGATATATTTGTAAGGCTTGAAAGCGAAACTCAAGGCCGCTAATCTGCCGATAATGGTATCCCTCAACGCCCTGCCGGGAGTACGTTTTAATTCCTCCCCAAGCTCCTCCAAAATGCTGTGCATCAGTGGCTTCAGGTCATCTTTCTTCACAGTCTCTACCAACGCCGCCATTTCCTGCAACTTCTTGTCCTGGTTTTGAATTTGAAGTTTGAAAGACTCGTTCTGACGGTAGATAGTTAATCCGCCCACAACGCCTCCCAGCACAAGAAATCCCAGCAGCATTATCGAAATGAAGGTATGTGCTCGTGTGCTTTGGGAATCTCCGGCTACTGTTTTTTTGCCAATTAGCCCGGACAGTAAATTCCTGTTCCACGCAGCCAACAGCATGAGCACTAGCGAAGCGAGTGCAAGGGCTGCAATAAAACCCAACAGAAACGAGTAGTTCTTTTCCAGGTACGGCAAGCGTAGAAATCCCAATGCCCAGCCAATCACCATTCCGAAAAACAAGCCAATAAGAAGGTACTTTTTTCCTTTCATCCGTGAAATTTATTCTCCCGCAAAAATAGGCACGGTTGAATAATAACTTGTTTCTTTTATCTGGTTCCTTAAAACACCAAAACCCGGTCGCTCTCCAAGGTCCAATCGGCCAAATCTGACATGTTACTCATTTCAACACCCTCTAGCAGCGTAAGCCCGGCCAAGCCTCTTGCTTGAGCACAGCTGCCGCAGCGTTTGACAGTGCCCTTGATGGTTCAGCACGAGTTTGAGCATCCGGGAGATGTTGTAATAGCCATTGGGTGTCTCTTGCGCATTCAACGCCGCTGTTACAGCATCGGCCATCATCAGTATAATACCTGGCAAAGCGAAGGTTATCTGTTGATTGTGTCCCATTCAACAGTGTTTTTTTTCGTCGTTTGATGGCTTTTTGTAACCCATTTTTGGCGTATCCACACCCAAATAGTGGGGCTACTTGTACTGCACCGCATCCGAAAATCCGCCCAGAAACCGATTGCCACCGTCAATACCCCAACCGCAACAATACTCGCCGGAATACCAAACGCATCCGCTATAATTCCAGTGAGCAATGCCCCCACTGCGTAACCCATGTCCCGCCAGAACCGGAACACTCCAAGGCTTTTAGCCCGGTCAAACGGGTGCGTGTTTTCTGCAATCGAAGCGAGAAAGGTCGGGTACACCATTGCAGTGCCCCAGCCGAGCAGGGCTAAAAGAAGGGCAAATGAGACAAAACTTCCGGCCATAGCCAAGCCAAGCAGCGCCAGCCCTTGCAACAGCATTCCCCACAGCAAAAGGTCTTTTTTACAAACCCAATCAGACAGCCGCCCGCTGAACAACTGCCCAATGCCCCAAACCGCCGGATACACGGCAGCCAAAACACCGATTTCATGCAGCGAAAATCCTTTTTGAACCAGAAAAATGGGGAGCAATCCCCACACCATGCCATCATTCAGGTTGTTGACCAACCCGGTCACGGTCACCGAACCGAGGTTGCGGTGCCGCCAACTGGTATCTCGGAAAATTTGCTCCAGGCGTGGCACCTTGCTTGTAACTGCTTCTGCTGCTACATGCGCGTGTGTGTCGCGCACCAGCAGCAGCGTGGCGAGAAAACCGACCACAGACAAGCCCACGCCGAGGTAAAACGGATATGGTCGCAACCCGTATTCCCCTGCTATCCAACCAGTTGCAAATGCTGCCAGTGCTACTGCGAGATATCCGGCAAATTCGTTCAAACCCATCGCCAGGCCTCGATCGCGTTCGCCTGCGAGGTCTATCTTCATCACCACCGTGGCCGACCAGGCAAAACCCTGATGCGCTCCGAGCAGAATATTGGCACCAATTACCCAGCCCCATGTCGGTGCAAACATCAGCAAAAATGGCACGGGCAGACCCAGTGCCCAGCCCAACAACAACAGCCGCTTGCGACCCATGCGACTCGCCAAAATGCCGGTAAACAGGTTGGCAGCTGCTTTCGTAATACCAAAGGCCACAATAAATGACAGTACCGCTGTCTTTGCCGCGATGCCGAACTCCACTTCGGCCAATTGTGGAAGGATACTCCGCTCCATGCCAATCATTCCGCCCACGAAGCCATTGATTATCACCAGCAGCGAGAATTGTCGCCAATTTTGTTTGAGTCCGAGTTTTATTTCATTCATGAGAGGTAGCACGGCGTTTACGCCGCCGGTATAGAGCCGTTTACGGCGATGTATTGAAAAAAACAAAGCCGTTCACGGCGATGTAATTGAAAAAATAAGAGCCGTTCACGGCGATGTAACTGGCAACAGTGGCGTGAACGCCACTTTACCGACGGCGTAAACGCCGTGCTACCTGTATCCCTCTTCCAAGCGAACCGCCCTAAAGCCGTTGGCATTGAGCAGTTGTACCGCTTCGTCGGCGTAAGTACAGAAAGGCCCTCGGCAGTAGGCAATGATCATTTTGTCGCGAGGCAACTCGTCCATTCGTTCTGCCAGTTCTGTTATCGGGATGGAACTTGCATGCTCTAAATGACCAGCATCAAATTCATCCGCAGGGCGAACGTCGAGGAACAGCACCCTGTCATTGAGGGGCATTGTTTCGTATGACAAACTCGCTGTATTGCCTGCCTCTTGTCGGAACTGCCTGAGCGTCATCTGGACAGCGGGTTCCTGCTCCATCGCCAAATCCCGAATAGCCTTCCAAGCGGTGTATGCCTTACGCCCGCTCAAGGCATAATAAATGAAGTTCCCCTCCCGGCGAGTTTTCACCAAACGGGCGGTTTTCAAAACCTGCAAGTGTTGCGAAGCATTGGCTACTGTAATGGCCGTTTGTGCAGCGATTTGTTCCACCGACTTTTCGCCGTTGGCCAGTAAGTCAATGATTTCCAATCGGTTAGGACTCGAAAAAGCTTTGGTCAGGCCAGCAATGGCTGTGTAGATATTGTCTTTGAAGATTCGTTTTTCCATAAATTTTTCCTATTCAAGTATTCAAACACATTCTTGAACAGATTGTTGTGCAAAAAAATATTTACCTGGATATCTCAATCATCCCGAAAGGCTACGCTTCGTAGAAGACGATCCTAAACTGACTGCCAGCATACATAAATAATTACTTGGACTGATAATTGCACTACCGCTATTCCCCATAGGGCATCCCTTTGCACTGCGTTCATTCTTTTATTAATCTACAAACTTTTCCCATGACTCGATCCTGCTTTTTAATCGCAATCGCACTCATCATTTCCACCAATTGTTTTTCAAAAACCAATTTAATTTCAGATCAAGTTCCCCTCGAAATCAAACTCGTCTCACTTCAAAACCCCAATTGTTTCGACCCCTCAGGTGCTATCACTGTAATCGCTACCGGAGGAAATCCTGGTTACACCTATGATTGGAATACAGGCGCAAGCGGGCCTGTACTCACCAATATCTCGACCGGGGATTACACCGTATTAGTAAGGGACAGCGACGGCCTTACCGCTGATCTCACCATTTCGATCCTAGATGACTTTGCAGCCCCGTTGGCCGATGCTGGCGGCCCATTGGTAGTTTTATGTACCAACACGATCACTACGCTCAATGGCAGTGGTTCTTCAGGACCTGATTACATATATCAGTGGGTGGCTTCCAACGGAGGGCATATTCTTTCCGGGGCCAACACGCTTACTCCCGACCTTGATCATACCGGCACCTTTCAACTGACAGTCAGTGATCTGAATAACGGCTGCACCGCCACAGATGTGACCACGGTCACTGCGCAAAATACCGCCCCCGCTGCTACCGCTACCGGAGGTGTATTGAACTGTGCCGCTGCTACTGTTTCACTTACGGTTGTTTACACCACTTTAAACACTACTTTTATCTGGCAAGGTCCGGGGGGATTTAGCTCGCTTTTGGCAAATCCGGTCGTCAGTGTTCCGGGCAATTATGTGTTCACCCTTACCGATACACTGACCGGTTGCATCAACAAATCAACCGCTTTAGTGACTTCAAACTTTGTGCCGCCCAACGTAAACGCAACAGGTGGCGGGACAATCACTTGCGCACAAACCACCGTACAATTGACGGGCAGTTCAACAACCCCTGGGGCTACCTACCAATGGAATGGTCCGAACGGCTATTCGTCCGGCATGCAAAATCCATTGGTCAGCCTGCCTGGTCTGTATACCCTGACGATCATGAACCCGGTAAACGGCTGCACGGGTACTGCGACGGTAACGGTGACTCAAAATATCGCGACGCCCAATGTTTCGGCTTCTGGTGGTGTCAAAACCTGTTCGTCTCCACTGGTAACCTTGTCGGGCAATTCAACGACACCCAACGCAACGTTTAGTTGGACCGGCCCAAACGGGTTTTCTTCTATACAACAAAACCCCAGTGTCAGTTTTGTCGGCAGCTACACGCTCAAAGTAACCAACCCTTTGAACGGATGCACTGCAAACGCTTCAGCTTCCGTTTCGCAAAATATTACACCACCCAGTGTTTCAGCTACAAGTGGAACCATCACTTGTACGAATCCATTGACCCAAATCACCACCACTTCATCCCCTCAAGGGCTTAGCTATTCCTGGGCCGGGCCAAACAACTTTAGCTCCAGTCAGAAAAACCCTTTGGTAGGTATTTCCGGTACTTACACGGTAACAGCCACCAATCCAGCCAACGGATGTACCAATATAGGTTCTGTTTATGTTGCAGAAAACACCACGCCACCTTTCGCTTATGCTGGGGAAGACAAATCTTTGAACTGTTATTTTAGTTCTCTTCTGCTCAATGGCTCCTTCTCCTCTAATGGCCCGAATTACACCTATCTCTGGACGACTTGGGACGGCAATATTGTAGCGGGTGCAAATACACTCTATCCACGGGTAGACCTGGAGGGCAACTATACCTTGAAGGTAACGAACACCCAAAATGGTTGTGTGGACTTGGACAGCATGTTCGTCACTCAATCCACGCCCGTGACCGCCGTTATTTCCCAAACTACTCCTGTTTATTGCAGTGGAGGTGCCAATGGAGCGGCTACTGTGGCAGCCGGTGGCGGCTCTTTTAACTACTCCTACAATTGGTCTAACGGCAACCAAACAACTGCCATTAATGGCTTAAGCGCTGGTACTTATACCGTTACAGTCATGGATTCTGAAGGCTGTTCAACAACTGCTGTAGCAACTGTCAATCAGCTTATTTTGACCGCTACGGTCAATGTGTCGCATCAATCTATTCCCGGCGTGAACAATGGTTCCGCTTCTGTCAGCGGC
>Ga0163152_10002060_pt1 | contig 29766 bp, 28 predicted proteins | sample OliLakLV19MP8IB2_FD_148635 | JGI IMG/M metagenome (GOLD analysis project Ga0163152, IMG submission 148635) | Freshwater microbial mat bacterial communities from Lake Vanda, McMurdo Dry Valleys, Antarctica - Oligotrophic Lake LV.19.MP8.IB-2 | ecosystem: Environmental > Aquatic > Freshwater >...
CCGAGTTGGAACAGTCCGTACCCGAGACGCGCGCCGACGCGCGTCGGCGGATCTTCGAGTACATCGAAGCCTTCTACAACCCCTCGCGGCGACATTCGTCGCTTGGGTATCTCAGTCCCGTACAATTCGAAAAGCAAGCCGCCGCGGCTATCGCGGCATAACTAAGACACCGTCCACTTTTTCGGGGCAATCCCAGGATGCGGCGGATGTGCCGGAGACGCATCAGGTGAAGCGCCTCCATGAGATTTTCCTCCGGCGACAGGGTCACCGGATTCGGGGTCATGACGTCGCGAACTCGGAAGGCAGCCACGGGAAGGAGCCTATCCGATCTTTCGCTTGCCCCAGGTGGCGGCCAGAGTGGACATCTTCGTGAGGGACCTTCGGGGAAGGGGCTCTTTGGGGGCCCGGAAAGGCGAACCTGGCGAAGGCTGCCGCGAGGCGGGCGGGCGGGGGGCCGGTCGAGGGGAAAGGTAAAATGCCGGCACAAATGAACATCGTGGAACGTCAGTCGGGCGACATCACCATCATCGACCTCCAGGGAAACATCATGTTCGAGGACGGCGATCTCGAACTGCGCACCGCCGTCGGGCGTGTTCTCGACGGGGGCCGGAAAAAGGTGATCCTCAACATGGCCGAGGTGCCCTACATGGATTCGGCCGGTCTGAGCGAGCTGGTGCGGAGCTATGTCGCGATCAACAAGCGGGGTGGGAGAATCGCGCTGCTGGACCTCACGCGCAAGGTGAACGACCTTCTCACCATCGCGAAACTTCTGAGCGTGTTCGAGACGTTCGATTCCGAGGCGGAAGCGGTCAAGAGCCTCAGTTCATAAAGCACCGGACTCCAGACAGGAGGCGTCATGCCAACACACCCGAGACGTGCCCTCGTCGTTTTGTTCATCGCGGCTGCGGCCGCCTCGGCGGCCGCCGAGGAATACGACGTGACGATCGTGTTCAAGGACGAGGCTCCGGTGATGGCGCCGTTCTTCAAGTGCGCGCGAAACGCCACGGTAGTCGCCACGGAGGAGACGCTTCCAATCTGCAAAGACCGGGAGCGCGAAGGCGAGCGGGCTTTCGCGGTTCCGGCCGCGCGCATCACCAACCTCGGAACGTCGGTGATCTGGGTTCACTTTGGAACCGCGAAACTGCCCGTGTTGCCGGGCAAGACCTACCGCCGGCGTGCTCCCGGGACGGGCACGTTCGACCGCGTCTTCCTCTCCGGAAGCCCGGACGGCGTGGCGCATATCTTCGCGTCCAGCGCAGGCGCCGACGAACCTCCACCGATCGAGCGACCGGGGCGCGACCATGACCCACGGCGCTAGAAAGGCGTGGCCGTGGTTCGCGGCGGGAAGCATCGTCATCGCGCTGGCCGGATGCGGAGGAGGAGCGCCCGCACCCACCTCGCCCTCGATCACGAACCCCACGCCCACGCCTACGCCGCTCGTCCTCAGCGTCATCGCCGGCGACACCGACCGCGCGATGCCAGGGGCCCAGGTGATCGTGGCCGGGGTTTCGTACACAACCGACGCCGCGGGCCAGGTTCGCCCGACCGACGCTCCGGTTGGCGCCTCCATCGACATCATCGCCCAAGGCTATCTGGATCGGCAGACCCAGGTTCGCACGGGCTCGGAGGGCCTCTCCCGATTCACGCTGTGGCCGCGCCAGCCCTTGTCGCAGTTCAATGAGGACTACACGAAGACCCTCGTTTACACATCGTCCACTTTCGGCAGCGAAGGAACTCCGAGCGCTCTGAGGAGGCTCGGAACGAGCAGCACCCAGGTGAGGGTGGTTCTGCCCGCCGACCTCGCTTTGGACACAACTTCCGCCGCCTATCACCAGCTCGCTGCTGATCACATGAACACCGCGGTGGAAGGCCGTTTCCGTTACACGGTCGGCACGAGCCCGGTCGCAGGCTCACTGAACGTCCCGGTGGCGGTAAACCCTTCGGGGGCAAGCTGCAGCGGCACCGTGGCCGCTTACGCCAGCGTCGGTACGAGTTCTGCCGGTGTGATCACATCGGTCTCGATCACTTACTGCGAGGCTCGCTGGGCGCGAAACGGACGCGTCATCCTGCATGAGATGGCCCACACCATCGGCCTGCGGCACTCCGCGATCAGGGGCGACATCATGGGCCCTGCGGCGAATATCGACCTGTTCAACGATCGGGAGCTGCTGATCATGAGGCTGATGTATCAGCGGCCCGGCGGGAACACGTTCCCCGACAACGATCGAGCAACGGCGGGAGTCAGCTCGCCGCGCGAGGAGACGATCGTCTGCTTCCGCTGAGGGGACGCTTTGGACGCGCTCGGCCCGAGCCGGGCCACGGTGTGAGCCCTGCACGCCCGCGCCCGGATCGGCCGAAGCAGGTCGCCGGTCGAGATGGGGGGTATCGAGTCACCCGGCTTGAACGGGCGAGGGAGTTCGCCCGTGTTCACGCGAGGACTTGAATCGCTGAGGCCGTGGGCACGCGCGGCCCCAAGGGGCCGCGCGAAGGCTGAGGTTGTGTGGGCGGAAGTTCCGGGGTTTCTCTTGGGGTAGGCGGTTTTGGGTTCGGTCATTGTTGTTCTCGGGCGGCAATACGGGGATCGGCCAGAGTTGGTTCCCTCTCGCAACCTGAGGCTGTGGGAATCATCAGCACTGGATCTCCATCCCGTTACCTCAATATTCACAGAGGGTTCCGGGGCGTATATTGACGGTGGAGGCCCACTTGAAGACCAGCGAACGACTCGCCGTTTCGATCATCGCCCTCCTGGCCGCGGCGTCCGCGGCCGCGACGAACGACCGTTCCGAGTGGCCGCAGTGGCGCGGACCCGGTGGGCACGGGGTCTCGACGGAAACGGGCTTCGCGGCCGAATGGTCGCCCACGAAGAACATCAAATGGAAAACAGAAATCCCGGGCCGCGGACATTCGTCGCCAGTGGTCTGGGGCGATCGCATTTTTCTCACCACGGCGATCAAGGGCGAACCGGTGCCGGGCGGACGGAAGGCGCCGGTGCATCTCGACTTTTCGAATCGACCAGGCTACCTGCACCCGGATGCGCTCGGCATCGACCACTTCCATCGCCTCGAGACTCTCGCGGTGCACGCGAAGACCGGGAAGATCCTCTGGAAGCAAACCTCCTACGAGGGTTTGATGTCGGACGATCATCACCGCGCGAACAACTACGCTTCGTCGACGGTTGTCACTGACGGCAAACTCGTCTACGCCTTCTTCGAGTCGCTCGGGCTCTACGCCTACGACTTCAAGGGCAACCTCAAATGGAAGTCGTCGGTCGGCGATGTCATCAAGGCGGGGCTTGGGCCCGGGACATCCCCCATACTTTTCGGAAACCTGATCATCCTCCAGTGCGACCAGGAGATGGGCGCCGGGTCGTTCATCACCGCCCTCGACAAGAAAACCGGAAAACCGGTCTGGCGTGTCGAACGAAAAAACCGCCGAAGCTGGGCGACGCCCTTGCTGCTGAAGATCGGGGATCGATTCGAACTGGTGACCGCGGGCGCGGAGTCGGTCACGTCCTACGACCCCGCGACCGGGAAAGAGTTGTGGCGCGCGAATGGCACCGAGAGTCACCCGATTCCGAGTCCGGTGACGGGCAACGGCCTCGTGATCATGACCGCGGGCAGCCAGGCGAAGCGCGCCCTGGCGATCCGCCTCGGCGGCACGGGCGACCTCACCGATTCCCCCTCGATCGTCTGGCGCCACGGCAAGGGCACGGCGTACGTGGCTTCCCCGATCGTCCACGGCAACTACCTGTATCTCGTGAGCGACGGCGGCATCCTGACCTGCCTGAATGTCGACACCGGTGAAGTGGTTTACGAAGGCGGTCGCGTGCCCCTGCCGTCGCAGATCCGCGCGTCGCTGGTGGCGTTTGAAGACAAGCTCCTGGTAACGAGCGACAACGGCACGACCTTCGTGATCCGCGCCGGGCCGAAGTTCGAGGTTCTCGCCACGAACACGGTGGAAGAGCCGGTGTGGGCCTCGCCGGCCCTGTCTCGCGGGATCATCTACATCCGCGGCGCAGAGCACCTGTTCGCGATCGCGCCGAACCGACGTAGTCTTACCGCTGGGGCGAGGTAACCAGCATGAACTATCCGGCGGAATTCATACAGCAGCTCAAGGAGCGCGCCGCCAACCGCTGTGAGTGTGAGCGAAGCGGCTGCCATCAGTCACCGGACCGATGTTTCCAGCCGCTGACCGGCGAACCCGCATCGTCACGCTGGTCCCCGGTATTCACGGGCGACAGCCACTCGTTCCCGCCCGCGGCCCTCAACTACATAGCACTCTGCGCGCAGTGCGCTAAACCAAGAGTGGCGCCGACCCCTCAGGGGTAAGGGCCGGGAGGATTTAATGGAAGAGTTCCGGGTACCAACCACTTCGATCGAAGTGGAGCTTCAATCCGTCGACGGCCGCGTCCTGCGCGGCGCCATTTTCGTCCCCGCGTCCGGGGCGGTCGATGCGTGGATCGGCGACGCGGCCATGTTCTTCCCATTCCGACCGGCCGGAACGCAAGGGACCGAGCTCATCGCCAAACCTTCGGTCATACGCCTGAGCTACACGCCCCCGCCGACGCGCGAAGAAGACGCGCCGACCACGATGGAGCGTTGCGCGGTCGTGATCGAGTGCCCGGGCGGTCGTTTCGAAGGCGAGGTTCTACTGGACACGCCCAGCAACCAGCGCCGGCTGGTGGACTACGTCAACCAGCCCGGGGCGTTCATCGCTCTCCATAAGGGCGAGAAGGTTCACCTGATCCAGAAGCGATTGATGATCAGGATCATCCAGACGTCGAGCTAGGCTCTAGCCCGGCCATGCGCATGATGTCGTCGAGGGGGTTGCCGTCGCCGTTCATGTCGAGCATCGAGGCGAGTCCGCCGGATGCCTGCCGGTTCGATGAACCGGCGCCACCGGCGCCGAGGAGACCCCCGAGCAGACCGCCAAGCGAGCCACCGAGTCCTTCGCTCTGCGGGGCCGCCTGAGCCCCCTCACGCTGTTTCGCCATGTAGCCGGCCACGAGCATCGCCAGCATCGGCAACATCTTCTTGAGCAGCGCGGGGTCGAGCCCCGACTTGGACGCCGCGTTCTGGGCGACCGTGCGGCTCACGTCTTTGCTGCCGAAAATCTGCCCGAGCACGGCATCGCCGAGGCCGACGTGAGTGGGCTCCGGCGAGAGCACCTGGTCGAACAACCCGCCGCCGCCGAGCTGGCCGAGCAGGCCGCCCAGTCCCTCGAGTCCCGTGGGCTGAGCCTGCGCCTGTTTCTTGAAGCCCCCGAGGATCGCCGGGATCAGCACGGCCGCACCGGTCGCGGGCTGGCTTTCGCTGACGCCGAGTTCGCGGGCCATGGACTTAAGTCCGCCCATCTGGGCGAGGACGTCTGTGATTTGCATAAGGATGGCTCCTTTGATGAGTGGGGCGTCGCGCGGACCTTATGGCCGGCCCGGTGCGATTGCGTTCTCCCGGCGCCTTGGCCCCCAGGGATCAAGCGGACTGGTCATGATGGCACCGATGTCCGCACCAGGGCCGCGAGTTCCGCCACTGGCATCGCTTCGATGTCTAGAGCCAGGCGAAACCGCTCGTCGCCCGGATAGACGACAAAACGGCGGGCGGGCTTCAGATCCGCACTTGCGGCATGGAAGCCGCGGGCGGGCCGTGGAGAGAGGCTTCGCTTGATCTCCACCATCCATCGTTCCCCCCGTGGAAGGGTCAGGACCAGATCGACCTCGGCGCCACCGCTCGACCGATAGTAGGAGGGCTCGACGCCCACGGGCGCATGGGCGAGGAGGTTCTCGATGACGAAGCCTTCGAAGCTGGCGCCGACCACCGGGTGAGACAGAAGATCCTCGCCCTGCCTGATGCCGAGGAGCGCGTGCAGCAAACCGCTGTCTCGTATGTAGTACCGTGGCGCCTTCGCCAGGCGCTTGCCCACGTTGGCGTGCCAGGGGACCAGCCTTCGCGCCACGAAGAGATCCACCAGAAGGTCCAGGTAGCGACCGGCCGTGCGAACGTCGATGCCGACGTTGCGCGCGAGTTCGGCCACGTTCAAGGGTGCGCCTTGACGGTGGCCCAGCATGGTCCAGAGCCGTCGCAGCGTCTCGGCCGCGACTCGCGGACCGAATTGAGCGATATCCCGTTCCAGATACGTACGAATGAAGTCAAGGCGAAAGCGCAGACTCCGCGCATCATCCGCGGCAAGGAGACTGCCGGGAAACCCTCCGCGCAGCCACTGAGTGTCGACGGAACGTCGGGTTGTCTCCAGCACGCTGAAGGGAGTCAGCTCCAGGAAGCGGATTCTGCCGGCCAGGGACTCGCCCGCCTGTCGCAGCAGACCGAGCGCGGCGGAGCCCAGGAGCAGATACCGCCCGTTGCCTTCGCCTTCCCGCCGTGCACGGTCGATGAGCCCTCGCAGAACCGGAAAGAGGTTGGGCGCGCGATGCAGCTCATCAATGACCACCAGGCGATCGAGTCGCGCGCCGAGGTAGAGCTCGGGCTCGGTCAATTTGGCGAGATCGCGTTCCGATTCCAGGTCGAGGTAAGTGGCTCCCGCCTCCCGGGCGACCTCAAGCGCCAGAGTCGTCTTGCCCGCCTGCCGCGGCCCCAACAGGCACACGGCAGGCGCCTCCTCCAGGGCCTGGGCGACTGAATTACTGAGGATTCTTCGAATCATCCTTGCAATTCTTGCTTAGTAACGCATGTTTTGCAAGGTTTAGCAGAAGACTCCCAGTCGCTCGCCGCTCGACGGTTGGGAACATCGTCGCGGCGGAATTCTAGCGGCGAGGCGGACCGACTCGAGTAGCTCAAGACTGTCGGCCGACTCGGGTCAAGCCCACTACCCTCGCCTTGAGGTTGAGGCCCGAGGGCTTCCCGGGCTAGCAGCCCGTGGTGAAAGTCCTTCCGCGTCGAAAGCGGATCTTTTCCGCAGAGCTCCGCGTTGCCAAACCTTGAAATACTCCCGGTATTCCTGCGGTTCGGCGCCTTGATCTGACGAAAAATCTCTCACTTTCGCTCGCGGTCGACTTTCACCACGGACTGCTAGGGGAAAGGCGGCCGTGAAGCTCACCCGGTTCGACATGACGGAACACCTGAAGGAGCCCGAAGACGCGGCGGTGTATCTCTCGCAGGTACTCGCGGACGGGAACGACGCGGAGCTGCTGCGCGCCCTCGGACACTTCGCCCGCGCACGTGGTATGGCGGCGGTGGCGAGGGAATCCGGGCTCGGCCGGGAAAGTCTCTACAAGGCTCTCGCCCCCGGCGCGAAGCCCCGCTATGACACCGTGCGGAGGGTCGCCCGCGCGGTCGGGGTCCGGCTATCGGCGAGCGTGACGACAACCGACGTGGTCGTCTGACCATGGAAAAAGGATCGAGTCAACGTCGCCCTTTATCCAAGCCTCAGAATGATGGTAGCGCTACGGGGATTCGAACCCCGGTTTGATGGCTGAGAACCAACCGTCCTAACCCCTAGACGATAGCGCCACGCTTTGAGGGACGGGGATTCTATCAGCAGGGACTCAAGAGGCGACACGCGATCGGGTCGTTTTGAGATGATCCTGCCCATGGGTATACGGGCGCGGTGACTGGGTTCGAGATCGTCCTCCTCACAGTTGCGGGGAGTCGAGGCTTTGGGCGAGGAAGGAGCGGGGCCGGCGCTGCGGTGGGTCGCTGGCGACCGGGGCGTGCCCCGAGGCAGGCTTCGCGCTTGGGCGCGAATCGCAGAAGTCCGTCCGCGGCATTTGCGCCCAACCGAGCCGAGCAAGGAGGCACACGATTCCGACGTTTCGTAGACACAGTGCCGACGCGCGAGGCGTGGCCCTGGGCCAGGCTCCGGGCTACCCGGCGTCGTGAGCCCTCCGCAGTGTCCGGCCACGCGGCCCACCGCAACCAGGCTTGAAGATTGCTTCGCCGGGGTGACGGAGTGGACAGCGTCCGTGCTGAAATTCGCGATGACGGCTACCGTCGCGGTTTCCCAACGGACTCTTCGCGCTAGGCCCCGGCTTGCGCCGGGGTGACGGGGGGGGTGACGGAGGGTTTCTCCCAAATGTCACGGAGCGCGCAGGCTTCTCGACGGCCCGTCACTTGCCCAGAACTTCTATCGCGGCGTAGGCCATCGTTCTGAATTTGTTCTGGAGGTCTAGTCCGCCATTCGGAACAAGCTGTGAGAAATACAGGCCCAGCATGTCTTCCTGGGGGTCGATCCAGTATTGCGAGTAGTAGGCGCTTCCCCAGCCGAAAGCGCCCTCGGAGCCGTAGCGGCCTGAGCGGCCCATGTGCTCCACCACTTCGAAGCCAAGGCCGAAGCCGGTGCGGCCGCTGTTATGAAGACTGCCCACGAAGTTCGACGACATCAGGGCCACCGTCTTGGGGGCCAGGATGCGCACGCCTTCAAGCGACCCACCGCCTGCGAGCATGCGGATGAAGCGTGAATAGTCCGAGGCGGTGGAGAGCAGTCCTGCTCCACCGCCGAAGCACTGGCGCGGGCCGTCGACATAGGCGCCCTGGCCCATGCCCTCCTCGGGAGCGCGCTGAATCGAGCCGTCCTCTTTGGCGGAATAAACGGTCGCGAGGCGTGCGCGCTTCGCGACCGGCAGGAAGAAGGAGGTGTCGACCATCTTGAGCGGTTCGAAGATCCTCTCGCGAAGAAACACGTCGAGCGGCTGACCGGAGGCCTTTTCCACCACCGCGCCCAGAACGTCGGTGGCATAACCGTAGACGTACTCTTCTCCGGGCTGGGCATCGAGGGGCAGGGCGGCGATACGGTCGACGATGGCGCCAATGGGCTCGGCGCGGTCGGCCAGATACCAGCCCTGAATTCCGGCGGCTTTCCACTGGGCCGAGGCCGGGCCGGACCCGTAACCGAGGCCCGCGGTGTGGGTGAGCAGATCGCGCACATTGATCTCGCGTTTCGACGGCACGATCGTCACGGGGGAATCCGGCAGCGCGCCCGCGGGCGGCCGCAGGGCCACCGTGGTCTTTCTGAACGACGGGAAGAACCGGGACACCTGCGTCTCCAGGCTGAGCCTTCCCTCTTCGATGAGGATCATCGCGGCGACACTCACCGGCGCCTTGCTCATCGAGGCGATCCGGAAGATCGTGTCGACCCGCATCGGGACGTTGCGTTCTATGTCGGCGAGGCCGGTGGCCTCGAACAGCACGAGTTTGTCGCGCCGGATCAGGTACGTCACCGTCCCGGCGACGCGGCCTTCCGCGACGTAACGCTGCATGGTTTTCGAGATGCGGTCGAGGCGCTCGCCGGACATCCCCACCGCGGCGGCCTCCCATACCACCGGCGCGCCGGACGGCGCTTTCTTCCTTCCCGATGGCTGGGCAGCCAGGGGGGATGCGATCGAGGCGACCAGCAGCCCGGACAGGAGCCATGGACTGAGGAACGTTCGTTTCTTCACTTGGTTTTTCCTCGCGAGTCAGGTGTTCGATCCGCACCATGTCATGCGGGGGGCGTCGTTGCAACCATCCCTCGCTTTGGTGCGCCGGCACAATTCCGCGGGGCCGTCGCCCGGCAGACGCGGCCAAAGGGTAATCTCCCGGCAACCCTCAAACAGGAGTTCCCGCCGAATGGATCCAATCAAAGCCCTGCTCATCGCCCTCGGTGTGTTCGTCGCCTTCTACATCTACACCTGGTATCAGGGCGCGCAGCGAAAGCTCGCGGAGGGTATGCCGGGGCCGCTCGACATCGGCATCGGCTTCGTCACGAACTTCCTCGACACCCTGGGCATCGGCTCGTACGCCCCCACCACCGCGGTGTTCAAGGCCTGGAAACTGGTCAAGGACGAGTGGATTCCGGGGACGCTCAACATCGGTCACACCATTCCCACCATCACCCAGGCGTTCATCTTCATCGGAGCCGTCCTGGTGGATCCGATCACCCTGGTGCTGATGATCCTGGCGGCGTTCGTGGGAGCGTTCTTCGGGGCGAAGGTGGTGGCGGGCTGGCCGCGCCACTATATCCAGATCGGGATGGGCACGGCGCTCGTCGCGGGTGCGGGGCTCTTCGCGGCTAAAAACCTCGGATACCTGGCGAGCAGCGGCGAGGCCATCGGCGTCTCGGGGGCGATGCTGGTGGTGGCGGTCGTTGGCAATCTCATTCTCGGCGCGCTCATGACCATCGGCGTCGGTCTCTACGCGCCGTGCCTGCTTCTCGTGTCCTTCATCGGCATGAACGAACGCGCGGCCTTCCCGATCATGATGGGCTCGTGCGCGTTCCTCATGACCGGCGCCACCAAACCCTTCGTGGACAAGGGCTCTTACAGCCTCAAGTCAGCACTTGGCCTCGCCATCGGCGGCTTCCCCGCCGTGCTCATCGCCGCGTACATCGTGAAGTCCCTTCCGATGGAGACGCTTCGCTGGGGCGTCGCCGTCGTGGTGCTCTATACCGGCGTGGCGATGCTGTATTCGGCGTTCACGGAGAAGAAGGCGTAATCCCGGCGGCGCACCAGTGCTTCGCGGAACCTCAGTTGCGAAGGACGATGGGCCTCCCCTGAACGAGCGGATCGCAAAGCTCCTCTTAAAGCTTGGCGGAACGGACGGCGTCCGTGCTGAAATTCGCGATGACGGCTACCGTCGCGGTTTCCAAACGGACTCTTCGCGCTAGGCCCCGGCCTTCGCCGGGGTGACGGAGGGTTTCTGCCAAACGTCACGGAGCGCGCAGCTTCGCCGGGGTGACGGAGGGTTTCTGCCAGACGTCACGGCCAGCGTCCGTGCTGAAATTCGCGATGACGGCTACCGTCGCGGTTTCCACACGGACTCTTCGCGCTAGGTAGGACGCCAGGTCAGACAACTGGGCCCTTGTAACGGCGTAGCGCTCTCCTTACCGGCTCGGTAGCGAGGTCCCAGCCGAAGCGCGGAAGAGTCATGACCAGGCGTCGCTTGAGGGACATGTAGTCCTGCTTTCCGAGGACCAGGTCGACCATCACCCGCGACAGCGCGGGAGAGCGGCCGGCGTAGTCGAGCATGCGATCGGTGAATCCGGGAGCGAAGAAGCGCTTGTAGAGGCGGGCCGCGCGCATCAGGTCGTGGCCGAACTCCTCCATTGCGCGCTCGGCGTAGGTTCGCGGGGAACCTCCCGCGGTCATCGCCTCGGCGAGAAGTTGCCCGGAACGCAGCGCGTAGAAGATCCCCTCGCCGGTGATCGGGTCCGCGATCGCCGCGGCATCGCCCACGAGCGCCCACTTGTCTCCGGCCATCTCACGCAGTGTGGCCCCGTCTTCGCCGGGTGAAGGGATGGTGTGGGCGTAATAGGGCGTGTCCTCGTCGCGAGCCATCGCGGGGAAGGCGCGCGACACCTCCCTCTCCAGCCGGGCCAGCAGGTCGCGGGTCGGCGGATTCCCGAGAGGCGCCCCGATCCCGACCCCCACATGACCGGCGCGGGGGAATAGCCACAAGTAGCCCTCGATTCCGTCGAGGAAGCGGACCACCATCTCGGAGTCGCCTCGCGCATACCACCCGCAGGCCATCCAGCGCCGCTCCTTGGGGGTGGCGCTTAAAAACGTGCGGCGCACCAGAGAGTTGGCGCCGTCGGCGCCCACAATGAGATCGAACGTGTCCTCGAACCCGCCGAGAGACTTCATGCGGCCCGTGGCGTCGACCTTCGTGATCCGGTCATTGAAGTGACGCGCGCCCGCTTCAACCGCGCGCCGCAGGAGCCACCCATCGAACTCCGAGCGCGCAACGATCCCCACCGGCTCGCCCAGATCCAGCTCGATCATCAGCCCGCGCGCGGTGTCGAAGCGGCAGCTCTGCACGCGACGCGCAGGAAGCGGGTCGGGCGAGGGACCCGGGGGGAGGAGAGCCAGCGCCTTTCCGGTGAGTCCCCCGCCGCAGGGTTTCTCGCGCGGATGCGAGGGATCGAAGATCGAAACCGAGGCGCCCCTCTTCGCGAACTCCAGAGCCGCCATCGAGCCCGCGGGCCCGGCCCCGACGATGCAGACCTTCACTGCGCGGCGCGGATTTCCGAAGGCGACACGCTCGACGTACCGAGTTTCCCGACCGCGACGCCGGCGGCAAGATTCGAAAGCGCCATCGCCTCGTGCGGCAGGGCGCCCGCGGCGAGCCCGAGGGCCAGGGTCGCGATCGCGGTGTCGCCCGCGCCGGTCACATCGAAGACCTCCCTTGCGGTGGCTCTCACATGCCAGTACGAAAACCGGCGACCGACGCGAAGGCCAAGCGACATCCCCTCTTCGCCCCGGGTGACCAGCGCCCCCGAAGTCCCCGCGATGCGGGCGATCCTGTGCACCGCGCGCTCGGCGTCCCCATCGGTGCGAATGGAGATGCCGCTGATCTGCTCCGCTTCCTTCTGGTTCGGAGTGACGAGGTAGGCGCCCTTGAACAGGCGGATGTTGGCGACCTTGGGATCGACGAGGACACGCGCGCCGCGGCGCGCCGAAAGTGCGACAAGGGCGCGCATGAACGAGCGGGTCACCACGCCCTTGTGATAGTCGGAGACGATGAGCGCCGAGCCCTGCTTCAAGACCTTGTCCACGCGGCCGAGGAGTTTCGCTTCGGTGGCCGCATCGATCGGGTGCGCGACCTCAAGGTCCGTTCTCACCATCTGCTGCTGGTGCGCCATGATGCGGGTCTTCACCGTGGTCGGCCGGCCGGCCACGGCCAGGAGCCCGGCATCGACCCCGAGGGACCGGGTGGTTTTGGCCAGATGCGCTCCGGCGGGGTCGCCTCCAACCACACCCACGAGCGCTGCCTGGCCGCCGAGCGACTTCACGTTCAGGGCCACGTTGGCCGCCCCTCCGAGCCGTTCGGTCTGTGAAGTCACCCGCACCACCGGCACCGGGGCTTCAGGGGAGATGCGCGTGACCTCGCCGAAGACGAACACGTCGAGCATCACGTCGCCCACCACGACGACCGAACACCCCTTCATGGCGCCCAGAATCTCACTTACCCTCGACGGGTCAAGCGGCGTCTTCACTGCTCGAGAACCAGCTCCGAGCCCGCGGGCGAGGTCTCGAAAGGCGCGTCCGCCCTGGTTTCCGCAAGCTCTCCCTCCTTCTGGCCGAAACGAATGGAGAAAGGCAGGGCGCTCAGCAGAAGGATCAGCATGAAGATCTCGGAATCGCCCAGAGTGTATTCAAACATCCCGGAGACCAGCGTGGTCGTGAGGACCGCGAGAACCAGCGGGCCGAAGGGCGAGGCGGCGCGGACCCGCCACGCTTCACGGGCGAGCAGAAAGAGGATCCACCCGAGGAACACGAGGCAGGGCAGGCCCCGCTCGGCCGCGACCTGGATGAAGTTGTTGTGAAGATGCGGGGCGTTGGGGTTCGGCGCTCCTTCCCAACGGAACTTGGGATACACCGTGAGGATCATCCCCGTGCCCTGGCCGAAAATCGGCTTGTCCATGATCATGTCGAGTCCGGCCTGCCACATGTAATAGCGGTCCCAGCTGCTCGCATCGGTAACGGTAATCCGGTCGATGATGGTGCGCGGCGAGAGGAGGAGAACGACCGCGAGGGCGGCGGGCAGGAAGAGCAGAAGGCGCGGCTTCTTCATCCACGCGAGCACCGCGAGGCCCGCGACCACGCCGATCCAGGCGCTGCGCGTGCGCGAGAGAAGAAGGGCCAGGCCTCCAATCGGCGCCATCAGGAGGGCGAGGGTGTTCGAAAACGCCTGGTCGGGCCACGAGACGCCCTTGAAAGCGCGGCGCGCGGCCAGGAGACCCACGGCCAGGATGGCCACCCGCTCCACCTCCGTGGGCATGAGACCGCTTTGATACGCGAGCATCACTGCGACCGCGACCATCATCACGAAGGCGCCGACCTCGAGCGAAGGGAGGGTGGGCCGGAACGACCGGTTCAGGTCGAGAAGCCGATGAGCGGCCACCACCACGAGAATCGCGATGACCCCCGAAGCGGTCATGTAGTGGCCGAGGAAGGATCGGGGCCGACTCTCCATGGTGTCGTAGCCGAGGAAGGCGTACTGGAGAATCGCGAGGGCGGCCAGCGCGACGCCGCCGATCAGCATGGCGTCTACAAGCAGCTCGCGGCAGGCTTCACTGCGCAGCGCCTCCGCGGCGAAATAGAGAAGCAGGAAGAGGACGAGCTTCTTGGCACTCTCGTGAGCCGCGATCGGGGAGGGAGCGAAGGCGGCCGACATGAAGGTCCAGATCGCGAAAGCTCCCACCGCGGCGTCCACGGGCAGGGCGAAACCCCTCGTTTCGCGCTTCAGCATCCTTACCAGGTGGAGCAGGCCGATCATGCCCAGGCCCACCTGGGACGCGAAGACAGAAACCGTGGCGCAGGCCGCGGTCGCGGCAAGCAGTGCCACCTCCGCCCGCAGGAGAGGGGTCACTAGCGTCCCGTCCCGGTGATTCGTTGATCAATTCCCGGGCGGGGCATCCCGGCTGGCGGCGTTGCTCGTCGTTGCATATGTTCAATATGCGCCTCCTCGGCGCCTTGCCATCCGGGCGCCGCGCTCCGGGCCTCAATCAACCAATCACCGGGACGGGACACTAGCGGCCGAGTCCGAGCGCCGACTGGCCGGTATAGAAGACTCCGGCGACACAGGCGATCATGAAGGTGGCGAGAGCGCCGCCTACCATCGACTTGAATCCGAGCCGTGCGATATCCTGCCGGCGCGACGGCGCCAGCGGCGACATGCCGCCGATCTGGATGCCGATCGAGGCGAAGTTCGCGAAGCCGCAAAGGGCATAGGTCAGAATCACGATCGAGCGCCCCTCGAGCATGGGCACCTCACCGCGGGTGGCCTTGCCGAGGAGGTCTGCGAGGTCGAGGTAGGCCACGAACTCGGTGAGGACCAGCTTCTCGCCGAGGAGTTTGCCGACCGCGAGACAGTCCTGATAGGGCACGCCCATGATGAAAGCGACCGGCCAGTGGAGCCAGCCGAGGACGAGCTGCATGGAAAGCTCGGTGGTGTCGTCCATCGGCCCGAAACCGAAGTAGCCGACGTTCGCCATGAGCGCGATGACGCCGAGAACGATGTAGCCCGCCTTGCCGAAACCGCGGTCTTCACCGGAGCGAAGAAACAGCGGCAGCCAGGCGAAGATGCCGACGAAGCCCACCGCCGAGGCGACGGCCGGACCAAACAACGCGCCGCCGGCCAGGGAGGCGAGCACCACGAGGGCGAGAAGGTACCATCCGCGGTCCTCGCTCACCGGGCGGAACTTGTCCATGTAGAGCAGGGCCGCGGCCGCGAAGAGGAGCATGAAGTCGAACTGGAGGATGCCCGCGTCGTCGCGGAAATAGCCGCCGAACCACGCGAAGCCGTAGTTGAGGAGCGCGGCCAGAGCCACAAACGAGATGAGCATCGCACCCACATTGATCGCGAGCTGCCAACCGACCGTGGTGCCGTTCGAGATCGCGTCGAGGATGTTCGCGTCCTGCACTTTCACGTCCATCTTCACCTCGCCCCGGGTGAGTGGCTCCTCGGTTTCAGGGACCAGGACCTTCGCGAAAATGAACGCGGCGGGGGCCGAGAGAAGGGACGCGGTGATCAGGTGGCCGGCGATCTCCGGGAAGTAGCCCTGGAGCATCATCACGTAGGCGCCAAGGACGCCTCCCGCGGTATTGGAGAAGCCGCCGACCATGATCGCCATGAGTTCGGAGCGCGTCATCTTCTCGATGTAGGGCGCCACCACCAGGGGGGCTTCGGTCTGACCTACGAAGATGTTGGCGGAGTTTGAAAGGGACTCGGCGCCGGACACCCGCATGGTCTTCGACATGATTTTTGCAAACAGCACCACGACCTTCTGCATGATCCCGAGGTAGTAGAGGATCGAGAGCAGGGCCGAGAAGAAGATGATGGTCGGCAACACCTGGAAGGCGAAGGAGAAGCCCGGCACGGTGCCCGTGTTCACCGCGGCCTGAACCGCGGGGTCGCTCGACTCGCGCCCCACCCGGGTCAGGAAGTCCTGCAACGACCCGCCGCCCGTGCTGCCGAGCGAAGCGAAAACGAACTTCGCGCCTTCCGTCGAGAAGGAAAGGAGCGCGGTGAAGACCTCATTGAGCTTCTGAAAAACCCGTTTTCCCGGCTCCCAGGAAAGGACGAGATAGCCGAAAGTCAGCTGGAGGGCCAGGCCCCAGATGACCACGCGCCAGGGAAACCGCTTCCGGTTCTCCGAGAACAGCCAGGCGAGTCCGATGAGGACGAACATGCCGACAAACGAGATCAGGTTCTGCACGCAGGCTCCTTTGAGGAGGGTCTTCTAAAGACGGCTTTCCTTGCTGGTCAGGAGCATAGCGCGGGGGTTTGCGGCCACCGCGCACTATCATCCACAGTGATGACATCGAGCGCCAAGCCGCAAAGCGGGGAAACCCCGATGACGCCCTCGCGTCAGGCCGACGAGGCGGTGGCCGCCATCCGCGCGCAGGTGAAGGGTGAGCTTGCCCCCCGGGTGGGCGTAGTCCTCGGCTCCGGCCTCGCCGCGTTCGGCAACTCGATCGACCACGCGGTGCGGATCCCCTATGGCCAGATTCCCCACTTCCCGCGGCCCACCGCGGAGGGCCACAAGGGTGAACTGGTCCTCGGCGAGGTCTCGGGCGTTCCGGTGGCCGTGATGTCGGGCCGCGTTCACTTCTACGAGGGGTACTCGGATCAGCAGGTCGTCTATCCGGTGCGCGTCCTCGGTCGCCTCGGCGTGAAAGCAATCGTGCTGACCAACGCGGCGGGGGCGGTCAACAAGCTCTACAAGCCCGGCGACTTCATGGTCTTGCGCGATCACTTGAACCTCACCGGCCGCAATCCCCTGCTCGGCCAGAACGACCCCGAACTCGGCCCGCGCTTCCCCGACATGTCGCAGCCCTACGACTTCGACTTGCGGGGCGCGACTCTGGCGGCCTTCCGTTCCGTTCACGCCACGGTGCACGAGGGCGTTTACGTCGGCCTCCTCGGCCCGAGCTACGAGACTCCCGCGGAAATCAAGATGTTCCGCATGTTCGAAGCCGACGCGGTGGGCATGTCGACGGTCCTCGAGACGATCGCGGCGCGGCACATGGGAATCAGGGTGATCGGCATCTCCTGCATCACGAACGCGGCCTCCGACCACGGGGGCGAGGCCCTTTCCCACGAATCGGTTCTGGAAGAGGGCCGGAAGGCCGAGGGCAAATTCGTCGCGGCGCTTCGCGCGACCCTCGGGAACTTTTCATGAAGACGGGCAAAACCGCGACGCCGCCGCTTTCCGGGCTGTCCGACTACGCGCGCGACGCTCGCAAACTCGCGATGGCGCCCTTCTCGAACTTCAAGGTCGGCGCCGCCCTTTTAACCGCGGACGGCGAGATCATCACCGGCTGCAACATTGAAAGCGCCACCTATGGGCTGACCCTGTGCGCAGAGCGGATCGCGGTGTTCAAGGCGGTGTCCGAGGGCTTCAAGAAGTTCTCCGCCATCGCGGTGGTGGCCGACTCGTACATCGTCACGCCGCCCTGCGGCTCGTGCCGTCAGGTCCTCTGGGAGCTTTGCGGCAACATCTGGGTCCACATCGCCGACCTCAAGGGCCACAAGAAAACGATGCGCCTCGCGACGCTGCTGCCGGAACCGTTCGACAAGAGATTCCTGTAGCAGGGGCCCTCAGGCGGTCATGACGATGCGACACACCACCAAGGCGGGACCGGCGAGGCCGCGGACCCTGCCTCACTCTCACTGGTCGCGGCTCCTCACCGAGGCGAGGAATCCCAAGTCGATGAACCTCGACCGCATGGCGACCGAGAAAGTGGTGATCCTGCTTCTCGACGAGGACCGCCTTTCCCTCATCGAGGCGAAAAAGAAGGCCCGCGACGTGGCCTCGGCGGCCCGGCTGGTGGCAAACGCGTTCAAGAAGGGCGGACGGACGGTCTTCGTGGGCGCGGGCACGAGCGGAAGGCTCGGCGTTCTCGAGGCGGCGGAGTGTCCGCCCACGTTCGGCACCTCTCCCGACCGGATCGTGGGCGTGATGGCGGGCGGCGAAGAAGCGGTGTTCCGCGCGAAGGAAGGTTCGGAGGACCGGGCCGACCACGGCGAGAAGGCGGTCGCGGCCGTCACCTCGAAAGACGTGGTTATTGGGATCTCGGCGAGCTCGGTAACCCCGTTCGTGCGGGCCGCGCTCAAGAAGGCGCGCACGCGACGCGCCAAGACCGTGCTCGTCACCTGCGCGCCCCAGGCCCACCTCTCGTCGTTCGCGGACGTGGTGATCGCGATCCGCACCGGGCCCGAGGTTCTGACCGGCTCGACCCGGCTCAAGGCGGGCTCGGCGACCAAGGCGGTGCTGAACGCCATCACCACCGCGGCGATGATCCGCGCGGGCAAGGCCTACACCAACTTCATGGTTGATCTGCGTCAGACCTCCAGGAAGCTCGAAGACCGCGCGCGACGTATCGTCGCCATGGCCGCCGACGTCGATCTCACCGAAGCCGACCGCCTGGTACGCGCCGCCGACGATGAGGTGAAGACCGCGATCGTGATGGGCCTGCTCGGCGTCGATGCCCCGGCCGCCCGACGAAAGCTCAAGACGGCGGGCGGCCACGTGCGCAAGGCGGTGAACGGCGCAAGGCGCCGCCCTCACCGCCAGGGTGTGACTCCTAGTCGGTGACATCCACCGAGGCGTGCCGCTTGCGGTTCACGCTCAGCATCAATACATCGGGGCGCGAATAGTGGCCTGAGGGGTCGAAGTTCTGGCGCTCGCGACGGACCACCGCGTGATCGATCGTGGCCACGCGCACGCACTCCTCACCGACCACCGGAGGAATCACCCACGAGCCATCGGGCGCGGCCAGGCACGAACCACCGTCGGCGAGGCAGCCGCCGCCGCGATGGCCGGCGATGATCGCGGCGTGGTGAGGCGTGGTCTCAGGAAAGTCGGAAAGCCGCATCAGGCCTGAAACGGACAGGACGTAGGAACGCGACTCCTTCGCGATAAACCGCGTCAGGTCCTCGGTGTTCCTGAGCGACCCGGGCCAGATCGCCACGTGGAGATCTTCGCCCTGGCCGTAGAGCGCGGCGCGGGCCAGGGGCATCCAGTTCTCCCAGCAGTTGAGCGCTCCAAGCGTGAAGTCGCCGATGAGATGCGTGCGCAGGCCATGACCGTCTCCGATCGACCAGGTGAGGCGCTCCTCGTAGGTCGGCATGAGCTTCCGATGCGCGGAAAGAACATCGCCGTGGGCGCCGATGACCACACAGCACGCGTAGACACTTTCGCCGCGGTCGCGGGGCTTTTCGAGAATGCCGAGCACCGCGGTGATGTGCCGCGCCGCGCAGGCTTCCTGCACGCAGCGGAGGTGGTCGTCCTCGATCGTGACCGCCTGAAGGAGGTACTCGGCGTGAAGCTCTTTCTGGCGCGCATCATTGAACCGCGCGCCATCGGTAAGCTCGATCCAGAAGGGATACCCCGGAACAAGGCACTCGCCGAAGCCCACCACCTGCCCGCCCTGGTCGGCGGCGGTGTGGATGGCGGAAACGACTTTCTCGAGGGTCGCCTTCCGGTTCAGCCAGACCGGCGCCACCTGGGCGAAACCAACCACGAGGGGCGAGGAAGAGCGGGGCATGGCGGCAACCTCTAGAGGAAAGTGGCGATCTCGTCGAGGGGCTTCTTCTCGATATCCGGAACCCGGACACTCTCGGCCGGATAGCCGACCACGAGGAGCAGATACGCCCGCTCGTTGGCGGGGCGTCCTAGAACGGTCGAGAGGAAAGCCATGGGGGATGGCGTGTGGGTCAAGGTCGCGAGACCGGCGTGATGCAGGGCCGCGATCAGGAAGCCGAGGGCGATGCCGACCGACTCGGTGACGTAGTAGTTCTTCACTTTCGAGCCATCGGCCAGCAGGGCGTAGTTCTGAGCGAATACCGCGATGAGATACGGCGCGGTCTCGAGGTATGGCTTGTGCTCGTCGGTGCCAAGGGGTGCCAGGGCCTCGAGCCATTCCTGCGGCGCCTTGCCCGAGTAGAACTCACGCTCCTCGACCTCGGCGGCCTCCCGGATCCTCTTCTTCACCTGAGGGTCGCTCACCACCACGAAATGCCAGGGCTGGAGATTGGCGCCTGAAGGTGCGGTCCCCGCGGCGCGGAGGCAGTCGTCGATCAACTCACGGGGCACCGGTCGCGAGGAGAACTCGCGGACGGTTCGACGCCGTTTGATCTCCTCGTAGAACTCTCTGGCCCGCGCCTTCATTTCGGCCTCCGGCCGCTCTGTGAAAGTGGTGAGCGGGACGAAGGGCTTGAGGGTCATGCGCATTCGTTCCCGATGAGGCTGGGGGGCGACGAGGGCAGGGCGGCGAGACCGCCGATGCTGGTCTCGCGATAGGCCTCGTGGAGATCGGCGCCGGTCTTCTTCATGGCCTCGATGACCTCGTCGAACGATATGTGGTGAGCGCCGTCCGAGAGCATCGAGAACTCGGCCGAGTGCACGGCGCGATCGGCGGCCACCGCATTGCGCTCGATACAGGGTATCTGGACAAGGCCGGCGACGGGGTCGCAGGTGAGGCCGAGGTGATGCTCCATTCCCACCTCGGCCGCGTATTCGATCTGGTCGTTCGTGCCGCCCATGAGCTGGGCCGCCGCACCCGCGGCCATCGCGCAGGCGGCGCCCACCTCGCCCTGGCATCCAACGGCTGCGCCCGAGATGCTGGCGTTCGTCTTGATGAGGTTTCCGATCAGTCCGGCGGTCGCGAGGGCTCGAAGGATCGCGGGCTCGTTCGCGGGCAGGGTCTCGCGGAGATAGCGCATCACCGCGGGAAGAACGCCCGAGCCGCCGCAGGTTGGAGCCGTCACCACCACGCCGCCCGCCGCGTTCTCCTCGCTCACCGCGAGGCCATAAGCGGACAGCGTCCCGGTGCGCGCGAGCAGACCGCCGCGGGCCATCGCCCGCGCGTGATAACTCCGCGCCTTGCGGGGCAGCTTGATGATGCCTGGAAGAATGCCCTTGCCCTGCAGTCCCCGATCGATCGCGGCCTCCATCGCCGCATGGATTTCACCCAGGAACTTCCAGATATCCGCTCCCTCGCACTCCTCGACGTACTGCCAGAGTTCGATCCGATGATCGCGGCAGTAAGCGAGGATGTCGGTCATCTTCGACAGCTCATAAGCACCCCGCGGTGTCCAATCGTCGATGTCGTGCTCGCGGATCGCCCCCCCGCCCACGGAGTAGACCTTCCAGGAGGTCGTCACGTGGCCGGTCTCGTCGAGGGTTTCGAACATCATGCCGTTTGGATGCCGGGGCAGGCGCTCGCGCATGTTGAAGAGGATGTCGTGGGGCCGGTCCCCGAAAGCGTCTTCGAGGACGCGGTCGGTCAGGTGGCCCTTCCCGGTCGCGGCGAGCGATCCATAAAGAGTGACCCGGTAACGCGCGGCTCCCCCGTGACGCGAGAGGAAGAGGTCGGCGGCAAGCCGCGGCCCCATCGAATGAGAGGAGGAGGGACCGTTGCCGATCCGGAACAGCTCGCGTATGGATTCCACGCCGAGAGCTTAAGGCGTGATGGCTTTGATACCGTGGTTAGAAGAAGAGCCGGAAACCCGCGTTGAACACACGGCCGTCGAGCGGCGCCCACGCATCGACCAGCCAGCGGCCATCCGGACGCCTCACGGGAAGGACCACCGATTCTTGCTTTGTCTGTCGCACATCCAGGAGGTTCTCCGCGTTCACGTAGACGAGCAGCCGGCCGAAACGCCGTCTCGCCAGCGCGCCGATCAAGACATACGGGTCGCTCGTCGTCACCTGCGGATCGTCGTCGAGGGACTGCCGGCCGGAACCATAGGCCTCGAGCCCGATGCCTCCAACCCCCTCCTTCTCCCAGATGAGGTTGAGCGATCCATAGTGCCGCGGCGTGAGGGGCACCTCGCGGCGCACGTGCGCCTCGGGGTCGATTTCGGTGGATTTCGTCCAGGCGTGCGTGAACATGGCGAGGAACCCCTCGTTGCGGTACCGGACGATGAGTTCGGTGCCGTGGGTCTTCGTCGGCTCCGGCGCGTTCTCGAACGCGACGGAGACGGGACCGGTCACGCCCAGCTGGACCGCGCGCGCTACCCTGGACCGGAAAACGGTTCCGGAGACTTCGATCCGGCCGCGATGAAACGTGGCATCGACGACTCCCCCAAGTGCTCGCTCCGCGCGCAGACCGGAGAGGGTCGCGAGCCTTGAGAGGCCTGTCTCCTCGGTCTCTTCATTGAATGGGGTCGGCGCGTACGACCCGCCGCCGAGCGAAGCGCGAAGCACCCATTCGTCGTTCGGCCGCGCCAGAAGCGAAGCGCGCGGACTGACCAGCGTCCCGTATTCGGAGTGAGCGTCGGCGCGGGCACTGGCCGCGACGGTGAGACGCGGGCCGATCCTGAACTCGTCCTGGACGAACGCCGCGGGCGACGAGAACGAGAAATCGAAACGCGGCAGGTCGTTCGAATCGTAGCGGTCCTGCTGGAAGGCAACGCCCGCCACCCAGGTGTGGCGTCCCTTGGCACCCGTCGCCGATCCTTCGCCGAACCAGGTCTGGCGGTTCCCTTCCTCGCGCACGCCACCGAAGACGCGGGTGAGGTCGTTTCGAACAAAGGAGCCGCGGAGGGACACGAGCGTCGTCCCGAGGAACCACTTCGCGACGGAGCCCGCATCCGCGTGCTTCGTCCGCAGCGTCTCGATGAAGGGCCGGCCGTCTGGAGCACTCCGTCCCGCGAGTGTCCCACCTTCGCGATCTTCGGTGGTGAAGCCGGCGGTGAACAGAATCGAGGTGCCCTGTTCGTTGTCGAAGGTCACGCGCGGGCGGATCATGCCGCGGTCGTAGCCCGCAACGTCGGTCCAACCGTCGCCATCGACATCCTTCCTCTCCTGGCCGTGGTAGCCGCCGATCGTCGACCACGACCACGTGGCGGGGCGCGCCACCCAGCCGGTGGCATCAATGCCGCCGAGGGTGGTGGCGTTCAGGAGGAGTTCGTTCTCTCGCTCGCGAGGCCGGCGCGACACCAGATTCACCACGCCACCGATCGCGGATGTGCCATACAGCGCCGAGGCCACGCCCTTGATGACCTCGACCTGGCCCAGATCGAGGGGCGGGACCTGAAGCAGGCTGAACGAGTCGCCCTGCGCGCCATAGAGGGGAAGGCCATCGGCCAGAAGCTGGGAGTAGTGACCGCGCAGGCCCTGGATCCGCACGTTGGAAGCGCCCATCGAGGGTGAGGTGACCTGCACGCGCAGGCCGGTGGTTTCGCCCAGGAGCATGGCGACACTGCCGGGGGTCATCAAGGCCTTCTCCTCGATTTCCTCGCGGTCGATCACTTCGACGCGCAGTGGCTGGTCTTCGATGCGGGTGGCGCTCCGCGCCGCGAACACCACCACCTCTTCCTCGAGGGCCTCGAGATCAATCGTGACGGTCACGGGAACGCCGTCCTTCACCACGACTTCCTTCACCGCAGGGGTGAATCCCCTCGCCTCGACCGCGACGCCGTGCTCGCCCGCGGCCAGCCGAAACGTGGCCTCGCCCAAGGCGTCGGTCAGGACCTGCTCGGCGGCCACGCGCACCGCGGCGCCTGGCACCGCCTCTCCCTCGGCCTGGACCCTGACCACGAGGGTTTCGAGGGCAGTCGGTTGGGCGTGCGCGACGCCCGTCGAGAGAAGGCAGAAAAGCAGACACGCCGGGTATCTTGAAAACAAGCAGGACCTCAGGGAAGGCGGAGAAACTGGAGCGGGTAGGCTAACAAGCGTCCCCGTTTCCATCAGAAGTCAGGAGAAGCCCATGGCCAGCAAAGCGACCGTGGCGACGCCCAGGGCCACCTCCTGCATGCCCACCACCTGTGGCCGCACCCCTCGCGACGAGGACAAGAGGCCGAAGGCGGCACGGAAGAGCAGTATGGCGAACGCGACGACCGCGAGCGCGGGGGCGAGCTCAAACGACATCAGGGCCAGCACGACCATCAAGGCGATGGCCTGAACCAGAGTGACCATGAAGACGGGTGAGTCGCCGGTCCGCTCCAGTTCAAGGCGCGCGCGGACATAGATGATCGCGGTGACTGCTCTGAGGGCAAGGAGGAACCAGGCCATCCACGCGACGCGCGGCGAACCCCCGCCCGAAAGCACGATCGCCGTGACCGAGGCCCCGAGGGCGACGCTTCCCCCGATCTCGGCGGCGAGGTTGCGACCGCGGCCGGTCAGATCCAGGACGAGAGCGGCCGTGGCAAGCGGCGCCGCGACGAAGAGGGCGATGACGAATTCGTGGCCGGAAAGTTCTAGTGCCGCACCGGCGAACAGGGCGGCCAGGGCCGCGCAGGCGAGGACAAATCGCTCGGCCAGCGCCGTGCGGGGATAACGCGTCCCCTTCCGGTAGTCGATCGCCACGAGGCGCAGCGGGTGCCGGATGAGGAAGGCCGCGAGCGCCGCGATGCCGAGACACGTCCCGGCCATGGACGGTGCCAGAACGAGTCCCAGAATCACCGGCTCGAGCAGGAAGCTCCACGCGCCGTGCTCGACCGGCAGGGCCACCGGCCTCCAGGACGCGGAAACGGGAGGCGCCGGCCGCCCGACCTCACGCGTCAGAACACCCGGACCATCCATGCCACACAGTCTGTTCGAAAGGCCACAAGGGGCGCCATGACGCCCGTCATACCCGGCGTCGCCTCGGCGATCTTTCTACTGACCGCTATTTGCTGGGGTTCTTCGAGAGCCCAGCAGTCCGTGGTGAAAGTCGACCGCGAACGAAAGCGAGAGATTTTTCGTCAGAGCAAGGCGTCAGACCGCAGGAATACCGGGAGTATTTCAAGGTTTGGCAACGCAGAGCTCTGCGGAAAAGATCCGCTTTCGGCGCGGAGGGACTTTCACCACGGGCTGCTAGGGAAGGAAAGTTGGGCCTCGGTGTTTTTTCAGCACCCTTCTAGACGAGAAGGGACTTGACGAGGCCCGCGTAGACCTCCACCGCCTCGTGCAGATCGGACTTCAGGATGTACTCGTGCGCGGTGTGGGCGTCGTGGATTGAGCCTGGGCCGAAGAGCATCGGCTGACCCCACGCGTCGAGGTAGGGGATGTCGGTCCCGAAACGCACGACGATCTCGCCGCGGCCGAATCCTTGAATCACCTTCAGGTGAATGGGCTCGCTCGTGGAACCCACTTCGATGCTCACGCGGTCGCCCGCGATGTTCAGGACGGCGGCGTGAATGTCGGCCGAGGGCGTCACGGTGCGAAACATGACCTCGGCCGCGGCCGCGGGGGGAATGATGTTCGCCTTGAGGCCCGCATGGATCGTTCCGATGTTCATGGTCGTGGGGCCGAGCACCACATCTTCGGGCCAGGAGGTCGCGCGCAATTCGGCGAGGACATCGAGAAGTTTCAGCACCGCCGACTCGCCCAGCTCAGGGTAAGCGGCATGCGCGGCGCGGCCGGTGGCGTGCAGGGTGATACGCAACACTCCCTTCCCCGCCACCGCCTGCTTGAAGTCCGTGGGCTCGGCGTTGATGATGAAGCGGTTCCGGCCGGGTGTGGTGTTCGCGACCTTGGCGCCATCGCCTCCTTCTTCTTCCCCGACCAGGAACAGGAGACCGAAGTCCTTGACGCCCTCGGTCCGGAGCTTCTCCGCCGCGAAGATCTGGGCCGCGATCAGGCCCTTGGCGTCACACGCGCCGCGGCCGAGGACCCGATCCGCGGTCTCGCTCGACTTGATGTGGGGCGGGACGCAGTCGAGGTGGGTCGAGAGGGTGACGAGTGGATCGCCCACGCGCGCCACCACGTTGAACCTCCCGGGTGAAACGGTCTGACGCTCGACCGCGAAGCCCGCACCTTCGAGGGTGGCCGCCACGGCCTCGCACAAGGGCCCTTCTTCCCAGGTGGTCGATGGAATGTCGATAAGGGCGCGGAGGAGGGCCACGGGATCGGTGAGGGGCAGGGTCACGGGAGCAGAGCCTACCGTTCCCGGGCGAGTGGAGGGGCCAGCGCGACTTGGATCAGCGCGACTTGGGATCAAGGATCGCGACGTCGGCAAGGTCCTTGGGGCGGCCCGCCGCGCGCTTATTGGCGATGAGATCATCGCGCCCAAGAACAGGAATAGTGATGTCGCCGACGCGAAAGGAGGCCCGCCGCTCCCAGGCCGAAAGAAAGTCCACGCCGGAGATGCTCGTGAGCACGTCAATCCGGCGAGGCGGAAGGCCGATCTGGATCACGCGGTCGGCCAGGGAGAGATCCGAAAGCGAAACCCCCAGCGACGCCAGCGGTGCGCCAAATCGTGCCAGAGCCTGGAAAACCCTGGCCGGGTTCGCGCCCTCCGAATCGATCCAGATGTCGATGTCCCCGGTGGCCCGCGGGACGCCATACGCGGCCATGGCATGTGCGCCGACAACAAGGAACCGCGCTTCCTCCTTCAGAAGGCTCTGGAGAAAGTCGATGAAGTCCTCGTTCAATCGACCTCGCGCGCGCCGAGAGGGCGCATCCGCACCGGCCAGGTCGCGCGCGGGGCGGGCTCCGGCAACCCCGGACCGTGCGAGTAGGCGTCGACGGTCAGCGGCCACATCATGGCCAGCCGCTCCTCGGGAGTCGTGGAGTCGGAAAGATCGTCAGACGGCTCCTCGCCGAGCCGAAACCGGCGAATCGGCCAGCTGGCGCGGGCCTTGCGCCGCTGCTCTTCTTGTTCCGGCGTACGGGATGCGATCATCTCTACTCAATTCTAGTGCGCCATCTCGCTAAGATCCGGGCGCGATGGGAATGTCCCCGGGGTCGTTCAAAGAGGCGAGCGCGGGCCTCGAGGCGGCGCTTAGCGGGGGAACGCGCAAGGCCATCCTTGACCAAGTCTCGAAGGCGAAGACCTTCGATCGAGCCGCGCGCCACCTGCGCGACTTCATGCGCGTCCATCGTTTCGATGCCGGCGGAACCACGCTCTTCTCGGGACGAAAGTGAAGAGGTTTCTCAGCAGGAGCCTTGACCAAAGGTGTGCGAGATTGCCGTTCTCGTCCTCGCGTTCGCGGTCCAGACGGGGTTTCGTCTCGCTGCTCAGAAGCGGGCTGAAGTGTCCGCGAAGGCGGTGTCGTAGACGCCGACGACCGATCGCCACGAAGGTCGCCTTCGCGGGACGAGCCGCGCCGCGATCTCAGGCCAGCCAGTGCTCGACCGGTTTCTCGAGGAACTCCTGGAGGCCGATGCCATTCCCACCGATCAGAAAGCTGCGCCGGGACTTGAAGGACGCGTTGAACGCCGCCATCCCGGCGTGAGCGTGTGGCGCCCGTCCGCTCTTCACTTCGATGGCCGTGAGACGCGAACCCGCCTTGACCACGAAGTCGACTTCGTGGTTCCGTTCCCGCCAGTAGTAGACGGTGCTTTGGCCCATGCCTGCGGCATTCGCGAGATGCGCGCCCACCGCACACTCGACGAGTCGTCCCCAGTATTCATGGTCCTCCCGAGCCTCCTTGAGGCTAAGACCTGATTGCGACGTCATCAGGGCTGTATTCAGCACTTGCAGTTTGGGGCTTGATCCGCGGCTGCGCGCGGCGTCGCCCGCATATTTCTGGAGGCCACAGACCATCCCGGCTCCCGCGAGCAACTCGAGGTAGTGCGCGAGTGTGGTGGTGTTGCCTGCGTCCTGGAGCTGGCCGAGCATCTTGGTGTAGGAGAGGATCTGTCCCGAGTACGAGCACGCGAGCTCAAAGAGCCGGCGGAGGAGCGCAGGCTTGTCGACTCGCGACAGAAGCAGCACGTCACGGGATATCGATGTCTCGATGAGGCTGTGCCGGATGTACTGGCCCCAGCGTTCCGGGGTTCGGATGAGCGGGGCCGCCCCCGGATAGCCGCCGTAGAAGATGTATTCGTCCAGGGTGCAGCCAAAGGCGTCACGCATTTCCGTGAAGGACCAGTGGGGGAGTTGCAGGACTTCGAACCGTCCGGCGAGGCTCTCACTGAGCCCGCGGCCCACCAGGAGCGGCGCTGAGCCCAAGAGCACCACTTTGAGCATACGGTGCGTGCGGGTGTCTTCGTCCCAGAGTCGTTTCACGGTCTCCGACCACCCGGGAATCTTCTGTATCTCATCGAGGACGAGGATGGCGCCTCTCCGGCCAGAGGCCTCGAGGCGAGCCGCGTCCCATTGCTGACGTACCCAGTCGGCGCCGCGCAGAGCGGGCTCGTCCGCGCTCGCGTATCGGACGGGGGCCTTCGCGGCCGCCGCGGCCTGCTGCACCAACGTGGTCTTGCCCACCTGCCGGCCCCCCGCCACCACCTGGATGAAACGTCGAGGCTCGGCAAGGCGGCGGCGCAGAACACCCACCTGAGACCGCTCGAAACCGCGCAACGATTTGCTCATCACGTTGAGTAGTTTTACTCAATACGCTGAGCAAAGCAACAAAGGGAAAGCAGCGCGGGACCCGGTTGCGCGCTTGAAGAAGCGGCTTTGATCTCGACGACCGTGATGCGAACGTGTCGTTTAGTGCGCCATCTCGCTAAGATCCGAGCGCGATGGGAATGTCCCCGGGGTCGTTCAAAGAGGCGAGCGCGGGCCTCGAGGCGGCGCTTAGCGGGGGAACGCGCAAGGCCATCCTTGACCAAGTCTCGAAGGCGAAGACCTTCGATCGAGCCGCGCGCCACCTGCGCGACTTCATGAGCGTCCATCGTTTCGATGCCGGCGGAACCACGCTCTTCTCGGGACGCTGGGTCAAACAACTCGATCACGTGACCAGGGCCGACGGGTTCCATGCCCTGCACGACTGGGACGGCAAGGCCGACCGGTTCAATGACGAAACCATTCCGGTGGAGGTGACGAACTTCGCGGAGCGGATGATCCACCCGAAGGACCATGCCGAGGGCCGATTCGTCCTGAGCCTGCTCCTCGACTACTACTTCGCCCACCTTCTTGGCCTGCTCGCGCTGCGGGCCTGGGACGAGGGCGACGCGAACGCGAACCTCTCAACCATCTCCCGCCTTCTCGCGGCCCTTCATGGGCTCGAGGGAAGCGGCCAGATCCTGGCGCGAAGCGCGGAAACCCTGATCCTCATCTCGACGTCACACTTCGAGCCGGATGTGACCGCCTACGACCGTCTGCTCGCGAAGATCGAGACGCTCAACGAGCCGCATCGCGTTACCCTTGCGCTGGCTCACGCGAAGATCCTCGGTTCTCACCTGCGGTTCGGCCTAGAGGTCACCTGCGCGGGGGACATCAAGGCCCTTCGGGATGACAACGTTCCCGACTACCCCTGGCTGTGCTTCGCCCTCAAAACCCTGCTCGAGGCGTACGCGACCCGCGCATCATCGGAGGCGGCCGCGACTGATCGGCAGGGAATCAGTCAGTCGCTGCTCCTCGGCCTGATTCCGGACCCGACGGCATTCCTCGAAACCCACCCGCCGGATGCGATCGCCGCGAGGGAGTCCGACCTTTCGAGGATCCGCCACCTGTTCGAGGCGCACCGACCGGGCCTGCTTGCAGACTTCGAGACGCATCGCCCCACTCTGACCTCGTACTCGCCTCTCTCGTTCACCTTCAACTTCCCCCACAATCTCGTGAAGGGAATCGTGGTCGACGCCGCCCGCCGTGGCGCGCCATGGCCGCTCGCGCTCGAGGATCTCGTCACGGCACTTCCTTCCACACCCGAACTGGATCTCGCGCGGAGGTCGCTCGCCACGGCGCTCATGGGCTATGCGCTTTCGAGCCCCGACACCATCCGCGGACGTCCGCATCCCGCAATCGTCTGCGATCCGGCCGCCGGAGTCCGCGCCTTCGACGAGGGGATCGCCCGCCTCGCCAGGTTGAAGTGAGAGTTCCGGTCAGGGCTAACCCGGATTATTCATGAAGAAGTGAACTGAGCGGGGCACCGCTGCGTCCAAAGGGTAGTGAATAAAGGCCCAAGTAGACACGGAGGCACCCCGCGTGAATGATTCTGCCAGAGCACAGTGTGT
>Ga0163152_10002063_pt1 | contig 29727 bp, 26 predicted proteins | sample OliLakLV19MP8IB2_FD_148635 | JGI IMG/M metagenome (GOLD analysis project Ga0163152, IMG submission 148635) | Freshwater microbial mat bacterial communities from Lake Vanda, McMurdo Dry Valleys, Antarctica - Oligotrophic Lake LV.19.MP8.IB-2 | ecosystem: Environmental > Aquatic > Freshwater >...
CAAAGGATAGACGTGGTCATGATCGGGACCTCGATCGGATGTCGCAGGCGGCTTGCCTGCGCGTCCCGTCCCCACGCCGCAGCGCAGCGGTCCAGGCTCGCGCAGCGACTCCGTCGAGCACGCCCGCCTCCCGCGGGCGCGCGCAGAGCCTGGACAGCAAGACCGGCGTGGTAGCGTGCCCCGAGCAGGCAAGCCCCTCACTCACTCCAGACTCCGACGCACCAGAGATGCGCAGGGCCGCTCAGCGGTCCCGAGTCCTCGAGGGATGAGCGGCTAGCGAACCCGCAGCAGCCCGGCGCTGCGAAGACAGCGGGGCCCAAGCCGAGAATCTCGGATCGCGGCTCGCCATTGATCAAGGGCATCAACCGAACACGCGTCAAGAGGCGATTCGATCCAGCAAACTGGGTCTCAACGAACCGCGTTCGCTGGCGAGCGACGGCAAACTGAACGCGGCTCAGACGGTCCGTGGAATCGCCCGGCAACTCGTGACGTGTTGCATGTCAATTCTGGGGCAGTGCTCTCGGCCGTGGGCGCCACCACTAGAGTCAACGCCGTCGCCCCGGCGACCGTCTGACCCTACATCCCACCCGCACAGCACCGCGACGGGATTGATCGTTCGCTGACTCAGGTCCGCACCGACTCCAGCAGCGCCTGCATGCTCAACACGACGTGCTGGGCTCCCGCTGCGCGCAACACCTGCGGTGCTTCATCCGCCGCAAACCCGATACACGTCATGCCGGCGGCCGGCGCAGCCCGCACGCCGCTCGGCGAGTCTACGATTACGACCGTGCGATCGAGCGGCGCGTCGGGCAACGCGGCCTCACCGAGCACCGCCTGCAGCTCCTGCGCGAGGCCAGCAGCCGTGCGAAAGCCCCAGTCATGGATCCACGCGGCCAGCGGCGACTCGCCGCCGCGGCGCTGCGTAATCGCGGCTACGACCCCGTCGGTGGTCAGACCCTTGAACGCGGCCCGAGCTTCGTCAGGCGACACAAGGATCCCGAGATCTTTGAGGCACTCCGCCTCGATCCGGTACACGAGTGGCTCTGAATCCACCAGCACGCCATCGCAATCGAATATCACGAGCGGCGTCGCCGTCAAAATCAGGATCATTCGGATGTCTTGAGCTGCGCGGCACTGGCGACGGTCATGCCGAAGTGCGCCGGGCCGCACACTCACCCCGTCGCACCTCATAACGACTCCCGCACCTCCATCCCGCGCACCACATGGAGCACGACGCGCATCGCGACGCAGTCATCCTCGTAGTAGTCGAGCAGCCGCTGCCGGACCGCCACGTCCCCGGTGCGCGCCCACCGATCAAACCACTCGATCGACGCCGCGCCGGAGTTCACGAACTCTACTTCGCCCAAGACTCGCTAGCGAAGGTAATCCGTCGTGATAGTTTCGCTCGGGCCGCACAAGCCAATCACTTACCCGGCGACGCTGTCTGGCGTCTGGGGAGGTTCAAGAACCCAGAACCCTTGCATTTTCTCCGGATCCAGTTCGGCATGCTGATCGAATGTTCGCATGAAGGTCAGCGTCGAGCTCACTGCCCACGAGGCGCAACTCGCACTCATGCATCGCATGGAAAGGAAGTCTGCGCGGTCTCCACAATAAGGGCTCAGCCCGAACCGTCCGTCGAGTGTTGCCTCCAGCTGCGATCGATGTCCCGCCTTGGGGTCACAGGGTGGCTTGTAGTGGGTCAGGTAGTTTCTAAATTCGATCAGCGCGGAAACGTTGGCCACAGCCGCATCATCGGAAGGGAATGCCTCTAACCCCAGCGACTCTAGCGCACATTTGTACTTCTCAAGGATGGGCTTCCGCTCGATCCCGCCGTTTCCCCAGAATTCTGTTTTGTTGTCTTTAATCTTTTCCGAGAGGCGCTTGTTGGCCAGAAACAGCTCGTTGATCAGCGTTTCGAGCGAGGCGACGCTCGTCAGAACGCATGCGCTTGCGTACGACCGAATCTCCTCAAAGTAAGCACCGAGTTCCTGACCAGCGTGCACATTCTCCAAGCGCAGGACGTGATCCCGGCAAAGCACCGCCGTCTTAAGATGCTGCAAAGCAAAGTTCTGGATCACTCGCCCGATAGCATGAACCGTCACCATCGCTCATTTCTCCCCTGAGTGGTTTGCCGGAAACGACTACATCTGGCCATCGCGTGATGTCTCTGCGGCACTCCGCACACTTATCCCGCCGTGCTCATCGCGACTCCCGCACCTCCATCCCGCGCACCGCATCGAGCACCACGCGCGTCGCGACGCAGTCATCCTCGTTGTAGTCGAGCAGCCGCCTCCGGACCGCCGCGTCCCCGGTGCGCGCCCACCGATCAAACCACTCGATCGACGCCGCGCCGGACGGATCACTGTCGCGCCACGAAAATCCCAAGTACTTCGCCAGCGTCTTGACCGAGAAATCCAGCGTCGGCCACTCGGAGCCGGATTTAACGACATCGAAGTACAGATCGAGCGAGCGCGGCAGCGTGAACAGCGCATCGACCTCGCTCACATCGCACACCTGCGGATACTTCGCGGCGAGCATCCGGTACTGGATGCGCTCGTGCTTCGAGTAGTAAACCACCAGCGACTCCAGATGTTGCTGCAGGAACGTCCATGCGGCTGCGAATGCGTCGCCCTCCGCCAGCGGTGTAAGCCCCTCGGCCCAGATCGCAGTGTGGCGTTCCGTCGCATTCTCCCCGCCTTTGCGCACGACGAAGCCATGCAGGTACACGAGGTCACGCAGCGGATCGTACTCGATGTCGAAGTACACTTCGACCGGCACGCGCGGCAATTGATCGATCGGCTTCGTCAGGTACTGGAGCTGCCCCGCTTCCGTGGACAGTTTAGTGTCTTAGTCCTGTGATCTTCTCTTCATGCTGCTTTGCTGATCTTACCCGACAGTGAGTCTGCCGCCGCAGGCGGCAGAAGCTCTGCCATTCTCGCTCTGGCTTGGTGATGCGTCCGTTTGAGTTGCCCCCACTTTCGTTGACATCGAGTTAAGAGCGCTGATGATTAACGAGGTGTTTTGTGAAGCGGAAAGTATTCAACAAAGAGTTCAAGCTTGAGGCCGTGAAGCTGGTGACGCATCGGGGCATGAGCTGCGCGCAGGCAGCGCGGGATTTGGGCATTGGTCAGAACGTGGTGAGTCGCTGGGTTCGGGAAGCGAAAGCGGATAAGACGCATGCGTTTCCTGGCCGCGGGCAAATGAAGCCAGACGACGCGGAAATCGCACGACTGAGACGCGAATTGGCGAGGACGAAAGCGGAACGAGACATTCTAAAAAAAACCATCGGCTACTTCGCCAAGGAGCCGATATGAGATTTGCGTCGATTGCCCGGCACCGGCACGTCTGGCCGCTGCGCTGGATGTGTGAAGTGCTCGCGGTGACCCCAGGAGGCTTCTACGCCTGGCTGAAGCGGCCAGAATGCGAACGCGCTGACGATCGATCGAGAACTGACGACGGCGATCCGCCAAAGCTTTGCCGACAGTGACCGCACGTACGGTGCTCGACGGGTCCGCCGTGATTTGCGCGCCTGGGGTCATCGCTGTGGCGTGCACCGCGTGCAGCGCCTGATGAGCCTGGCGCAGCGGGTGGCGCGGCCTAAACGCCGCAGGCTGCCGTTTGATCACGGTATCCGCCCAGAGCATGCGATCGCACCGAACTTGTTAGACCGGCAGTTCGGGGCCATGGCCCCGAACTGCAAATGGGCAGCAGACTTCACGTATCTGTGGACGGCGCAAGGTTGGCTGTACGTGGCGGTCGTATTGGATCTGTTCTCACGGCGTATTGTCGGCTGGTCAATGAGCGCGCAGATGACGGCGCAGCTCGTTACGGATGCAATGCTGATGGCCATCTGGCGCCGTGGACCCAAGAACGCGCTGCTGCATCATTCCGACCAGGGCAGCCAATACACGAGTGAGCAGTTCCAGAAGTTGTTAGCCGAGCATGGTGTAACTTGCAGCATGAGTCGCAGCGGCGATTGCTGGGACAATGCCGCCATGGAAAGCTTCTTCTCGACGCTGAAGGTCGAACGCACGCATCGAAAAAACTATCACTCCCGAGACGAAGCCAAAGCAGACGTGTTCGATTACATCGAAAGGTTCTACAATCTGCGTCGTCGGCACTCGACGTTAGGTTACTTGAGTGCGGCTGATTACGAGAAAGCCGCCGGAACGTGCTGAGGGTGGTGTCAACCGAAGCGGGGGCAGCTCACTCTCCTTGAATGGGCTCGCGGAGCCGTCCTGCGGCTACCGGTGCCGCCGCGCGGGAAGGGGCCCACAGAGACTCGTATCCACGCCGACAAACCCGAGGCGCCGGTTCGTGTGACGCTTGCATGCCACCACTGCACAGGACCGGGCGGCCGCTTGTTGCCGGGCCGCTTTGTCCCTCAGGATATCGAGAGACTGCGACACGCCCGCCTGCTGAGCGCCCTTCGCGGCAAGGCACCGAAACTCCACGCGGCGCGCACCGGCAATACGCGGACCGTCCTCATTGTTGAGAACCAGGATGTCGCCATCACCAATGCGGGCCTGGTTAGCGAAGCCTTCGACCAGCAGTGCGAACAGGTACAGCACCCACCCGACGATATCTACCTGGTGGACACGCGAGGCAGCGGCAAATTTCACGTCACGCAGGTGCGCCGCGCACGTCGCGCGTGCCTGCGGTTGGGCGAGAAGTTGGGCGACTGGCAATACATGGCGGCCGAGCTCCAGGAACTTTAGATCTGCTTGCTGGAATTGGCCGCGTGCTTGTTAAAAGTGATCAAACCGCTGTCCGAAATCCAAGTTGCAGAGTCCGCCAAGCCAGTAGCGTAGATGCTTAGGATGCTCCTCTGATTGTGCCGGCGTCCTCAAGGCTCGTACCGGATCGCAGGTTCGGCAGAAAAAGCGTGAACACGCCAGCAAGAATCAGTGATGGAACAACAGTCACGGTGAACGCGAACTGCCAGCCACGACCCTCGACGAGTTCAGCGACCAAGAGTGGGTAGATCGCAAATCCGACGTTGATTCCGACGCCTGCGACGACAGCTACTGCGGTGGCGCGGATCCGTGTCGGAAAGATCTCGGCGATGAAGGCCGTCAACACGGCTGCAGTGCCGTAGAAGAAAACGGCCGTCAAGCCAAACCAGATCATGTTTCCGTAGTAGCCCTGGTCAAGCCAGATCACACCGAGTACCGCGAGAGCGCCGGTCCACGTCCAGATGATCACGGTGTTTCGGCGAGTCGTCAGGAACTCGCCGACCAACGCCGCTGCGACGTAACCTAGGAAGCCTATGCCGTAGGAGATACCAACGAGAATCGTGGCGTCCTCTGGAGTGTAGTTTCGGACCTGCTGAAAGAAAGTCGGGAAGTAGAATGCAGTGCCCGCATACGCTCCCCCAAACATGAAGAAGGCGAGCCAACCTAGGATTGCGCGCCTTCTGTAGGCGCCGAGAAAAAGCGATGTGATGCGACTCGCAGCGGATTCGTTCGGCGCCATGATGTTTTCTTGCTTGGAAGCCTCGAAAACACGACTTTCCGGGAGGAATCGTCCGAGTATCAGGGCGAGCGGCACAACTGCCAGTGCCGGCAGAAACATGTAGCGCCAGCCGTAGTTCTGCATTATCGGCGTGGCGAGCATCGAGGAAAGAAACCAGCCGAGCGGATACCCGCACTGTAATAGTCCGGACAGCAATCCGCGAAAGCGGGCCGGCGCCGTTTCGACCACCATGGCGTTGGTGATAGGGACGAGACCACTCGATAGAGCGAACGCGAGGCAGCGCAGTACCGCGAGCGTCTCCAGGTTTGGTGAAAATCCCTGCAGCCCCACCAGTAAAGCGGAGCCTGCGAGACAACCCGTGAATGTGGCGCGGCGCCCGTAGCGATCTGCCAGCAGGCCGACCAAAACCACAGACACGGCGGCTAGGATGAACGCAGCGGAGAGAATTTGACCGATCGTTACGAGTCCGATATCGAACTCGGCCATGATCGCCGGCACGGCATAGCCGAAGAAGGACTGGTCCATGTTGGTGAGAATCCAACCCAGCAGGCAGATAAAGAATACCCGACGCCCATAGCTGTCGAACCGATTGGTGTCTGGCGAATTGACGTCGTTAGCTCGCGCGGCATCCATGTCACGTGTCAATCATTTTTTTCTGCACCCACTGCCGAGTCGAGTAACTTGGCAACGAATTCATCGCGGAATTGGCGCATATGGGCGCTGTCAGCCGCGTCGGGTTCGAAGGACTCGATGTCTGCCGTATGCAAAAGTCCCTTGTCATCCAGCAGACGTTCCAAGATCTGCATTCGATGCCGAGTTACATAGAGTTCTTCGGCGAGGTTCATCACCACTTGCATGATTCGATCGGACATCGGATCACCCAGAAAGCTTGGCTGTGGCATCGTAGCTTCTCCTCAAGCTCAAGCGTGTTAGGAAAGCCGCGCGAGCTCGCGCGGCATGGAATAAAGGCACTCACTTCCGTTCGGTGTAATCAACATGGTTTGCTCGAAGTAGATTCCGCCGAAGCCGAGTTCGCACACCTCCAGATCCATGTTTACAACCATCCCCGCTTCCAGTGTAAAGGTGGTGAAGCCGCGGCCGTCGCCCGGAAGTTCAAGATGATCCAGTCCGAGGCCATGTACGAACGCGTGCCGGAAATGAGGGATGCCGAGGTCCCGGACGGTACGGATCGCACGCTCGCGCAGCGCGGCGGTGGCAATGCCGGGCCGCATGTCGGCGTAGCATTCCGAAGCAGCGGTGCTAACGGCGTGCCAATAAACTTCGAGCTTCCTTGACGGCGTTCCCACAACCGCGGTGCGTTGCGCGTCACCGAAATATCGCTGATACGTCAGCATGGCATCGAGGCAGATGGGTTGTTCCGCCGGCACCGGGTAGTCCTGGTTCGCCCACAGACCCATGCTCTTGCGGCCGGCTCCTACGAAGAATGAAGCCGGTGAACAATCGTTCCGGGCGGCCTCCACGCAGTAGTGGCGCCGCACTTCGCTCCACAGAGTGCCTTCGTGGATGCACTCGAGCGTGGAGACGATGCAATGCTGGTTTCGACGAGCTGCTTCACGCATCAGGGCGAGTTCATCCGCGGTCTTGATCTGCCGGGCGTAAATCAGATCAGGCAGCGCATCGAGGCCGCGAAGTTCCGGGAGTTTCGCACAACAGACATCTCTAAAGCGGAGATCATCAAAACCGACACGTGCTGTGGCAAGTCCGAGCGCGCGTAGCGACTCACATGCTGACTCAGGGCAACTGGAGGCTGCGCTTTCGGACCAGCGAGTTTCTGTTTCCAGCACCTGCTGTTCCACAGGGTTGAGTTCGACTCCTTCGACCGCGGCGTAGTGCGGAAACGTTCGTCCGTCTACAGCCGCGAAGTAGGGGCGGACAACAGGCATCCACGTCGGGCTTTCGGCAAGGTTCGTGAGCTCGACGTCGTGGACAATCAGTGTGGCCGGTAGATTCGGATCTCGTGGCAGAATGGCGCAAGCCGCCCAAGGCATATCAAAGAGCCAATCTGATTGGTAGCCGCTCAGATAGTAAACGTGCTTTGGAAGTACGCAAACCCAAGCGTCGATCCCTTCGGCCGTCATTCGTTGCCGGCTGCGGTCGAGGTTTAGCAGCACGGCATTACTTCCAGGCGGAGTCGTACAGATGAGCGTCGATCAGCGCCTGAGCATTGGGATGTTCTACATAGTCGATTCCGAGTCGACCGTGCGCGTAGACGAGATTCACGTTGCCGTTCTTCGAGACGACCGGACCATGTGCGATGCCGGGCGGACGGCACAGAAAGGTACCTTCTGACATCGTATACCCCGGCTGACCCGCGATATCGGCAATGCGCACATCGCCGCACAAGCAGTAGTTCTCTTCATAGACCGGGTGAACTTCCATGCCGGGCATGAACCAACCGGGTAACAGACCAGCGAGGTGAGTGGTTCCCCCAGTCACAGGGTCAACTCGCAGCATCTTGACGCAGATACCGGTCCGGAACTCGGTGCTCGGATCCGACGCCTTGAGTGGGTCGATCCAGTTCAGGGAGAAGCTGTCCACAAGTGCGATAGCCGCCGGCGCGAGTGTCGGCACCGATGTGGCGCGGAATGATGGCGCGCCGTTCGCGATCACCAGTACTCTTGCCCCACTTGGGGATTGCCATCGACCCATGGGGCTGCCCGGCGGGTGATAGCAATACCCACCCGGCGGCACCGTGGTGTCTCCGAGATGGAGGCGGCCGACCAGCACAAAGCACTGCAGCTCGACGTCCGGCGCAACCGTCACCCGCGAGTCGAAGCCGGCCGGGAGTTCGATCACGCCCGTCATCGCACCGTTCTGAAGATCCTCGGACAGGGTTCTCAGCTGAGCGCCGCCGGGGAGCCCAACGGGCTCCCACGGCTGCGCTGCCACACTGTAGATACTCAAGTTCTCGACGTGCGGCTTGGCCATGACGGTCTACGGCTGATAACGGAACGTTACAGACCAGGTTCGCGGCTCCGCCATCCACAATACGCCACCATCGATGACGGCGCCGGTGTCAGCCCATTCTTTGTCGGTTAGGTTGCGACCTCCTAACGAAATCTCGAGCTTTTCATCTGCCGTGCGGTAACCGAATCGGGCATCTACGAGTTCATGGGCTTTCTGAACGGCGAACGGCTCGTTAAACGTCGCAAAGTAGATCTTCCCCTTGTACGCAACGTTGGTACCAATGAACCATTCGGCACCGCTGGCGGCCGGTATGTTCCAGTCGAGCCCAATCTTCCCGCTGACGTCCGGCACGAACGGCAGCTTTTTGCCAACCGGTGGAACCAACGGATCGGTGGCGTCAGCTTTGGTCACCTTGCCATCGAGGGTCGAGACGAAGCCTGACAGCGTCAAGTCCGCAGTCAATGCTGCCGTCAGTTCCAGCTCAATACCCTTGATCTCCGCATCGACGCTACGTGCGACAAAGCCGAGTGTCGCCGGATTGAACGAATTGAGCTGCCTGTCAGTATAGTCGGAGAAGAATGCAGCGCCGTTCAGTACGACGCGACCGTCGAGCCATTCTGTCTTGGCGCCGATCTCGTAGGCCCGTACGTTCTCGGGACGGACGATCTCCTGCGTGATGTCCGTGAGGTTCTGCGGAAAGCCTTGGAAGCCCCCGGCTTTGTATCCCTCTGTTGCGGTCGCGTAGATCAGAGCTCGATCGTTCAGGCGATAGTCGATTCCGATCTTTGGCGAGAAGTTGTTGAAGTCCGCCTTCAGGTCTGACACTGAGAATGTACCGCCGATGCCGATGTAGTCGCCATCTATGGTCTTCTTGTCCTGAGTGTAGCGACCGCCAAAAGTAATGCGTGTGCGGTCGAAGATCTGGTAGGTGCCTTCGCCGTACAGTGCGTAACTCTTGGTGCTTTGTACATAGTCATCAAGGAACAGAAATACGTCAACGTTGTGGAACTTTTCCTCTAAATAGAACAGCCCGATCGCGTAGTCGAATGCGCCGTCCCCCGAAGATGCGAGCTGGAACTCCTGCGTAAACTGCCGATGATCAAGCACTCGATAAAGGTCGAGATTCGCGGGGCGACCACCGAGATCGGAATAGAATTCGTTATCAAAGCGACGATACGCTGACACCGACTTGAACTCACCGAGACCGGTTTGCCAAGCCAGGATGTTCGACGCCCCCCATCCATTGAAGACGTTCTTGTCGCGCACATCAGCGCCAGTTCGATACGGATCCCCGTAGAGGAATTCGTACCCGCCCGGCAGTGCTCCGTTCGCGGCTGGCTGAATCGCCGACGGCGTCTGAATGCCGGACCGGTCACGCGCACCGTCCAAGGCTACATCCAGCATCAGGTTGTCAGCGATGGCGTAACGCAATGACAGTCGAGCCGCCTGTCGATCGATCCGATTGACTTCGTCACCGTTGTCGACGCGCGTCATATACCCGTCGCGGTCTCTAGCCACCGCTTCAATCTTGACACCCACCTTGTCCTCGATCAGCGGCACGCTGTATGCGGCGCGTAGGTCCAGGCGATCAAAGGTTCCCACCGTTACGTCACCGACGAAGCGGGTTTCGGTTAGCGACGGCTTGCGCGTGACGAACTTCAATGCGCCGCCCGATGAGTTTCGGCCATAGAGCGTACCCTGCGGTCCGCGCAGCACTTCAACGCGTTCAAAGTCGATGAGATCCACCAAGGCTCCTTGCGAGCGGGCCATGTAGACATCGTCAACATAGGTTGCGACGCCCTGCTCGGCCACTGGTGTGGAGTCATCCTGTCCGACGCCCCGGATGAAAGGTGCCGAACTGTTGGCGGTCGTCTGGTTCTTGAAGGCGATCAAATTGGGAACAGAGAAGCTCATGTCGCGCAAATCACGAAACTGCTGGCGCTCCATGGCCGCTTCTGTCACCGCCGACACGGCTACGGGAATATCTTGAATGCTTTCGTTGCGCTTACGGGCGGTGACGACAATCTCCTCGAGCGCTCCGCTCTCTCGAGGTGTCTGGGCGACCGAGACCAGCGATACGCTGACGGACAGCGCCCCACAGACCACCGCCATCAAACCGGGTCGAAACTGGAATTCTATCTTGTGCATGACTTTGCTATCCCCTGGAAATGCGATCGTGAATAAGCTCGCCAAACGGACTCGGGCATAAACGAAACCAGCCGACCAGCCGGCTCGAGTCTCAAGGACAGCGGCTTCTAAGCGCGGTGTCGGAGAGTATAAGTTGCGACTATATTGCACTCTGCAGACCAAAACAATACGATCGGCTTGTTCGTCAATACGAAGTTTCCACAGGGGCTGCATATGGAATCGATAGTTCGGACCTCCTGCGATGAGCGAGCCAAGCTCGATTTTGTTGAGGCCCTTATGCGGTACAACTCCACAGGCATTGGAAGAGCGATGACCGCGCATTTCCACGCTCAAGAATCGCGCCTGCCATCAGCGAAGCCTAGCGTTGATGAGATTGCGGAGGTCATGGAGCCCAGTGCGGCGTATCAATTTGGGGCGTTCTTCGAGTTTCACAATCACGCCCGACTGTTTCGCACACTACTGGGCTCTATCGGCCGACAGAAAGAAGCGGTTCGCGCGTGGTTAGACGCAGTCAATCAGCCAGGATCACTGGGTTCCGTAGAGCTGAATCCAGATCTGCCGCCGCCGAGCTATTATCGAAGCATCGATATCCACACCCAACCGGGCAACTACCATGCTGAGTTTGCGGGGGTGCTGTATCACACAATGATCGGTCCCTTTTTGGTTCACAGAGATGATCACGACGAGATGGGTTGGGCGTTGGCTCGCGGAGTACCAAATCGCGACTATCGACGAATCGTTGATCTCGGTTGTGGCGTGGGTAAAAGCACGCTTCCCTACGCCGATCTGTATCCAGGCGCCGAGTTGATTGGAGTCGACTACGCCGCGGCGATGCTCAAGTACGGCCATCGACTTGCGGAGTCGCGCGGCAAGCGCGTGCGATTCCTTCAGCGTTATGCCGAGGATACGCAACTGCCTGATGCGAGCGCCGATCTGGTCGTTGCCATTTGGCTTTTTCATGAGATGCCACGAAAGGCACGCGACGCAACAGTTCGGGAAGCGCTGCGCATCCTTCGTCCAGGCGGTGTGTTCGCGATTATGGAATCGCCGCCGTATCGAGATCTACGGGAGACCTATAGTCCTCTGTCCGCCTTCCTTATCGACTCCACCGGTCGACGGATGAGCGATCCGTATATCCCGGAGTTCTTCAAGTCAGATCGGGTCGAGATGTTCGAGCGCAGCGGATTCGTCTCTGTGCGCGATGTTCCGTTGCCAAACGAGCTGACAGGTTGGGGGTCGGGCGAAAGCTATTTCTTTGGCGCTTATCCGTGGTGGATGACCATCGGAGAGAAGCAGGGGCATGGCTAAATTGGACACGACAGAAGGAGGCCGTATGGATGCGATGGAAGCGCGGTTCAAAGCCGTGTGTTTGAAGTTGTGGGGCCCGCAAGGCGGTGAAGAAACCTATCAGTGGATCAAGAAGACCCGACCCGCGTATTTCCATTCGCTGGCGATACAGGCTATGACGCCGATTTGGGAGTCTGAGCGATTGGATCTGAAGACCAAGATACTTTGCTGTATCGGTGTTTTCACGGCGCTAAACCGTACTGAGGTTGAGTTCTTCATGAAGATGGCGGCCTATCATGGGATTCCTCACGAAGAGGTTGAAGAGATTCTGTTGTTGACGGGGCTGGAGGCGGGCTTCCCGGCGGCTGAAATGGCGGTTCAGTACCTCTCGAAGGCCTACGAACCTGCGGCCGGGAAGTAGTTCATGAGCCGGAGTCACGTGGAATACGCGACGTTGGGTGAGGCGGTGGGGGAACCGTGGCAGATCGACGGCGTTACCACCGGTGCACGTTTCTCCCGGCTAAGTACCGATGCCGTTACAGGCGCAGAATCGCGGTATTTGCGGATCCCTTCGCGCTGGCACTGGCCCACTCCCGGCTCGTTCGAGTCTGAGCTCGAGCTACTGATCCTCCGTGGCGAGTTGCAGTGGGGACCTACGACTCTCAAGGCCGGGGACTATGCGGTCTACGAACCGCGCACCGTGATCCCCGTACTCGATAGCGAGACTGGTTGTGAGCTGGTGTGGATGTCTGCCAGCCCGTGCAACTGGATGCCGAGCGGGCGGGCGGAACCGATGTGGCGTGAGCAACCGATACACATCCCCGCCTTGCCGTGGCTGCCGCCGCCGTCGTTTGAAGGACGCACTTCTGCGGAGACGGGGCCAGGGTTGGGAGTGAAGTTTCTGCGCGAGCATCCCGTGACCGGCGCATATACGTTGCTGACGCGCCATGGACCTGCCTGGTCGGACCCGAGACTGGAGTCGCACGATACTTGGGAAGAGCTGCTTTTGCTGGAGGGCGAATTCCTGATGGGCAACACGGGCGTCGTGACGGCCGGAACGTACATATTCAGACCAGGGCTACGACCACATGGCCCTCAAGCTACCGGTCCCGGGGCCACTTGGTTCTGCCGGGGAGAGCGTCGAATCGATTTCCAGTTCGAATCCCCTGCATGGGCCGCAGAGCGTAGCCGCCGCTATCTCGCGAGCGGCGTCACCGCGCGTCCGCTGCAACAGCCTTGGGGGGCGATCACTTGAACACTCCGCATGCGGCAAAGGGTTATACGCGTCCGTTTACGCCTCTGGGTCAGGCGTCCATGGTGGCGCCGCTGCCGTGGCGGTTCGCCGGGGATCTGCTGGTGATCCATTTCCGCACCGATCCAAAGGCGTTGTCCTCGTTGCTGCCCGCGCCGTTGCAGGCTGCGGATGACAGCGGCGAGGCGTTCCTGTGGACGCCGCACCTGCGCTGCTACCCGGAGAGCATGACGCCTGCGGAGATGGGTCCCGCACGGACACATTACAACGTTTGCGTTATCGGCGTGCCGTGCCTGCTCAACGGCACTCGAACGATGTATTCCGCATTCCAGTGGGGTGACCGTGACTGGCTCGTCGCACTCAGCTGGTTTCTCGGCGCATGTTCGAAGCTCGCGACCATCGAGCAAAGCGGTTTGCATCCCCTGATGCCTGGCGGCGAACAGAGCGCGGTGCTGGGCAGTACCGTGCGGCGCACAGTCTCCCGCCATGGTGAAAAGCTAGTAGACATTGCCTTCGCCCCGGGACGAACGTTGCCGTCGTCCGGCATGGACTTCTACACGCGGCACCTTCCGCTGACCTGTGAACGCCATTTTCCGGACTGCCATGTGCCGCCGCGCGGCCGCCCGCTCGTGCACGACCTCACCCAGATGGTCATGACCGATACGAGCTTCGGCGAGATCCTGCAGGGTCCAGCAACGCTTAAGTTTTTTGAAGCCGACAATGAAGAGCTGCTACCGATTCAGCCGCGCGAAGTTTACGGCGGCTACTGGATGCCCATGGGATTTCGTCTGCACGGTGTGCGCGTCATCCACGACTATCTGACTTGAGGGGAAGACCGATGCCGAAGATACGTGTTGATGGCGTGGACCTTTGGTACCAACTGCGGGGCGAGGGTGAGATTCCACTAGTGATGATTGGCGGCTTCGCGCTCGTAGACAAACAGTTTCAGTTCTGTGATCCGCACCTTCTGCCGCATCATCGCATCCTGCATTGGCACTACCGCGGCGTCGGCAAGTCCGGTTGGAGCCAGTCTGGTCCATACTCCACTGAACGCTGGGTAGACGATCTAAAGGCCATCCTCGATCACGAGGGCATAGCCAAGATCAGTCTTTGGTGTACGTCGACCGGATCGTCAATCGGCTTGCGTTTCGCAGCAAAGTATCCCGAGATGATGCATGCCCTTGTGGCCTATCCGTTCGTGCGTGCAGACCAGACCTGGAAAGACATCTACCGCGTGTCCGCCGGGGTCGGGCGGGTATTTGGAATCGAGACGCTGTCTCGACTTTTTGCCGGCGTCGTGCTTCCACCGCAGTTGCTCTATTCGAAGGAGGGTATTAGCTACGAGCGTTGGGCGAAGGGATGCTATCGGGCGAACGTTAACTTGGCGACGATTGACGCCGTGCTGGAAGCGTATGGAAACGTCGATCTCACCGGTGATCTGCCCAACATTCGGTGCCCTACGCTGCTGTTGATGGGCGACGAGAGCGCACTGAACAGTGACGAGAAGCTCGACTCCGCGAGTTACAAGACGCTGATGGATGGCTTTCTTGCCCTCAAGCCCGACGTGGAACTGGCAACCATCAAGGGCGCCGGTAGCACGTACTGCATGATCACGCGACCGAAAGACTGCTGTGCCGCCGTTACCCGATTCCTTAACGCACTGGGGCGGCCGCGCCAGACCGTTCGTGGGTCTAAAACTGCAAAGAGGGGTACGCGCTGATGGCCATGCGAAGACAGGACTGCCTAGATGTGAGCCGGGCCGACACATTTGTCCTTCACGGTGACGCCGGCCCCGGGGTGCTCGCCCGCACACTGACAGTTGAGTTGAAGACCGGTGGACAGCATCTCGTCTTGGAGGTGCCGCCTGGTTGGCATTGTCCGCGCGGGCGCAATGACGCATCTTTGGATCTCTACATCCTTGAGGGACAGTTGCAGGTCGAGAATCAGTCGTTCTCCACCGGTGCGTATACCTATATTCCTTCGGGGATGGCCTATGGCCCGCTCTCATCGATGAAAGGCGCCAAGGTGCTGATTTTCACTGATCGCGCCTACGCGTTCGAGGTTGAAGACGAATCGCGTGCCGGAACCGATCTTGGACGACACATTGCACACGTCGATACGTGGCGGCGCCCGTGGGTCGATCCGATGAAAGACATCGTCAAGAAGTCTACCTGGGTGGATCCGAGGACGGGCGAGGAAGGGCGTCCGCCAGGCGTCCTGACCAAAGCCTTGAGAAAAGACGACGGTACGAAGGAGGTGGTGGCGCTTACCGTGCTGTCTCCTGGTTTCGTTGATCCGGGTACCGAGCATCATCCACACAATGAGTGTCTGTATTTGATCGCCGGAGACTGCTACATCGGGCTCACCTACGATCACAAGCGCGAAGATGTGAAAGAGAACCTCGTCTTGCACAAGGATTTCTATATTGGCCGGCCACCGGGTATTCGACACGGTCCGGTCTGTACGCAGAACGGTGCCTTTTTTCTGATCTATCTTGCCGACTACTACACCGGCATCTATGGTGAGGTCGACGATTGGGAGGCCCGCGTCGGCGGCTATCTCGCCTCTGAGCGGTATCGATAGCGCCATGTTGCTAAACCGCGAGCGTGCGGACGAGATCATGGATCGCGAAGGCCTAACGGCCCTAGTCGCGGTCTCTTCCAACAACGTCTACTACTTAAGTGACTATGAGTCGGACTTTCTTTACGACGTGCCTTGGGTCGCGTGCGCGATCGTGCCGCGGGATCACTCGATTGACCCATGTCTAGTCGTCACCGAGATCGAGGCGGCCGTGTTAGTCGAGCGCCCATCGTGGATGAGCGATGTGCGGATGTACTACTTCGGCATCTATGGCGGTGTATTGAAGGTTCACACCTTCAATCCCGATATGCCGCTGACCGATCCAGCTGATCTTGAGATCGCTAGGTGGGTACGCACACTTGAAGCGCGTCCCTATGCGGGAGTCATGGAGGGCGCTGCGGCAGCTTTGCGGGAGAAAGGTCTCACGAATGGGCGCATCGGTCTCGACGATACGCGGTTCGCGGCCGCACTTGGCAGTACGCTCGATGACGCTACGGTGGTGGATGCCAGCAATTTGCTGATCGAGATCCGCATGGTCAAGACCCCGGACGAGATCGCGCTGCTGCGTGAAAGTGCTCGCAAAAATTCCATTGCCGTTCAGTCGGCGGTTTCCGCCATCCGGCACGGCGCGACCTGGGAAGATGTGTACAGAGCTTATGAGGTATCAGTTGCGTCGCAAGGTGCTCGCGTCTTCGCAACATTCAATGGAGCGGGCCCCCGCAGTGCCGGCGCGGGGCGGGTCAATAAGCGCTATCCGATTCGCGAAGGGGATCAGATCTGTTTCGATGCCATGCTCAAGTGGCAGCGGTACATGGGAGATGCCCAGCGAACCGCAGTCCTGGGTGAGCCGAGCGCAAAGCTACAGCGCTACTGGAAAGCTTATGAAGCGGGCATCGAGGTTGGGTATGGCGGCCTGCGCCCCGGTGCCAGCACCGGCGAGTTGCGCAACCAGACCATCGCCGCCGTACGGCGCTCCGGTCTACCCACATTTGAACTCGCGTTCACTCATGGAATCGGACTCGATCACATTGAGGTTCCGTTCATCGCCGGCGGTCAGCTCGGTGACTTTAAGATCGTGGAGAACATGGTTTTGAATTTTGATATGGAACTGCATGAGATTGGCTGGGGTGGCATGTTCTTCGAGGAGAGCATGCTGATCACGAAGGACGGTGCTGAGCGGCTGTACGATCTTCCCCGAGCGTTGTTGCTTGTCTGACGAAGTGCAGATCACTGCCGATGAACGGATGCGAGCCGAACATATGTTCCGGCGCATCTTTGGCGACGATTACGGTACGGTGCTCGCGACGCAGTTGGGCGAAGGCGATTTCAATCTTGTTCTAATGTGCCGAATCGCACCGAGTGTTTGGGAGTTCTCCGCGCCGGAACTGAAAGTGAAGCTGCTCGTTGCTATCGCTGTGTGTGCTGCTGTGCATCAGGATGTGCGGTATTTCGTTCGTGCTGCGATTCACCACGGAGTGACGAGAGCGGAAGTTGAAGGAACTTTGCTGCTGGCAGGGCTCGAAGGCGGGTTTCCGGCCGCCGGTGTGGCGCGGCGTTTAGTCGATCAGGGGTACGAAGATCATCAGGAGTTCATGAGTTCGATCGGCAAAACGACGCCGGTCTGGTAGCACCGTGCGCGAGTTTTCATGGACTGACATCCGTGCCTCTCTGGACCGACGCCTGGTGCGCGTGATGGGCGTTAGTATCGCGGGCGTTACGCTCTCAACGGCTGACCAGTCCCTGTTCTCCTTCGCGATCCCCGATATCACTGCGGAATTTGGGATTGGTCTCGAAGTGATCGGTCAGCTGCTGTCGTTGTCCTTCCTGGTAGCCAGCGTCACAGTGGTTATGGCCGGTCTGGCCGCTGATCAGTTCGGGCGGCGACGCGTATTCGTCGCGCTACTGGCGATCTCGGCGCTGTGTGTCGGCGCGCACGCGTTGGCGCCGTCACTATGGTATCTCGGTCTGTTCCGGGTACTCGGATTCGCCATTGGCGCGGGGCTCTATCCGATCGCGAACACTCTCGTGGTCGAGGCGGCGCCGGGTCGCTATCGTGGGTTCATCTCAGGCCTGCTGCAGATGGGGTATCCACTCGGGTTTGCGTTTGCTTCACTGATCGCTGCGCCGATAATGGCAGCCTACGGTTGGCGTTCGATTTTTCTTGCCGGATTTGTCGTGGCCGCCCTTGCACCGTTGCTGGGCTGGCTACTCCCGGAGTCATCTAAGTTTGAAAAAGAACAAGCCGCTCTCGTGCAACCGATACGCGCTACGGACCGCATTCGGCGCCTGTTTGCGCCTGACCTGAAGCGGCGTTCGCTGGTTTGCTTCGGGGGTAGCTTCCTGATCAGCCTCGCGATCGGAGGGACCACCTATTTTCTACCGACCTACCTGGTCCAGGCCCACGGCTTCAATCCTGCTGACGCGAGCCGCATTGCCGGATTCTCGTACGCAATCGGGGCGATCGGCTATCTTGCCGCATCTTACGTGGGTGAATTCGTTACCACTCGACGCAACACGTTGATCATCTGGATTCTGGCCGGGGCGATAGCGTTCGCCGCGACCGTTTGGCTTGCTCATGGCGAGGCCGCGCTGATCCTTGGCCTGGGTATTTCTATCGTTTTCTTTTACGGATCGGAGGCCGTTCGTATGCCTCTGATCGGCGAGTTGTTTCCGACGGCTGTTCGCGCGACTGCGACCGCACTCACTGGATCTCTTGCCGTCACGACGGCATGGCTCGTCTCGCCGCTGCTGCTGAGCTACCTAGCGCCGCGCGTTGGCTGGGCCACGGCGTTTACGTGGTGCGCAGTCGTGCCGCTGTTCTTGGGTGGGCTCGCATTTCTCGCTCTCGAAAATACTCCGTCGGGAGACGAACCCGTGCTCGAAGTTCCAGTGAATGCCTAGTGGCGTTCTCCACGTCGCGCTACCTTTGAGCGCGTGGACTTGGGCCGACGAGTCTTTGGCGTGGGGTCTTCCAGTAGCTGCAACACCGTATCACGGGTTGTGGCGAGAAGAGTGTTGACGGCTGCATCGTTCAAATGGCCGTTGAGATAACCCCATGCCATGCCCTCGACAACGTACTGGGCGAGATTCGCGGCGTTGTTGTAACGCTTGCTTTGCTGCCGCCACTGCGGAAATTCTTTAAGGAAAGGCGCTCGCGACTGAATAACAAACTCACGAAATGCACGTGATAGCAGCTTGGCAAGGCCGGCATCGGTTCGCGAGGCGAGTGTCAGTTCTTGTAACGCAATGAACTCGGGTCGCGTGACTTGCTTCCAGTACGCCCGAATCGCGTGGTCCAGAAAACTCTCTGACGCGGGGATTTTTGCCATGTCAGCGCGATATGTATCGAGCCGACGCTGCATCAGGTGCGTGATAGCCGCTTCCATCGCAGAACGCTTGGTCGGAAAATGAAACTGCATCGCTCCCCGAGACACGCCTGCGCGATCTGCGATGGTTGAAATCGATGTATTGGCGTATCCGACCTCAACGAGGCAATCGAGCACGCCTTCCAAAACGCGGTAGCGTGTATTGCTGGCTTTGCGGGATTGAGAAGTGCGTTTTTGTTTTGACAGAGACACGGTGGCGACCTTTCAAACCATTCCCGGATCATGCCGATGGCCTTTTAAGCCCTTTTGGAGCTCGAACTAGCTTAGGAAATTGTATCGTAATCGAGCGCGCGTCACCGAGCAGCACTGCGCAAACGTATGGCTCTGCGCAGTCCGGTGATGCGGGTCCAGCATTTCGGGGGCAAGGCCGGCCACCGCTCCGGTTGATGCCGGGCAGATGTGAGGCGGGATGAGAACTGTCATCGAGAACGACGGGGTCGGGAATGATTGTTTCGGTGAACGTTCTTGGCTTTGCGCATCGAGTCGCCCTTGAGTGACTTGACCGGCGATTTTTGATCCAGGTTGATGGTCCGCAGAACGGAAACAGGACGTTTGGAAGAAGCCGAAGCAGAGACGCACGACCGGAGAGATCATCCACAAGCTGGTAAGCGTCCGGTCTGTACCGCATAGATTTCTTGCGAGAGTTCAGGCCGGCGGGTGGATCAGATATTATTTCGATTCACGGCGATACCCCGGGAGCAGCCGGCGCTCCTACGATGCGCACCGTCCCGTCCGGCAACTCGATGACCTGAACTGGTAGTGCGACCTCGAGACTCCGAAACCAAGTCTCCAGTCTGTCTGCAAACACCGTACCGGTGACCCTGAGTTCCCCGATCGTTGGATCGGAAAGTTCGATGGTTCGAGGACTGTACCGCGCGACATCTGCAACGACGTTCGACAACGGCTCGCTGAGATACTGCAATCGCCCTTCGCGCCAGCCAGCGATACTTGCGCGATCGACGCGCCGCACGACCGCAGGCATGTTTTTGTCGCCGAGACTTAGCTGTTCGCCGACTCCAAGTAGTACTGCTCGCCTCGGACGCGTTGCACGCGAGTTCACAGGTGGAGGAACGACTCTCACGACCCCTTCTGAAACCGCGACGTCAATGCGATCGCCAGTACTGCGAACGTTGAAAGCGGTACCGACCGCAGTAACCGCCGTGTCGCCAATTACCACGACAAATGGCCGAGCGGGGCTTCTTGCAACCTGGAAGTACGCCTCGCCACCCTCCAACCGAACGCGCCGCTCATGGCGATCGAACATCGTCGCCAAACGGGTACTCGCCCCAAGTGTGACCGTAGATCCATCCGGCAAGGCAACCTCACGGATCTCCGCTATATGCGTCTGCACGGCCTGCGCGGCTACCATGGTTGCGTTGTCTGATCGGTCCGACAGGACCCATCCCACGGCGACTACTGCGGAAACGACTGCTCCAGCGAACACTGCAGCATTTGGCCAGCGCCGGCCATGTTGTGCCGCCGAACGTGTGTCCTCGCGTAAGTGCACTGGCGCGATCGCATCGTCTTCTTTCCGTGCGGCGTTCCAGTCCGAAATGGATTTCGACGTATCGTATCCATCATCCGCAACTTCGGCATCGCTTGGCCAAGGCGGCGCGGAAGCAACTGACTGTCCCGCGATTAACCAGGCGCGCTCGACATTCAGAAACGCAGCAGCATGGGAGGCGTCCTGCACTAACCATGTCTGCCATGCGGCGATCCGTTCGAGTGAGACATCCGTACATTGCAGCTCGATTAGCCAGTGCGCAGCCTCTACTTCCAACGACTCACCCAGGGACGAGGGGGCCTCGGGATCACTCACAGCTGCGCCCCCGCATCTCGTCGACGCCCCGTAGACCCTCCACGCAATGCAACGATGCGCGGACGATGTAGTTTCTGACCATTCGCTCAGTCACACCAATCTGTCGAGAAATGGTGGTAATGTCTTGTCCGTATATTCGGTGTAGCAGAAACGCTCGACGGCAACGGGCTGGCAACTCGCTGACTAGGCGATGGACGATGGCAAGTTGCTGTGCGCTCGCCAATTCCCTGTCCGGAGTCGGCACCTCGCGGAGTTCATCCAAAAAGCCGGCGGCAACAAGGCGCTCAAATCGTCCGCGACTGCGTTGTCGATCTACTGCCAAATTCGCTGCGATCTTGAAAAGGAATGCTCGAAGGAAGCTGATAGCGCCTGGCTTATCGAGCGATAGTAGTTTGACGTACGCTTCCTGAGCAATCTCGCGCGCGTCTTGCTCGGAATGCAAGCGGGCGGCTAAGAATCGCACCAATGCGGCATTGTGCTCTTTGAAAAGTTGTGCGACGAGCTGCGCTCGCGGGGAATCTCCGTTAACCGCTTCCAGCCTGTCCAACGAGTCAAAACTCATGGTCGCGGAACTCCTCCGAGCATGGTAGCTGTCGCATATCGCACCATTGTTTATAGGTATCGTCTTGAATACTCGGCAGACAATATTAGGACCATTTGGCAGGTCATGCGCTTGTATCTTTTTGCGGCCTAAACCACCGACCTTGATCGTGCCATTTCCGTATTTGACCGTCCGAACGTCATAGCACTTCGGGACCACAAGACTGACGTCGTAAGGGGGAATGATGAGGGCAAGTTCAACGCGCCGAGTGGCGCATGCTTGGCTGATCGGTGCGATGGTGACCGCGATCGCAATACCAGCATCCGGGACCGACCAGACGGGCGACGGCTTGTCGCGGACGGTCGGATTTAGTATCAGGGAACAGCCGCTGTCCACCGCGCTACTGCGATTCTCTGAGCAGGCCGCGGTTCCCGTAACGACTGACAGCTCCATCGTCGCCTTCCATCGTTCGCCGGCGTTGCGTGGCAAATTCGCGGTGCGTGACGCTGTTGCCCGCTTGCTAGAAGGAAGCGAACTCACGTTCGTCGAAATCGGCGGGGGCGGTATCGCGATTCTTCGTGCAAGCTACAGTGCAGTTGGGACCGCACAGCGGGGTCATCCTCTCACGATGTTGGCGAGTACGAACGGGATCGGCTTCGCGGCTGCGGCGCCGTCGGCCACATCCCGCGTTCAGGGGAGCGTCGGTTCGCAGTCGTCACCGACGACTGCGGCCAGCGCCAACCCGTTGGTGTCTGGCGCCACGTCACAGGATTCCGAGCTAGAAGAGATCATTGTCAGTGCGAATCGTCGTGACGAGCGAATCCTAGACGTGCCTATCTCGATGACGGTCCTGGGTGGAAATCAGCTTCGCGAATTAGGTATCAGTGACGTTACTTCGCTTGCTGGTCAGATTCCCAACTTTACAATGGGATCGCCCGCTGGTGATGGCACCACGCCATCCCTATCCATCCGGGGAATTGGGCTGAACACGTTCAGCGACAATCTGGAGGGCGCGGTCGCGGTGTATGTCGACGAAGTTTATTTGGCGACCGTGGCGGGCCAGGGTGCCAAACTCTTCGATCTCAAGCGTGTTGAAGTTCTCAGAGGCCCACAAGGTACCCTCTACGGTCGCAACGCGACGGCGGGTCTGGTTCATTTCGTGACAAACACGCCGACCGATGTTGCCGAGGGATATGGCGAGCTTACGCTCGGGTCCTTCAGTCAGCGGCGTTTTGAGGGTGCGCTCAGCGGACCTTTGGGTGAGAACGTGCGCGGTCGCATTTCAGTGCTTTTCGACCGCGATGATGGCTATATGCGGGAACGCGTTTCCGGAGAACGCGTCGCGTCCAAAGACGTGATCGCGGGACGGGCGCAGCTCGCTGCGGACGTTGGAGAGTCGACTTCCTTGCATCTCAGGGTTCATGGAAGTCGCGTCCGGAACTTGAGTGTGCTCGAGAACCATCGGGGTCTACTCGATCCGGTCAGCTTCACACCCTGCTCGGTGGCCAGAGTCAACGCACGCGAATGTGTCGACGCGTTCGGTTATCGAGACCCGAACAGCGATCCGTACGCGGCTAATTTCCACGGCGCTGACGATATCCCGCTCAACCTTGATACGGTTGGCGGGTCTCTAACGGCCAGTGGGCGTATCGGCGAGTGGAATTTAGTTTCCATAACCTCCTATGAGGAACTTAAAAAGCGGCACGTTGAAGCAGGCGTGGTCGTGCCTTTTGGGTTGGCGACTGCAGCCGGACTGGCCGCTTTCGAGAATGCGAAGTTCACGTTGGATTTGGACTCACGTCAGGTCACGCAGGAACTGAGGGCGAGCCGGCAATTTGAGGATTTATTCGTAATGTTCGGCGGCTTTTACATGGACGATAAAAAGGAAGGTTCCGTAGAGCTCCCAAGCTCCTATCAGAATCCGTTGGCCCCGTCGCAGGATCCCTATCTAAACCGCTTTGCTCAGAACCTCGACACCTGGGCGGCGTTCGCTTATGCGCAGTGGGATCCAAACGAAGTATGGGATATCAGAGTCGGATTGCGCTTCAGCTCCGAAGGCTCCGATTCCGCCGTGAACGTTAATACCGGCGGGTTCTTCGGCGCCGTGCTCGGCGCGCCGGATGTTCTCGAAGCGCGCCGCTTCGACGACGAGTTCGTATCGTGGGACTTCACGGCGAACTGGAAGCCAACAGAGGACTTCCTCTTGTACGGAAAGGTTGCGAACGGCTACAAGAGCGGTGGTACCAACGCTGGCGGCATCATTTCGAGTGTGCCGCAGATCGAACCATTTGCCAGCGAGAACCTCAAAATGTACGAAATTGGCATCAAGAGTGCGTGGGCGAGCCAACGAGTTCGCACCAGCGCCGCAGCGTTCTTCTACGACTACAAGGATCTGCAGTTGTTCACCCAGTCCTTTATTAGCGGAATTCCGGTCGACCGTATCGAGAACGCCGCCAATGCGGATATCCGTGGCATCGAACTGGAAGTAACCGGAAAAGTTTCCACATTTCTTGACCTACAGCTCGGAGCGGCCTACTTAGATACGGGAACAAAAGACTTCGTGGGCGTGATTGGCACTACGCCCGGCGGAGCTTCGATCTTTGAGGACCGTTCCGGAAAGAGACTCGTATTTGCTCCAGAGTTCAGCTTTAACGGCTCCGTACGAGCGCAAACACGCATGTTTGGGGGCGACGCTTCCGCCACTCTCGCGTTCAACTACGTTAGTGAGTACTTTTTCGACATCGGCAACAGCCCGCTGGATGCGGCGGGCGATTTGACGCTGTGGAATGCCCGTGTCGCCTGGGCATCCTCCGGAGGTCGATGGGATGTTGCGGCGTCTGTCCAAAACCTAACGAACGAAGAGTATTACACTGAGGGATACAATCTTTTCGGTGCTCAATATCGCTTTGTTGGTCGGCCCCGTACGTGGGGCGTGAGCTACCGCATCCGCTTGTAAGGAGAACAATCGATGATTGGTGCAATCTATAAAACTGTACTTTTAGGACTTCTAGCGATGGCCAACGCCAATGGTGCTCTGGCGGCAGATCACAAGCTGGAGCAGATCAAGACAACGCCGGATCCGTACGAGAAGTACGGTATTTCCCAAGCCATCCGAGTCGGTGACCTCGTATTCGTATCCGGTCAAGTCGGCATGGACTTGGAGGGGCGGCTTGTCGGCGGCGATGACTTCGACGAACAGGCGGAACAGGCGTTTCGCATGCTCGGGCTAGTCTTGGAGCGCGCTGGATCGGGACTCGATCGCATCGCAAAGGTGAATATCTACGTGACGGACATGTCAAAGTTCCCGACCATCGTTCGGCTTCGCGAGAAGTACTTTTCTAAGCCGTATCCTGCCGACACCATCGTTGAAGTATCTGCTCTCGGATTGCCCGGGTTGAAGATAGAGATTGAAGCAATCGGAGTGGTTCGCCGCTGATAATGCTTCGATGCGTTGCGATCCGCCGTAAGCGTATGACGCTTCAGACCATGCTCGTGAAACCCTCTGACTTCGCGACCGGTGGGGTGTGGGGGTTTTTCCACGGGTGAGCCCTGCCGACCTGACACGGCATCGATTTGGATCGAGGTGATGTTTCGCCTTGCGGCTTGGATGGCGCCTGATCCATATAAACATAGACCCCGATAGCCAATTGCGTTTTGCGATGCGCAGGTAAATCAGTGCGGTCCCACCGTTTCATGTCGAGGTCAAGCTGCTCCAGCAGTTGCAGCCTGCGTAAACTGACATCAAACGTGGACCAAAAGAGACGGGCCGGGCGGGACGTGCGCTGGGACAACGGGATCAGATCGGAATTGATTTCGTCGGTAAAATTAGGTGCTGCGGAGCGGAGGGCCCGCTTCAAAGAAGCGGCGATTTGGGGTAGATAGTCATTGAACCACCCGAATCCGACGCGTGGGTAGAGGGTTAGCTCAAAATTAACCGATAGGTGCTGTCAATTGATAATCAGGAAACTATCCACAGCGCCTATGATGGATTGGATGCGCGTTCGGTAAATTGTTTTTTGCCTCAATGGCTTGGCGTGATCGTAGAAGGCTTGTCTCCTTTGCGTCCCCTCAAGGTTCGTGCGCTCGATGAGTTGGCTCTGATTGAGTTGACCCCGCTTCGGTTGACACCACTTTCAGCACATTCCGGCGGCTTTCTCGTAATCAGCCGCACTCAAGTAACCTAACGTCGAGTGCCGACGACGCAGATTGTAGAACCTTTCGATGTAATCGAACACGTCTGCTTTGGCTTCGTCTCGGGAGTGATAGTTTTTTCGATGCGTGCGTTCGACCTTCAGCGTCGAGAAGAAGCTTTCCATGGCGGCATTGTCCCAGCAATCGCCGCTGCGACTCATGCTGCAAGTTACACCATGCTCGGCTAACAACTTCTGGAACTGCTCACTCGTGTATTGGCTGCCCTGGTCGGAATGATGCAGCAGCGCGTTCTTGGGTCCACGGCGCCAGATGGCCATCAGCATTGCATCCGTAACGAGCTGCGCCGTCATCTGCGCGCTCATTGACCAGCCGACAATACGCCGTGAGAACAGATCCAATACGACCGCCACGTACAGCCAACCTTGCGCCGTCCACAGATACGTGAAGTCTGCTGCCCATTTGCAGTTCGGGGCCATGGCCCCGAACTGCCGGTCTAACAAGTTCGGTGCGATCGCATGCTCTGGGCGGATACCGTGATCAAACGGCAGCCTGCGGCGTTTAGGCCGCGCCACCCGCTGCGCCAGGCTCATCAGGCGCTGCACGCGGTGCACGCCACAGCGATGACCCCAGGCGCGCAAATCACGGCGGACCCGTCGAGCACCGTACGTGCGGTCACTGTCGGCAAAGCTTTGGCGGATCGCCGTCGTCAGTTCTCGATCGATCGTCAGCGCGTTCGCATTCTGGCCGCTTCAGCCAGGCGTAGAAGCCTCCTGGGGTCACCGCGAGCACTTCACACATCCAGCGCAGCGGCCAGACGTGCCGGTGCCGGGCAATCGACGCAAATCTCATATCGGCTCCTTGGCGAAGTAGCCGATGGTTTTTTTTAGAATGTCTCGTTCCGCTTTCGTCCTCGCCAATTCGCGTCTCAGTCGTGCGATTTCCGCGTCGTCTGGCTTCATTTGCCCGCGGCCAGGAAACGCATGCGTCTTATCCGCTTTCGCTTCCCGAACCCAGCGACTCACCACGTTCTGACCAATGCCCAAATCCCGCGCTGCCTGCGCGCAGCTCATGCCCCGATGCGTCACCAGCTTCACGGCCTCAAGCTTGAACTCTTTGTTGAATACTTTCCGCTTCACAAAACACCTCGTTAATCATCAGCGCTCTTAACTCGATGTCAACGAAAGTGGGGGCAACTCAAACGGACGCATCACCAAGCCAGAGCGAGAATGGCAGAGCTTCTGCCGCCTGCGGCGGCAGACTCACTGTCGGGTAAGATCAGCAAAGCAGCATGAAGAGAAGATCACAGGACTAAGACACTAAACTGTCCACGGAAGCGGGGCAGCTCCAGTACCTGACGAAGCCGATCGATCAATTGCCGCGCGTGCCGGTCGAAGTGTACTTCGACATCGAGTACGATCCGCTGCGTGACCTCGTGTACCTGCATGGCTTCGTCGTGCGCAAAGGCGGGGAGAATGCGACGGAACGCCACACTGCGATCTGGGCCGAGGGGCTTACACCGCTGGCGGAGGGCGACGCATTCGCAGCCGCATGGACGTTCCTGCAGCAACATCTGGAGTCGCTGGTGGTTTACTACTCGAAGCACGAGCGCATCCAGTACCGGATGCTCGCCGCGAAGTATCCGCAGGTGTGCGATGTGAGCGAGGTCGATGCGCTGTTCACGCTGCCGCGCTCGCTCGATCTGTACTTCGATGTCGTTAAATCCGGCTCCGAGTGGCCGACGCTGGATTTCTCGGTCAAGACGCTGGCGAAGTACTTGGGATTTTCGTGGCGCGACAGTGATCCGTCCGGCGCGGCGTCGATCGAGTGGTTTGATCGGTGGGCGCGCACCGGGGACGCGGCGGTCCGGAGGCGGCTGCTCGACTACAACGAGGATGACTGCGTCGCGACGCGCGTGGTGCTCGATGCGGTGCGCGGGATGGAGGTGCGGGAGTCGCGATGAGCACGGCGGGATAAGTGTGCGGAGTGCCGCAGAGACATCACGCGATGGCCAGATGTAGTCGTTTCCGGCAAACCACTCAGGGGAGAAATGAGCGATGGTGACGGTTCATGCTATCGGGCGAGTGATCCAGAACTTTGCTTTGCAGCATCTTAAGACGGCGGTGCTTTGCCGGGATCACGTCCTGCGCTTGGAGAATGTGCACGCTGGTCAGGAACTCGGTGCTTACTTTGAGGAGATTCGGTCGTACGCAAGCGCATGCGTTCTGACGAGCGTCGCCTCGCTCGAAACGCTGATCAACGAGCTGTTTCTGGCCAACAAGCGCCTCTCGGAAAAGATTAAAGACAACAAAACAGAATTCTGGGGAAACGGCGGGATCGAGCGGAAGCCCATCCTTGAGAAGTACAAATGTGCGCTAGAGTCGCTGGGGTTAGAGGCATTCCCTTCCGATGATGCGGCTGTGGCCAACGTTTCCGCGCTGATCGAATTTAGAAACTACCTGACCCACTACAAGCCACCCTGTGACCCCAAGGCGGGACATCGATCGCAGCTGGAGGCAACACTCGACGGACGGTTCGGGCTGAGCCCTTATTGTGGAGACCGCGCAGACTTCCTTTCCATGCGATGCATGAGTGCGAGTTGCGCCTCGTGGGCAGTGAGCTCGACGCTGACCTTCATGCGAACATTCGATCAGCATGCCGAACTGGATCCGGAGAAAATGCAAGGGTTCTGGGTTCTTGAACCTCCCCAGACGCCAGACAGCGTCGCCGGGTAAGTGATTGGCTTGTGCGGCCCGAGCGAAACTATCACGACGGATTACCTTCGCTAGCGAGTCTTGGGCGAAGTAGAGTTCGTGAACTCCGGCGCGGCGTCGATCGAGTGGTTTGATCGGTGGGCGCGCACCGGGGACGTGGCGGTCCGGCAGCGGCTGCTCGACTACTACGAGGATGACTGCGTCGCGATGCGCGTCGTGCTCCATGTGGTGCGCGGGATGGAGGTGCGGGAGTCGTTATGAGGTGCGACGGGGTGAGTGTGCGGCCCGGCGCACTTCGGCATGACCGTCGCCAGTGCCGCGCAGCTCAAGACATCCGAATGATCCTGATTTTGACGGCGACGCCGCTCGTGATATTCGATTGCGATGGCGTGCTGGTGGATTCAGAGCCACTCGTGTACCGGATCGAGGCGGAGTGCCTCAAAGATCTCGGGATCCTTGTGTCGCCTGACGAAGCTCGGGCCGCGTTCAAGGGTCTGACCACCGACGGGGTCGTAGCCGCGATTACGCAGCGCCGCGGCGGCGAGTCGCCGCTGGCCGCGTGGATCCATGACTGGGGCTTTCGCACGGCTGCTGGCCTCGCGCAGGAGCTGCAGGCGGTGCTCGGTGAGGCCGCGTTGCCCGACGCGCCGCTCGATCGCACGGTCGTAATCGTAGACTCGCCGAGCGGCGTGCGGGCTGCGCCGGCCGCCGGCATGACGTGTATCGGGTTTGCGGCGGATGAAGCACCGCAGGTGTTGCGCGCAGCGGGAGCCCAGCACGTCGTGTTGAGCATGCAGGCGCTGCTGGAGTCGGTGCGGACCTGAGTCAGCGAACGATCAATCCCGTCGCGGTGCTGTGCGGGTGGGATGTAGGGTCAGACGGTCGCCGGGGCGACGGCGTTGACTCTAGTGGTGGCGCCCACGGCCGAGAGCACTGCCCCAGAATTGACATGCAACACGTCACGAGTTGCCGGGCGATTCCACGGACCGTCTGAGCCGCGTTCAGTTTGCCGTCGCTCGCCAGCGAACGCGGTTCGTTGAGACCCAGTTTGCTGGATCGAATCGCCTCTTGACGCGTGTTCGGTTGATGCCCTTGATCAATGGCGAGCCGCGATCCGAGATTCTCGGCTTGGGCCCCGCTGTCTTCGCAGCGCCGGGCTGCTGCGGGTTCGCTAGCCGCTCATCCCTCGAGGACTCGGGACCGCTGAGCGGCCCTGCGCATCTCTGGTGCGTCGGAGTCTGGAGTGAGTGAGGGGCTTGCCTGCTCGGGGCACGCTACCACGCCGGTCTTGCTGTCCAGGCTCTGCGCGCGCCCGCGGGAGGCGGGCGTGCTCGACGGAGTCGCTGCGCGAGCCTGGACCGCTGCGCTGCGGCGTGGGGACGGGACGCGCAGGCAAGCCGCCTGCGACATCCGATCGAGGTCCCGATCATGACCACGTCTATCCTTTG
>Ga0163152_10002068_pt1 | contig 29678 bp, 23 predicted proteins | sample OliLakLV19MP8IB2_FD_148635 | JGI IMG/M metagenome (GOLD analysis project Ga0163152, IMG submission 148635) | Freshwater microbial mat bacterial communities from Lake Vanda, McMurdo Dry Valleys, Antarctica - Oligotrophic Lake LV.19.MP8.IB-2 | ecosystem: Environmental > Aquatic > Freshwater >...
GGGCGCTCCCCGCGTCACGCCGCTGCCTCGCCACGCCGGTTCGGTCTGACGGGTTCTCCGCGGCGGCGACGCACGGCGGCGATCGCGAGCAGCATCATTGCGAGGCCGACCGGCGCCATGGCGGCGTCGCCGCTCGCGAGCGAGCAGCTGCACGCCGGACCTCCGTCGTCGTCGTCATCGCCGGGGTTCGTCGTGGGCGTCGGCGTCGGCGACGTGATGCCGAGGAGTTGCGCGAGCGCCGGCCACAGCGGCTCGCAGATCGTCGCGACATCGGAGCCGGCGGGACACGGCCGCGTCCCCTCGAGCTCCACGAACTGCATCAGCCCGAGATAGCTCGCGCCGCCGTCCGACGACACGCCGAGCGCGAAGCCATCCTCGTAGTTGTTTGCCGCGACGAACACCCCTCGCTCGTTCGCGCCGAGCCCGCGCGTCTTCGGCGCGCCGGCGATCGCGGTGAACGTGCGTCCGTCGGACGCCCGGTACGTCCCCTGGAACGCGGTCGCGGCCCAGACCGCGCCAGTGCCCGGCTCGAACACGACGCCGCGGATGTCGTCGGCCACGGAGAACACGGTGTGCCACGAGATGCCGCCGTCGCTCGTGCGCAGCAGGTAGTCGGTGCCGCCGTTCGTCCGCGCGTACGCGATGTTTGCGTCGGAAGGCGACGTCGCGATCACGTCGACGTTGCTCTGCAGCGTGCCGCCGCTCGGCACGGAGAACGTCCACGGGATCTCGTTCCACACGTCGCCGCCGTCGTCGCTCACGTAGACGTAGGCCGAAGGCGCCGGCTGGAACCAGCTCGCGGACGCATAGACGCGCAGCGGATCGGCCGCGGAGAACTCCACGGAACGGAAAAAACGGGCGTCGAGATCGAGCGCGGTCTTGTGCCAGGTCGCGCCGGCGTCGTCGCTCTCCCAGATGCCGTTCTTCGCGCCGCTCCCGGTGAACGTCGCGGCGAGCACGTGGTCGGGCGTCCCCGGGTCGAACGCGACCTCGCGCACGTTCACGTCGATCAGGTCGGCCGGCGCGTCCCACGAACAGCCGTCCGGCGAGCGGAAGAGCGAATAGTTCGGATCGATCGACACGCCGAGTGAGCGCACGCTGGCGAGCGTGACGTTCTCGCCAGGAAAGAAGAACGGCGTCAGCGAGCTCGTCGGATCGAGCACGACCTCGTGGCAGACCCACGTGAAGGACTCGCCGTCCTCCGCGCTCAGCCATCCGAAGTTCGCCTCGAGGCCGACTTCGACGGGATGACCCGGACGCAGCGCCACGTTGATCGTGTCGGGCAGCGCGACGCCGTTCGCCAGCGCCACCGCCGGAACCGCCAGCGCGAGGGAAAGCAGGGAAGCGCGACGGAGGGCGGAGGCCACTTCCGCCATCTTAGCTCGTCGTCAGGTTCCGGTGATGGCGGAGAGGAGCTCGGGGATGTCGTACGGCTTGGCCACCGCGCGAATGTCCGGCGCCTTCGGGAGTTGCTTCGTCCCTTCGAAGCCTGCTGTCGCGACGATGTAGCGGACTCCCGTGAATCGTGGATCCTGGCGGGCCGCCACGAGCAGGTCGACGCCGGGCACCGGCATGCCGAGGTCCATGATGATCGCCGAAGCACCCTCGGCGGCGAGCCGGTCGAGCGCCGTCGCGATCGAGTCCTCGTGCGTGATGAGGATCTCACGCGGATCGTGGCCGTGAGCCTTGAGGAGCTCGGCGAGCAGGGTCAACACGGTCGCGTCGTCCTCGACGAGGGTGACGGTCACGGGATTTTTCCGCGGGCGATCCAGATGTCGGCGTCTCCGTCGCGAGTATCACTCCATGCGACCCAGAACGCATCTCCTGCTGTGGCCGCGGACAGAAAATCCCCGACGTTTCGAGTCCGGCTCGCTTCCTGGAAGCGGAAGGCCGCTCTCGACACGTCTGCGGGGCGCGACACCGCGACACCCGGTCCGAGGACGCGCGCCCGCACGTCCCACCCCTCGGGCGACTCCTCGATCCACGTGGAGAGGAATCGTCCCGGTTCGCGCACGGGCACGATCCACGGGAGGCCGACGCGGGACCCTCCCGCGGAGCGAAGGCCGCGCGTCTCGCGGAACGACGCGCCGGGGGCGCGGTGGAGCAGCGTGAGGTCGCCGTCGTCGCCGGTCCCTTCAGGGATCGCGACCCAGGCTTCGCCGTCGTCGCGCGAGGAGAACGCGCCGAGCGAGTAGGGGAGGAGCGCGGCTTCCGGCGGAAACGTCCAGCGCTCCGATCCCGCATCGCCGGCCGCGAGACGACGCTCGAGCGTGACGCCACGCGGGTTCCGTGCGGTGTGGTCGACGAGCAACACCTCGACGCCGGCCGCCGTCGCCGACGGAGGCTGCACCGCCGTGCGTCCGTCGATGGACGCGACGAGCGCGAAGACCCCGCCGCTTCTCGCGCTCTCTCGCGCGTACTTCCACGAAACTCCGGATGCGGCGACTTCGCTCCACGCGATGCCGAACCGCTCGCCGTCCGCGATCACCCACGGCCGATCCCGGCGCGGCGATCCGCCTTCCGCGATCGCATGCGGCAAGGCCCACGTGACGCCGCCGTCGGAGCTCGTCGTCGCGTAGACATCACACGCGTGGTTCTCGAGCGACTCGGCATCGGGACGGCAGCCGATCCACCCGAACGCGAAGCGCCCCGCGTTCCACCCGAGCGTCGCCTCCGCCTGGCCGCGCGTATGGAGCGCGTTCGCGTCGATGCGGCGGCTCACCCCGAAGCTCGCGCCGCCGTTCGTCGATCGCGCAAGCCGCACGTGGGGAACGGCGTCGCTCCAGTCGACCCATGCCGCGAGCAGCGTGCGGCCTTCGCCATCCACGGCGATCGACGGCTCGGACTGTCCGGCGCCGCCGTCCGCGTCGTTCACCTGGATCGGCGCGTCGACCCGCGGATCCGGAGTTTCCCGCTCGCGGCACGCCCCGATGCCGAGGAGCAGGAGGAATCCGGCGCGGCCCGCGGTCATGGCGCTTCGACGAGGAGCGACTTCAGGTAGAGCGTTTCGGGGATCTGCAGGACCCACGGATGATCGGGCGGCTGGAACGTCTCGGTCACCACGCGCAGCCGCCGCCCCGTCTCGCCGCCGGCGATGCGCACCGTCTCTTCGAGCAACGTAGGCGAGAGGTGGTACGCGCACGACGAAACGAAGAGCAATCCGCCGGGCTTCAGGCTCTTCAGCGCGAGCTTCGAGAGCGTGACGAAGCCCCAGCGCGCGGTGCCTTGCTCCTCCTTCTTCTTCGCGATCGCCGGCGGGTCGATGATCGCGATGTCGAACGACGCCTCGGGAAGCTTCGCGAGATCATCGAACGCGTCCGCGCAGCGCACGGTGATCTTCTCCGCCACCCCGTTGTCGCGCGCGTGCACCTCGATCGCTTTCGCCGCCGCGGGATCCTTTTCGACGGAGGTGACTTCCGCGCCGGCCATCGCGGCACGCACGGAGAACGCGCCCGTCGACGAGAACGCATCGAGCACCTTGCACCCGGGCTTCACGTAGCCGGCGATGAGATCGCGGTTTTCGCGCTGGTCCAGGTAGAAGCCGGTCTTGTGCCCCGTGTGCACGAGCGCGCGGAACCGCGCTCCACCTTCGCTGAACGAAACCTCCGCGGGGACCTCGCCGCGCACGAGCCCCGCGACCGGCGGAAGGCCCTCTTCCTTGCGGCCCTCCATGTCGGAGCGCTCGTAGATCCCCTTCGGCTTCCACACTTCCTGCAGCGCCTCGACGATCGTCGAGCGCAACGTGTCGGCGCCCGCGTAGCGCAACTGCATCACCAGGCATCCCGCGTAGGAATCCACGAGGATGCCGGGCACGTCGTCCGCCTCCGCGTGAACCGCGCGGAAGCCCTCCGCTCCGGGGAGCGTGCGATCGCGCAGGGCCTTCGCCTTCGTGAAGCGGCGCACATAGAACGCCTTGTCGACGTCCTCGCGCTCGTCGAGCGTGAGCACGCGCACGGCGAGACGCGCGCCCGGCGAGTACCACGCCTTTGCGATGAACGCGCCGCCAGCATCGCGCAGCGCCACGAGCCCGCCGGGCGGCGGCATGCGCTCGGTGGCGCGGCCCAGAGACGCGATCTCGTCCTTGTAGACCCACGGATGGAAGTTGCGCACCTTGCGCTCCTTCCCCTGCTTGAGAATGACCTCGGGAAGCACGGTGTTGGCATAGCGTGGATCTTCCCCGCGGCGAAGGACTATCGTCCGTCTACAGATGACCCGCCTCCTCTTGGCCGTCGACGTCGGTGGGACGAAGACGAGCTTTGCGCTCTACGAACCAGGGCCGCCGCTCGTGCTCGTGCGCGAGGCGCTCGTGAAGAGCCAGGAAGTTTCGTCGTTCGACGAGGCGCTCACGCGCTTTCTCGGGGAAGAAAAGATCGCCGCCGCCGCGCTCGGCATCGCCGGCCCGGTGATCGACGATCGCGTCGTCACCACCAACCTCCCGTGGCGTCTCGACGGAAAGGCTCTCCGTGCGAGGCTCGGCACCGAGCGCGTCCGCCTGATGAACGATCTCGAGACGACCGCGTCCGGTGCGCTGCACCTGCCGCCAAGCTCGTTCAAGGTGCTGCAGGAAGGACGTCCGCGCCGCGGACACGTCGCCGTGATCGCCGCGGGAACGGGGCTCGGGCAGGCGTACCTCTTCTGGGATGGCGCGCGCCACCGCCCCGCGGCGACGGAAGGCGGCCACGTCGACTTCGCGCCGCGCGACGATCTCGAAGCGGAGCTGCTCGCGTTTCTTCGCCGCAAGTTCGGCCGCGTCAGCTGGGAGCGCGTCGTGTGCGGCCCCGGTCTGCTGAACGTGTTCGAGTTCCTCGACGTGGAGAAGAAGCGCGAGGTCTCACCCGCCGTGCGCACCGCGCTCGCAACCGCGATCGACAAACCGGAAGTGATCGGTCGCGCCGGCGTCGCGGGCACGTGCCCAACCTGCGTCGAAGCCGTGGAGATGTTCGTGCGGATGTACGGCGCGCAGGCCGGGAACCTCGCGCTCACCGTGATGGCGACTGGCGGCGTGCTCGTCGGTGGTGGCATCGTCGGCAAGCTGCTTCCGAAAGTCGGAAGCGCCTTTGTGCAGGCGTTCCGCGCGAAGGGACGCTACGAGCCCTTCATGAGCGAGATCCCCGTGCAGATCATCCTCGATCCCGGAACCTCGCGGCTCGGCGCCGCCGTCGCCGCCGCGGAGCTCCTCGGATGAAAGCCGCGTTCACGCTCCGCGAAGACGGCGCCGCCGCCGTCGAGAAGGCGCTTGCGAATCCGGCGTTGCGCTCGCTCACGCTCGACTTCCAGGGCGCGACCGATCCGGAGATCTACCGCTCCATGGTGATGTGGCTCGCGCGCCTCCCGTGGACCGACCTCGAAGAGATCGTCGCGGTCTCCGCGTCGTTCGGCTCGCCCGTCGTTGCGGTTCTCGGCGACTACGTCGCTCTCGGACTCGGCACCGCCGGTCTCCCGTCTACGCTGCGCTCGTTCGCAATTCAGCGGGGCGGACTCACCGCTGCCGGCGTGGTGCAGCTCGTGCCCGCGTTGCCGTCCTCGCTCACGACGCTCTCGTTCCGCGAGAATCGCCTCGACGCGGGCGCCGTCGACGCGCTTCTCGCGAAGCTGCCGAAGTCGGTCGTCGATCTCGACCTCGGCGGCAATCCGCTGGGCGACGCGGGCGCGTCCTCGCTCGCCGCGTCCGCGCGGTCGAACGCGCTCACGGAGCTCCGTCTCGACGGCGCCTCCATCACCGACGAAGGCGCTCGCGCGATCGCGCGGTCGCCCTCGCTCGAGAAACTCTCGCGGCTCGATCTTTCGGGAAATTCGATCGGCGACCTCGCCGCGAAATCGCTGACGGATCGTTTCGGTTCGCGCGTTTCGCTCGCGCGCCGGGCGTGACACCATCACGGCGTGCTGCCTCTCCTCGCCGCGGCGTGGCTCCTCGCGCCGGCCGTGACCGACACCGCGGACGAAGCCGCGCTGAGCGCTGCCGTCTCGGATTCCGCGGGTGCGCTCGTCGTCGTGAACGGCTCCGCCGGGGAAATCGCGGTCGCGACGTGCGACTCCGCTGGAGAAGTCGCCGTCGCGCGCCCGCCGCTGCCTCCGCCGCCGGCACCGGTAATCGGCGGCGATTTCGGCTCGCCCTTCGAGCCGTTCACCGTCGACGCGCGTTTCTTTTCCCGGCTCCCGTTCGATCCCACGGACGTGGCGGCGCTCGCGCAGCTCTCGCCCGCCGCGACGGACGGCGGTGAGCTCGGCCGCTCGCATCCGTCGATTGCCGGCGGCACTGGCTTCGAGAATCGCTGGTTCGTCGACGGCTTCGACGTGACCGATCCGGGGGTGAGCTCGTTCGGTCCGTGGTCGACTCAATACGGACCGACGGGATGGTCGCTGCCGCTCGCGTGGGTCGATCGCGTTTCCGTCACCGATGCGGCGCAGGATCCGGCGCGCGGTGGCGCGGGCGGCGGCGCCGTCGACATCGTGCTGCCGTCTGGCAGCGACCGGATCCGCGCCGGCGCGGATCCGGTCCTGCGACCGGAGCTCGCGGAATCGCGCCGCAGGAACCCTCCGGGATCGCTTCTTCGCAACGGACCGCACGCGGTCGAGGACGCGGTCGTGAACGTGTCCGGGCCGCTCGTCCGCGATCGTCTGTGGTTTCTCGCGGGCGCAGGCGTCGGCGCCGACACGCGGCAATACACGATCGGCGAAGGCCTGCCGCTCGAGTCGTTCGGCGAGGAGACGGTGCGCCGCGAACACGTACCGTTCGTCGCGAAGCTGGTTTTCACACCGGCGCGCGGGCAGGAAGTGGACATGTTGTGGCTCGGCGATCGCGGCGGCAGCAAGGACGGGCCGCAGTCCACGGAGGATCTGCTCGGCGCGTCGACGATCGACTACAGCGCGGTCCGCTTCGGCTCGGAGATGGGCGGGCTTCGCTGGCACGGCTTCTTCGGTTCGGCGACCGACGTGGAAACGACGTTCTCGCGCACCGTCACCACGTTCGAGCGGATCATTCGCCCGAGTGCGGACCGCCATCAGCTCTTCCGCGATGACATCAACGGAACGAGTGGCGGCGGCGTCGGACCCTACGAACATTCGCGCAAGGGAGAGACGCTGCGCGCGGGGGCCGTCGTGCGGCACCAGATCGACGCGGCGGGCGCGCATCACCTCCGCGCGGGCGCTGGACACGAATGGGCGACGCTGCGCGTCTTCGCCGATCGCAGCGGGAGCCCTGTTGGGTCGTTTTTCGACGAGAGCGGCGATCAGAAGTCGTACTCGACCGGACTCACCTACTCGATCCTCGAAGCCGACGACGGGTCGCCGGTCTACCGCGTGATGCGCGGCGCATGGGGCAGCCCCGTGTCGCGCTCGGGCTCGCGCACGGCATGGGCCTTCGTCGAGGATCGGTGGACGCCGCTCTCGCGCCTGTCGCTCTCGGGCGCTCTCCGGCTCGAGCAGACGTCGCTCCGCGGCGGCGGACCGGGCGGCACGCGCTACGCGTTTCCCGCGTTCGTTTCGCCGCGCGCGTCGGTCGAGTGGAGCGCGCTGCGCGACAGAAGTCTCGTCGCCGGCATCGAAGCGGCGCGCGTCGTCACGCCGGTCCCGCTGCGGCTCGCGGAGCTCGCGATGTCGGGGCGCAACGAGGTCGCGCAGGTCGACTACGCCTCGTCGAACTTCGGCGCGTCGAACCAGATCCCGGATGGAACCGAGCCGGTCGGCGGCGACACCACGCACGTGCGCACGGTGCCGGGCGAGGGGTCGCGGGTCGCCAGCAGCACCACACTTCCGTGGTACGACGAAGTGGCGGTCGCGCTGCGCTGGAGCGTGACGCCCGCGTGGCGCTTCGATGCTCGCGTGATCCATCGTCAGCTCGGAAACATCGTCGAAGACGTCGGCTACGCAGCCACTCTCGAGGAGTTGCTGCTCGACCCCGATTCCGAGCGCGTGGACGTCGTCACGAATCCCGACGCGTCGCTCGGTTCCGCGTGGAAGAACCCGCGCCGCGACTACGACGCGCTACACCTCTCGCTGCGCGGCGCGATCGGGAAGCTCGACGTCCTCGCGGCGTGGCGAATCTCGCGGCTCTTCGGAAACTACGAAGGCGTCTGGCAGACCGATTCGGCCGAGCCCGCGGGCACGCAGCCCTTCGATTTTCCGAACGGCTCGGCGCTCGCGACCGACGGGAACTACGGCGCTCTTCCGCTCGATCGCACGCACGTCGTCCAGCTCGCCGGCGCCTACGACGCTCCGTGGAGCGTGCGGCTCGGCGCGATCGCGTGGCTGCGATCGGGTCGCGCGCGCACGCGGTGGGTGGGCCACCCGATCTACCAGACGCCGACACATCCGGATGGCGGATGGGGAGACGGCGGCCGCGATCCCGGAAGCGCGGGCCTCGACGTTCGCGCGTCGTGGACGCGTCCGCTCGAGCGGTTCGGCCTGACGGCAGCGGTCGACGTGTTGAACGTCTTCGACAGCCAGACCGTCGAGCGCACCGCGCCGTGGCGAGAGTCGTCTCCCGGATCGCCGGATCCGTCGTTCGGTGATCCGATGGAATTCGCGCCGCCGCGCAGCGTGCGCCTCACGATCAGCGGAGCGTATTGATGGCCGCACGAAACGCCGAGGAGAAGCGGCTCGACGAAGCGCGGCGCAACGCGGCGGCGTGGCGGCGCTGGGGTCCGTACCTCTCGGCGCGGCAGTGGGGAACGGCCGGCGACGACTTCGCGCACGAGCACGCACGCTCGCGGGCGTATCGCAACGGCGAGGACGGCATTGCCGGGATCTGCGACGACGAGCAGCGGCTCTGCTTCGGGCTCGCGCTCTGGAACGGCGTCGATCCGATTCTCAAGGAGCGATTCTTCGGTTCGTCCGCCGCCGAGGGGAACCACGGCGAGGACGCGAAGGAATATTGGTTCCATGCCGACGCGACGCCGACGCACAGCTACCTCAAGCTCCTCTACAAATATCCGATGGCCGCGTTCCCGTATGACGGGTTCGCGGCCGAGGCGAAAGCGCGGGGTCCGCGTGGACTCGAGCCGGAGCTGATCGAGACCGGGATCTTCGCGAACGACCGTTACTGGGACGTGGAGGTCGAATACGCGAAGGCCTCGCCGGACGACGTGCTCGTGCGGATCACCGCGCACAACCGGTCTCCGGAGCGGGCGACGCTGCACCTGCTTCCGCAGATCTGGTTCCGCAACACGTGGTCGGCGGATCGCAGCGGCGGCCGGAAGCCGCGTCTCGAGAAGCTCTCGGCGCTCGGCTCGGGGTTCGTCTCGCTCGAGGCTTCGCACGCGACGCTCGGAGACCGCTGGCTTCACGCGGAATGCGCCCCGGTGAAACCGGATTTTCTGTTCACGGAGAACGAAACCAATGAAGGGCCCGATCACGTGTTCGCGAAAGACGCGATCGGCGAGCGCGTCGTTCGCGGGCGCGCGCGCGTGAACCCGGGCGGCACGGGCACGAAGGCGGCCGTGTGGTACCGGCTGGAGATCGACCCGGGAAAGAGCGCGCAGATCTGCCTCCGCCTCCGCGACGACGCGGCGGTCGACGGGCTCTTCGGCGCGAAGTTCGATCGCGTGTTCGAGGACCGTCGCCGCGAAGCGGAGGAGCACTGGAAGTCGGTGGAGCCGCCGGGACTCGTCGACGAGACCCGGGCGCTTTTCCGGCAATCGCTCGCGAGCCTTCTGTGGAGCCAGCAGCATCTCGGCGCGGAGAACGCGATTGCGTGCGTTCCCGACAAGTGGGAGCAGCCCGCGCTCTCCGCGTGGGATGTCGCGCTGCTCGCCGTTCCTCTCGCGCTCGTCGATGTGGATCTCGCGCAGCGGCAGGTTTTGCTCGCGCTCGGCGACGGCCACCTGCACACGGGCGAGACGCCACCGCTCCTCGCGTGGGCGGCGATGCGCATCCACGAGACGGAGCGCCGCCGCACCGGCTGGGCCGATCGCGGCTTCCTGCAGGTGTCCTTTCACAAGCTGCTGCTGCAGTACGGCTCGTGGGCCGATCGGCGCGACGCACATCCCGGTTGGATGGCGGGCTTCGCGCTCGGCATCTTCGCGATCGCGGTCGAGCTCGCGAAGAGCGACCCCGCGTTCGAGGAGTCGGCCGTCACGTTCCTCGATTGCTTCGCGAAACACGGCGACGCGTTCCACGCCGACGTGCAATCGAGTCCGCACGAAATGGCGTCGCTCGTCCCGCTGCTCGCGATCGAGACCGTCGAGACGTCCCGCCTCGAGAGCCTCCCCGCGCTGCGCGCGCGTCTCGACGCGCTCGCGAAGGAGCGCCCGGGTTTCGTCGAGCCAGGGCCCGCGCGGTGGCGAATCGGGCTGCTCTCGCGCGAACAACGCGCGTCGTTGCTGCATGCCGCGCTCGACGAGAGCGGACTGCTTTCCCCGTTCGGCATCCGCTCGCTCTCGAAGCGGCATCCGGACTACGAGCCCGCCGAATCGAGAAGCGCGTCGAGCAACGTGAGCCGCTCGGGCGCCGTGTGGCTCTCGATGAACGCGCTCGTCGTCGACGCGCTCTCTCGTGCACACGACGATCTCACCGTCGAGCTCCCCTCTGGGAGCGGCGTGCGGGTGACGCTGGCGCAGGCAGCGGCCGACCTTTCGCGCCGGCTGCACGCGATCTTCCTGCGCTCGGGCGATGGCCGGCGCCCGGTGCACGGCGGTGCGGAGACTCTGCAGAGCGACGTCCGCTGGCGCGATCACCACCTTTTCTACGAGTGTTTCCACGGCGACGAGGGCGCGGGCCTCGGCGCGAGCCACTGTGCGTCGGCCGCGCTCCTCGCATGGCTCATGGTTCCGCGGGGCTGATGGACTCGCCGGCGCGTCTGTTCGAAGGCCCCGAGGGCCGGCATCGGGCGAAGGTCGGCGCCGCGGGCGGGCTGCTTCTGCTTCTCGCGGGCGCGAGCGGACTCGGGTGGCGCTTCGAAGTCGATCTGCGTGGGTGGAGGAGTCTCGATTGGGTCGATTACTTCCACGTCGCGTTCCCGGCCGCGATGGCGGCGTTCGTCGTGTGGGCGCTTGCGACCGTCCGGTTCGTGCACCGGCTCTCGTGGCCCCGCACCGGCATCCTCGGCGTTCTGCTCGGCGCGATCGCAGCCAGCGGGTATTTCCTCATTCCGGCGATCCTGTTCGGTGCGTACGGCGGGTGGGGCGGAGGCCTCCTCTCGACGGAGCTCGCGCGCAACCCGTTGCTCACGAAGGAGCTGCCGCGCCTCTTCAGCAACTCCAGCCACGCGCTGGAGCTGCTCTTCAAGGACCTCGCGTTCTGGTCGGCGTGGCTCGCACCCACGCTCGCGATCTGGCTCTCATTGCGGGCGACCGGCGTGCGCTCACGCCTCTGGTCGGTGCCGCTCTCCGGAACGATCCAGTTCTGGGCGTGGCCGGTGGCGTGCTGGGGGCTCGCGATCGTCGACCACATCGGCGGTTCCGATCCGATCCACGCGCTGAAGAGCGGCTTCGTGATCCCGTTCCTCGTCGTCGCGGTGGGGATCCCCTTCCTCGCGGTTCCGCCGCCACCGAGCACGAATTGATTCGTTCGTGCTACGAGAGGGGATGGCGACCCTGGTCCGCGCTGCGGCTTTGATGATGCTTGTTTCTCTCGCCGCGGGTTGCGGAGGCGACGGCGGCGGCAAGAGCTCGCCGATCTTCGTCGACGGCGACGGCATGCCCGAGCTCACCGGATCGCCCGCGTGGGCGTCGCCGAGCGTGACCGCCGGCCAGGACGTCGACATCACCGTGCCCGTCGACAGCGACACCCTCTACGCGCGAGTCGGTGTCTACGACGTCGCGACGGACACGCTGCTCGTCGCGAACTGGGCGGAGACCGCCGTTCCCGGCGCGACGCAGAACGGCTTCGTCTCGATCCCGCTCGCGACCGCGCCCGGCCAGTACTACATGGACGTCGACCTCTGCTCGTCCGACGAGTGCATCCAGCCCTACATGCGGAACTACTACCGCCAGGAAGAGGGCGGCAGCTCGACGTATTTCGAGCGGCACATGGACTACCCGACGGGCGGGTCGCTCACCGAGATCCGGGCGTACCACGAGAGCCGCGTCCCGATCCTCGAGATCCAGGTCAACTGATCCCCTCACCCTGAGCGAGCGCAGCGAGTCGAAGGGCGCGTTACGATGGCGGTCCCATGGCCGTCTCCGTGCTCATCACGCAGTGTCTCCAGAACGACTTCGTGAAGCCGCTCGAGGCGCACGAACCGCTGCCGAACAAGCTCCACGTCGGCCGCGAAGAAGCGCTGCGCCTCATGGGCCCCGATCCCGCCGCAGGCCCCGTCGCGCAGCTCATGAGCTGGGCGCGCGAGCAGACTCCGGAAGCGCTGCACGTGATCCACATCCGCGACTGGCACGACCCTGCCGACGGGAGGCAGACGGACCATCTGGAGATGTTCGGAGCGCACTGCGTGAAGGGGACGCCCGGCGCGCGGCTCGTACTCGATCTCGACGACGAGGTGGGCAGCCGCCGCAACGAGCAGCTCGTCGACGCGATTGCGCTCAACGACTTCGAGGACACCGCGCTTCCCGGAATCATCGCGCGCATCCAGGCCGAAGCGAACGGCGAGCCGCTGCGCGTCGGTGTCGTCGGCTGCTGGACGGAGGCGAAGGTCAGCTTCCTGCTCTACGACCTGAAGACGCGCTGCCGCATCGACCAGCTTGGCACGTGCAGCGCCCTCGACGCGTCCGCGTCGCGGATGCAGCACTTCAACGCGCTCGATCAGCTCGGGAAGATTCTCGGCACGCGGGTGTTCGACTCGGTCGGAGACTTCGTCGCGTGGCTCCTGCCGACCGGAACCGCGCCGCGCCCTCCGGCGGTGAAGCGCTTCGGTCCGAACGTCGACATCCAGGGAAAAGACGCGGCCGATCTCCATCTGACGGAGGAGGACCGCGACATCCTCGGGTTCCTCTATCGCGACAGCTCGCGCGTCGTGTGCTCGCCGCTCGGCGGCGGGTTTTCCGGAGCACGCGTGTTTCGCGTGAAGAGCTGGGACGCTGCGCACGAGCAGGCGCCGTCGGTCGCGAAGCTCGGGCCGCGCAACATGATCGGCGCCGAGCGCGCGTCGTTCGAGCGCGTCGAGGCGGTGCTCGGCAACAACGCGCCGAGCGTGCGCGGTTTCGTCGACCTCGGCTCGCGCGCCGGCATCAAATACGCGTTCGCGTCGATGGGCGGACAGGTCCGCACCTTCAAGTCGATCTACGAGAGCGCCCCGGATCACGAAAAGATCGACTCGATCCTGAAGACCGTCTTCGAGGACGTACTGGGCCGCCTGTACGCCGGTTCGATGTACGAACGGCTCTCACTCCTCGAGCACTACCGCTTCGCGCCCAGTCTCGCGAAACACGTGCGCCCGAACGTCGAGAAGATCCTCGGCGCCGCGGCCGCGTCGCGCGATCGGCTGACGTTTCCCGGCGGGTTCGAGGCGCCACACCTCGCGAGCTTCTACGAGACGTTCCTCCCGAGCGCGCAGAAGGCAGCCTCGAACGAGTATCACTACGTCTCCTACGTCCACGGCGACCTGAACGGCGCCAACATCCTCGTCGACGGCCGCGAGAACGTGTGGGTCATCGACTTCTTCCACACGGCGCCGGGCCACGTCCTCAAGGACCTCGCGAAGCTCGAGAACGATCTCCTCTACATCTACACGCCGGTCACCGACGAGGGTCGCTCGTTCGCGCAGGCGCTCGCCATCACGAAGGCTCTTCGCGCCGTCGAAGACATGGCGGCGCCGTTGCCGGAGAAGCTCGACGGGCTCACCGACGAGCCGTTCCTGCGCGCGTGGTCGACGCTGCGGACGCTTCGTGGTCTCGCGGGCAAGCTGTGCCGCGACGATCGCGATCCGATGCAGATGCGCATCGCGCTGCTGCGCTACTCCGCGCACACGCTCGCGTTCGACGAATCGTCCGCGCTGCAGAAGAAGTGGGCGCTCGCGTCGAGCTGCGCATTCGCGGAGGACATCGCGACCGCGACGCAGGCGAACCGCCGTTTACGCATCGACTGGGTCGAGGACGGCGCCCTCGCGACGAAGGGCAAGCTCGGCATGACGCTGTGCCCCGGGCGCAAAGACCGCGATCGCGTGCTCGACGAGGACCTCGACGTGTTGCGCACGAGCGGCGTGAGCCGGCTCCTGTGTCTCGCGACGGATCCCGAGCTCGAGTGGGCGGGCGCTGCCGGAATCGAGAAGGGCTGCGTGAAGCGCGGCATCCAGTTCCTGAAACTGCCGATCAAGGATCAGAGCATCCCGTCGTTCGACGAGCAGAACCTGATGGTGCGGTGGATGTCGGCGGCGCTCGACGCGGGCGAGAAGGTCGTTCTGCACTGCATCGGCGGGCTCGGCCGCACCGGCACCGTCGCCGCGTGCCTGCTCGCGGCTCGCGGACTTCCGGCAAACGAGGCGATCGCTGCGGTCCGCCGCGCCCGCGGTCCGCGCGCCATCGAGATCGCGGCGCAGGCGCAGTTCGTCGGCGACTACGCGGCCGCGCGTCCCTGGACGCGCGACGTGCGGTAGCTGTTCGATACCGCGCGGTGAAGCGTGCGTCCCCGCACGACCACGGCGCGGCATTCGCCCCAATCGCTGGGGAATCCGGCGGCACGCGGCGTGCTCTCCCCTCCACCGTGAGCGCCCTTCCAAAGCGACAGCCGCGAGCCACCCTCGGTGGCGCTGTCCAGGTCAACGTCGGCCACAACTGCACCACCGGCGAATTGTGCACGCTGTCCGCGGGAGGCGCGCTCGTCTCCGGGATGCCATCACTTTCCGCCGGCACGCCCGCGCTCCTCTTCCTCTTCCTCCCGCGCAGCGAGCGTCCCATCGTGACGGAGGCGCGCACGCTCTACGAGCTGCCCGGAACGGCGGTCGCCTTCTCGTTCGTCGCGCTCCCCGCGGACGAGTCGGAGCGCGTGCAGCGCGCCGTCGCGTCGGCCGCCGCTATCTACCTCACGCTCGAGAACCTGCTCGCGTTCGCGCCCGGGCGCCGCGGCGACATCGACGAGCTCTGCAAGCAAGTCGTGATTCCGGTCGGACTGCCGCTCAGCCTGCTTCGCCCGCGCGTGGCGCTCGCGTTGAAGCGGCTGCAGCTCGCTGCCTGATCAACGACGCGCTGATCCCAACGCGCGACCAGCGGAAAGGTCACATATTCCCGGGATGGTTACCTCCCTGGCGCCGGTGCGTGAAGTTTCCGGGAACCTGAGCCGTGTGACGGCCGTCAGGTAGCGCCCGGAGGTTCTCTCGCATGTCGCTTCGTCGCTGGGTCTATCCGTCTCTTTCCGCTCTCCTCATCGTGGCCGCCTGTACTTCTGGTGAGGATCCCGAGCCCGCTCTCTCCCCTGACGAGACCCCCACGGCGACCGCGGCGCTCGATCCGTCGGGCTCTCCCGTCGCGACGCCCGCGCCCACAGATGGGATCACGCGGAAGCCGTTCCAGGAGACCTTCCTTTCCGCGCCGACGTCGTTCGTGTCGGGAGGCGCGACCGCGTTCCGCGTGCTCGTCACCGGCGTGCACGGCCCGGCGTCGATCGTGCCGATGGCGAACGCGAACGTCGCGATCACGCTCTTCCGCGAAGGGAAGTGGGTCGCGAGCGTGCTCGACGCGCAGACCGACGCGACCGGCTCGCTCTCGCGCGCCGTGAAGTTCCCGAACGTCGCCGACGGCAATTACGAGATGGAAGTGAAGACGACGTCGCCGCTCGGCGAGGAAAAGAGCACGACGCCGGTCACGGTCGGACAGAAGACGAAGGTCCTGCTCGTCACCGACAAGCCGCTCTATCAGCCGAACCAGACGATCCACCTGCGCGCGCTCGCGCTGCACGACTTCGATCAGACGCCGGCCGCCGGCGCCGAGGTCGAGCTTGTCGTCGAGGACGCGAAGGGCAATCGCGTTTTCAAGCAGAAGAAGAAGGCCGGCGAGTTCGGCGAAGTGTCGACCGACTTCAAGCTCGCCGACGAGGTCAACGAAGGCGAGTGGCGCGTGAAGGCGACGATCGCCGGCGTCGAGTCGGACAAGGCCGTCACCGTGAAGCGCTACGTGCTGCCGAAGTTCAAGGTCGCGCTGGACGGCGGCAAGGGCTTCTTCATGCCGGGTGAGACCGTGAAGGGCAAGATCCAGGCGGACTACTTCTTCGGGAAGCCGGTCGCCGACGGCGAAGTGACGATCACCGCGAGCACGTTCGACGTCGCGTTCCACGAGTTCACGAAGGTCAGCGGCCGCACGGATGCGGACGGCTCGTTCAAGTTCGAGCTCGAACTGCCGAAGAGCTTCGTCGGCCAGCCACTGCAGAACGGCGACGCGCTCTTCCGCATGGAAGTCGCCGTGAAGGACAAGGCGGAGCATACGGAGCGCTCCTCGAAGAACTGGCCGGTCGCGGCGGATTCCTTCCGCGTCACGCTCGTTCCCGAGAGCGGCAAGCTCGTCCCCGGCGTGGAGAACCGCGTCTGGGCGATCGCGACGACGCCCGATGGCGCCGCGCTCGCGGGCACGAAGATCACCCTCGATCTCGACGGCAAGAAATCCGACGGCATCACCGACGACGCGGGCATCGCCGCAATCTCGTTCGTGCCCGAGAAGGAGGACTTCACGACCGTTCCCGCGGAGGGGATCGGCGGCGGCCTGCGCGGTGGTGGCCGCGGCGGCTGGAACAACATGTCCGTCGCGAATCAGGGCGGAGAGCGCCAGCTCCCCGTGAAGCTGTCCGCGAAGGCGCCGTCCGGAGACAAGATCGAGCGCGACGAGCTCCTCGCCGCGGAGAACCGCGGCGTCTCCGTGCTGCTGCGCCCCGATCGCTCTATCTACAAGGGCGGATCGACCGCCTCGATCGACGTGCTCACCGCGCGTCACTCGGGCGTGATCTATCTCGACGTCATCAAGCAGGGGCAGACGCTCGCGACGCGCGTCGTCGAGGTGAAAGACGGCAAAGGCCACATCGAGCTGCCACTCTCGTCGGATTTTTCCGGCACGCTCGAGATGCACGCCTACGTGATCCCGCACGACGGCAACATCGTGCGCGACACGAAGGTCGTCTACGTCTCGCCCGCGTCGGATCTGCTCGTGTCGGCGCGTCCCGACAAGAGCGTGTATCGCCCCGGCGACAAGGCGGTCATCCGCTTCCAGGTCACCGACAAGAACGGCTCCGGCGTCGCGGCGGCTATCGCGGCGGTCATCGTCGACGAGAGCGTCTACGCGCTGCAGGAAATCCAGCCCGGACTCGAGAAGGTCTACTTCACTCTCGAAAAGGAGCTCTCCGAGCCGAAGTACGAGATCCACTATTCCGAAGAGAGCCTCACGTCGATGATCAAGAATCCGCCGCGCGAGGCGCGCAAACAGCGCGCCGCGTCGATCCTCCTTGCGAAAGCGGAGAACGTGTACACGCCGGCGCTCACCGTGAATCCGACGGCGACGCGCGTGCAGGCGGAACGTCAGAAGCTCCAGCAGGCCTGGTACTACCTCACGCAGCAGGTCGCGAATCGCGGCTACCAGACTCCGGAGAAGCCGATCGGCAAGAAGGGCGCGGACGGGAAGTGGACGTGGGCGTTCGATCCGTTCGAGGGCTTCGCGACGAGCGGATGGATTGCGGCCGGGCAGAAGGCCGAAGACGCGTGGGGCCGGCCGATCAGCGTCGCGGTTCTCGAGGAAGCGGGGTACCCCGCGTCGTACGACGAGATCGCGGCGCTCCAGACTGCGCAGCGGCTCCAGAACCTCTACTACCACCTCTACACGTACGCGGCGAACCACCCGAAGGAAGTCATGAACAAGCCGAGCGGCAACATCTGGGAGGCGGAGTATTGGACCTTCCCGTCCGACGTCTTCGCTCGCATGGAGAAGAAGGGCTGGCTCGTCGCGGCCATGCGCAAGGATCTCTGGGGGAAAGACTTTCGCTACGTGCAGCAGGTCGTCGATCTGCCCGCGCGCCAAAACGTCTGGTACACGCAGCTCAAGCGCTCGCGCGTCATGAGCGCCGGTCCCGACGGGATGTTCAGCACGTTCGACGACATCGACGAGCCGTACATCGGCGACAGCGAGTTCTGGAACGAACAGATGCAGCTCGACGAGGTGGCGTTCGGCGACGACTTCGGCGGTATCGGCAACATGGCGGTGCTCGGCGCGATCGGCGCGGGCGAGGGGCGCGGAGGGCTCGGGATGCGCGGCATGGGGGCCGGCGGCGGCGCGAAGGGCGCGATGGCGATGCCGGCGCCGCAGCTGCTGCAGAAGAACGATCGCAACAAGGACGCGGACAAACGCGCCGAGGGCCTCGGCACGCGGGACATGGCGACGGTCGCAACCGGCGCACCTCGCACCGAAGCCAAGGTGAGCCGCGTGCGCGAGTATTTCCCCGAGACGCTGCTGTGGGAGCCGTCGCTCATCACCGATCGCACCGGCAAGGCCCAGCTCGAGCTCGAAATGGCCGACAGCATCACCAACTGGCGCATGACGTGCTCCGCGAACTCGAAGGGCGGCGCGCTCGGGAGCTGCGAGGGACAGCTCAAGGTCTTCCAGGACTTCTTCGTGGATCTCGATCTCCCGGTCGCGCTCACGCGTGGTGACGAAGTGACGATCCCCGTCGCGGTCTACAACTACCTCGAGACCAAGCAGGACGTGCGGCTCGTGATTGCGGAAGACTCGTGGTTCGAGCTGCTCTCTCCCGCGGAACAGCGCGTGAGCATCGGCCCGGGCGATGTCGACGTGCGCTACTACCGCATCCGCGCGAAGCAGGTCGGCACGAAGAAGCTCGAGGTCGCGGCCTACGGACCGAAGCTCTCCGACGCGATCCGCAAGGAGATCGAGGTCGTTCCCGACGGCAAGATGGTGGAAGTCGCGAAGAGCGATCGCCTGAGCGGCGAGGTCTCGTGGTCGTTCGAGCTCCCCGAGGACTCGATCGCCGATGCGTCGCGCTCGTTCGTGAAGCTCTACCCCGGCATGTTCAGCCAGGTCGTCGAAGGCGTGGACGGCATCCTGCGCCTGCCCGGCGGCTGCATGGAGCAGACGGGATCGAGCGCGTATCCGAACGTGCTCGTCATGGACTATCTCCAGCGCAGCAAGCAGATGCGTCCCGCGACGCGGATGAAGGCGGAGGAGTATGTGAGCCTCGGCTATCAGCGCCTGCTCACGTTCCAGGCCGCGAACGGCGGGTTCGCGCTCTGGGGCTCGAACGACAAGCCGATCGTGTTCCTCACGGCGTGGGGTCTGCAGATCCTCCAGGACGCGGCAAAGGTGAGCGACGTCGATCCGAAGGTGCTCGACCGTGCGAAGACGTATCTCGCGGCGCGGCAGGAAGCGGACGGCTCGTTCCCCGTGGAGTTCGCGGTGCACCGCGAGATCTGGGGCCGCATGGAAGGCTCGTTCGGCATCACGGCGTACGTCGCGTGGTCCTTGGCCGAAGGCGGCGACAAGTCGCCGATGGCGAAGCGCGCGTTCCAATACCTCGAGAAGAACGTCGCGCAGGTGAAAGACCCGTATCTGGTGGCGCTCGCCAGTGCGGCGTTCGCGAGCTGGGATCGCGACGCGGCGATCACGAAGACGACGCTCGATCGCCTCGACGAGATGAAGACGGTCGACGCGAAAGCGAAGACCGTCGCGTGGGGCAACGGCGGACCGACGGGCGTCTACACGACGGGCAAGGAAGCGCAGGTCGAGACGACGGCGCTCGCGGCGTACGCGCTCCACAAGGGCGGCCGCCACACGACGACCGTGAACCAGGCGCTCACCTACGTAGTGCAGGGCAAGGACGCGAGCGGCAACTGGGGCGGCACGCAGGCGACGATCCTCGCGCTCAAGGCGCTGCTCGCGGCGAGCGACCCGTCGGCAGGCGGCGACTCGGCCGACGTCGACGTGATCCTGAACGGCAACCTCGTGAGCAGCGTGCAGATCCGTCCCGAGAACAGCGACGTCGTGCAGATCGTGGATCTCCGCGCGGGCCTGAAACCCGGCAAAAACACCGTTACCATCGCGTCCAAGAGCGGTGAGAACGGCGCCAGCACGATGTATCAGGCAACAGGCCGCTGGTATCTCCCGTGGCGCGAGACGGCGCCCAAGGCCGACGATCCGCTCGCGCTCACGGTGACGTACGACCGCACGAACCTCTCCACCGAGGACATCGTGACCGCGAAGGTCGACCTCCTATCGCGCGACTCGAAGTCGGTCTTCCAAACGATCGTCGACCTGGGCATCCCGCCAGGCTTCGAAGTGGATCGCAGCGGCCTCGACGCGCTGCGCGACAAGAAGGTCATCGACAAGTACACGCTGACGGGCCGGCAGATCACGATCTACATCCAGGATCTCCAGCCGAAGAAGACGCTGTCGTTCAGCTACGCGCTGAAAGCCCGGCTGCCGATCAAGGCGAAGTCGCCGAAAAGCACGGCGTACCAGTACTACACGCCGAGCAAGCGGGCCGAGGCCGCGCCGGTGAACTTCGTCGTCACCCAGCGCTGAACTGAGACATCGAGATCCCAGCGCGTAGAAGAATGGGGCAAACGCCCGTCCGCTTCCCGGCGAGACGGGCGTTTTTGCGTCGGTTTCCAGAGGCACATGGTTTGCTCTCTACCCAGCCGAACAAAAAGGGAGACCCATGCGCGCGAACCTGTTCCTCCTCGCTGTCCTGGCCATCGCCGGGATCACTTCTGCCTCGAACGCCACCGCCGCCGGCAAGGAGCCCACGTGCTCCGAGCTCGCGAGTGAACGGGCAGCCCTCATTCAGGACGCCACGCGCTACACGGCGCAGGTCGAAGCCAAGAACCTCGAGCTCGGCGAGGCCTCCGCCGCGATCTCCTCCGCGAAGGCCGCGCCTCGCCAGGAGGAGCTCAACCGTCGCGCCGAAGGGCTCCGCCGCGAGCTGGTCGTGCTGCTCGATCGCGAGCTCGAAGCGACGAACCGTCTCGGATTCCTCGACAGTCAGATCGGGAAACGCTGCGGCAAGAAGGGCGGTGGCAAGTGAACGCCTCCCGCATTCTCCTGTCTCTCTCTCTCTTCGTATCCGCGCCCGCGTTCGCGCAGGTCGTCGGGACCGATTGCCCTCCCGGCTCCGTCGGCGCGCTCGGCATCGAGGCGAGCGACGTCTGCAAGGCCCGCGTCCTCGAGTTCGAGACGCGGCTGAACGAGCTCGGCGGCAAGCTCTGCTCCAGCGCGAGCAGCGCTGCAACGAAAGCCCTCGAAGCGAAGGTCGCGAAGGAGTTCGGTGAGATCGCGAAGGACTGCGGCGACGCGTTCCTCGCGAGCCAGTCCGAGCTCACGCAGTCGTATCTCTACGCGTGGCTCAACGGCCCGTCCGAAGGATGGGGCGCCGACACGACCGTTCACGGCGTGAAGATCCCCGAGAACCTCCGCAGCTACCGCGACACCATCACCAGCTCGTATGGCGGTGGTCTCTCGGCGGACAAGCTTCCGGGCTGGTACAAGAACCAGGCGGCGTATTCGGAAGCGGTCGCGGCGCTCGTGACCGGCTCGCGCGAGATGCTCACGGACCGCAGCAGCTACGGCCTCTCGAACGTCGTCTCGCGCTACAAGACGAGCACGGGCCTCGCCGATACGGACGAGCGCGTGAAGTTCCTCAAGGACATGGTCGCCGCGATCACGGCGACGCCGTCCGCGGGAATCCCGAAGGAGCTCCTCGAGGCGTACGCGAAGAACCCGCCGATCCGCCTCAACGGCGCGAACGGCTTCTACACGCAGGCCTGCAACGCGGACGCGGCGAAGGACGATGCGCTGACCGACGCGCTCTCGATCGCGTGGGCCTCGCACCTCCTTACGAACGGCGGCGGCAACCTCGAGAAACTGCAGAGCTCGATCGACGTGCTGAAGCCGGCCTACAAGGACTGGACGCGTGCGGAGCCCGCGTTCGGCTCGGAGATGACGGGCGCGTTCATGTCGAACTACGTGAAGACGACCTACTTCTCCGGTGACAGCAACATCGCGGATGCGTCTCCCGCGATGACGCGGTCGCTCGCCGATGCGGTGAACGGCACGGTGCGCGCGAAGTTCGGCCTGCCGGCGGTGGTCTCGTCGGAGACGCCCGGCGAAGCGATCGGCATGGCCGGCACGAAGTTCGACTCGAACGACAACCTCCGCACCGTGTTCCCCGGCAAGTGCGAGCTCGTGAGCGTGAACGGCGTGAAGGCCGACGGCTCGACCGGCGCGATCCTGAAGGACACGGACTGGGATCCGCGCGGCATCTACGACGTCGACAATTTCGTGAACAACAAGGACTACCCGATCTCGGAGCTCGTCTTCCGCGAGCCGAGCACCGCGAACAAGGACAAGCTCCGCAGCTACGACGTGTTCCTCAAGTGCGGCGCGAGCACCCGCAAGTTCCGGATGAACATCCCGCCGCGCACGACCTCGACGGATCCGATCGACTTCGTCACGTCCGACAAGGCGCCGCCGTACAAGGACCTCCTCGCGGACGGCAAGCTGAACGGCCTCCTCGTCGCCGGCCACCACACGCGCGACGGCGAAGTGATGGTGAAGGCGATGAAGGAGCTCGGCTTCAAGGTGATCTCCACCAAGAAGGACGTCTCCATCAAGGACCGCTTCTACGAAATGCTCGCGGAGAAGGGTGCGAACGGAAAGCCGGCGCTCGACTACTTCGTGAAGGATGCGCACGCGAACGGCTACGCGTACGACGCGGGCATGTTCCGCGCGAACAAGCGGGGCATCGAAGTGGTGATGGAGAAGAAGGGGCCGGACGGCAAGCCGCACCGCGTCGTCGTGCTCGGCAACAAGAAGGGCGAGGGCAAGGACACGCCGAACGGCTTCGAGACGGTCGACTACGCCAAGTACTTCGAGATCATGGGCAAGCGCGGCGATCACCACCTGCTCGTCGGCAACTTCTCGTGCTGGTCGGACGGGAAGACCGCGTTCGAGATGGACGGCATCCGCAACAAGAAGGTGAAGTACGTCCCGACCGACGTGATGGCGTCCTTTTGGGAAGAGTACTGGGACGGCCTCGGCGAAGCGGAGATCGGCTTCCAGCTCATCAAGGCGATGGACAAGAAGAAGGACTACGCCTGGCTGAAGGCGAACTACGAGATCTTCGACAACGAAGTCCTCATGCCGGACGACCCGACGTTCGTCGAGAAGCTCACCGACAAGATCAAGACGCACCGCGCCGGCAGCTCCGGCATCCCGGTGACCGTGACGTTCGAGGAGTCGCGTCCGAACAGCTGATGAAGCGTCTCGCCGTCGTTGCCGCCGTGCTGTTCGCGATCGCCGTCGCGTTCGCCGCCTTCCACTGGGGAGGCGGCGGGCCGGCGGCGACTTCGCGTGAGGAGTTCACAAAGCGCGTCGAGGACGCGACTCGGAAGGGCGCGGCGTCCGCGCCGGTGTCGCCGTCTCAGGCGAGCGGCTCCGACGCGCGCGCGTACGCGATCTGCTTCGACCTCGCGCAGAAGCAGGAGCGTCCGAAAGGATGCGTCGTCGCGTCGGCGTTCGTTCTCGCGAGCGCGACGTGCACGCTCGACTACCGGGGAATCGAGGGCCCGTTTCACCAGGCGTGCGTGCTCGACTGCGCCGACGGCTGCCACGTGCTCGATGGGCTCTTCGAGGGGAGGCTGACCTGCGAGGCCCGGCGGGTCGCGCTCACGGCGGGCAAGACGGGTTGCACCTATGAATTACGGAGCGGCATCCGGCTTGGACCGGACGACGCGGACGGAACGCCGACGCAGGCGGAGCGTGACGCCGCGCACGCCACCATCGAGGGGCGCAAGGCCTTGTAGGGGGCCGTGGCCCCCGGTTCTCGGGACGCCGACGTCCCACGCGGAATTCCTGTCGCAGGTCGCGCGGCGGAAAGTCCATGTATTCTCTGGGTGTGGTCGCCACTCGGTCGGGCATGTCCTTTGGTTACTCATGTCCTGGTCCTTGGTCGGTCCACCGGGAGGTTGCATGAAGCGGTCGCGGTTCGGTCTCGTCGCACTCGTCGCGTTTTCGTTGTTGGTCGCGGTCCCTGTGGGAGCGCAGACCCTCGACGGCGCGGACTGTCCTCCGGAAGCCGGCTTCTTCCAGGGGATCATCAACTCCCTGAGGGACATCTTCGGCGCCGGCAATCCGCCCGCGCCAACGATGACCGGCAAGGAGTTCGCCGAGAGCGTCTACCCGAAGATCGTCGACGAGGCGACCGACCCGTACGGCTACAAGGGCGACACGAGCGACGGCTGCTACGCCCGCGCGTACTCCATCTGCTACGACATCCACAGCGGCAAGCTCGGTGCGCTTCCTGCCGGCTGCAAGCTGCAGACGGTCTACGTTTTCTGGAAGAACAAGAACTGGCGCTACCACACCGCGTGCTCCATCAGCTGCGCGGACGGCGACTTCGTCTTCGACGGACTCAACGGCAAGGTCGTGACCGCCAAGGAATGGTTCGACAAGTGGCAGGCGAACGACCGGGAGGAGACGAAGACGGGTGTCCGCTTCGGTCCCTACGACGACGACGGGAAGCCGACGGCCGAGGAGCGGAAGGAAGCCCAGGACGTGATCGACGAGCAGAACAAGAAGGCGGGTCGCTGATGAAACGCATTCTGATCGCGGCAATGGCGCTTCTCGCGGGCAGCTCGACGGCCCTCGCGGGCAAGGCGGAGGGTTGCAAGGGCGCCTCCTATTTCGTGGACGCGAAGACGAAGTGGACCTACTTCACCGACGTCGTCGTCGAAGTGGTCGACGAAGACGGCAAGACCCAGGTCGCGTTCCAGAAGCGCTCGAAGATGTTCGAGCTGCCGTCCGGTGCGGACGCGACGTTTCGTGACGCGTTGAACGCGTCACTCACGAGCAAGTCGAAGATCCACATTGCCGTCGACGCGGAAGGCGGGATGGCCGCGCCGAAGCCGGGCGGGGCCGCGTCGAGCTCGAAGCTCGATCGCATCCAGTGGGCGAGCGCTGACAAGCAGCACGACACCTGCCGCTGACCGGGTGCCTCCCATCGGAGCGATGGCGTTCACCCCTGACGGGGACGCGCTCTGGACCGTCTCGCGCGGATCTCTCGAGATCCGCGCGTGGCCGTCGCTCGAGCTGATCGCGTCGGCGCCATTCTCCACGACGAAACCGGTCGGGCTGCAGTGCCTCGCGTTCCATCCGGCAGGACGGATGGCGGCGCTCGGGTTCAGCGGCTCCGTGCGGTTCCTCGGAATGGACGGCACGCCGCTCGAGCGGCCGCCGATCTCCACGGTCGAGAAGTCCCAGCTCAACGTGCCGGTCCTCGCGCTCGCATTCGACGAACAGGGCCGCCTCCTCGTCGCACGCGGATCGGGCGTGCGCGCGGTGCTGCCGGACGGATCGCAGGCGGGCGTCGGAGAGCCACCGGCGGAATGGCTACCGAGCTGGATCTGGCGAGCGGCGATTCTCCCGGCGTCGAAGCAGGTCGTCTACTGCATCAACGATCGCTCCGCCGCGATCTTCGGGTGGAGCGACGGCCGCGTTCCGCGCGACGACGAGTGGGCACCCGGTCTCTTCGAGGACGACCACACATCGTGGCTCGGCGCCGATGTCGCGCCTGGAGAACGCGTGCTCGTGTGCGGCCGAAAGAGCGGGCGCACGTGGATCGTGCACCTGCGCGCGGGTGTTCCGGTGCGGACGGCTCTGGTCGAGAAGGCACTCTCGCGGCGCACCGACCTTTCGAAGAAACCGTCACGCACGACCGCGCACGCGATCCATCCGACGGACGACGCGCTCGTCTTCGCGGAGATCAGCGGCCTCGTCGGGCACGCGAAGCTCTCGACGGGAGAGCTCGTGCGCGAGCTGCCGTCGCACTCCGGTGGCTACGCGTGGGAATGAGCAAGTCCAAGGGCTGTGTGGTCTGGCGGGTTCTCGACCCTCCTCACCCTGAGCGAGCGAAGCGAGTCGAAGGGCTGAGACTCGCGTCGCCGGCTCGGGGTCAGAAGCCGCGCGACGCGAGCTCGCGGAGGATCGACTCGTAGAAGTCGGGAGCGTCGAAGTTTTTCGACCAGCCGACGACGGCCCAGTGATCCGCTTCGACGCGCGCGAGGATGTCGCCCCACGCTTGCGACTGCTCGGGGACGACGCCGTCGTTGCGTCCCGCCTTGCCGCTGAGGAAGAGGTAGCCGGGTACGAGTAGCGGGTTCACGCCGGCGACGCCGTCGACCGCGGAGAGCACGCTCGCGTAGTGCACGCGCTCGTCGTCGCGGATACGGCGGTTCAGGCGCTGCATCGCTGCCGGCCTCACGTCGCGGAGGCCGCCGGTGTGCATCGCGAGGCTTTTCTGGCCGCGCTCCATCAGCGCACCGAACGTGCCGCGCACGGCCTTCGGTTTGCGAGCCGAGCGAACGGCGGAGTCGTCCGAGGATTTCTTCACGCGCGTTCGAGGCCTGTCGCGAAAGAACGGGGAGAGGTCCGCGAGCGGCGTTCCGCGATGCGGCGACGCGATCGTCGTGAGCGACGCGACGCGCTCGCCGGCGCCGAACCGGGCGATCGCCACGCGCGCATCGACGCCACCCATGCTGTGCCCGATGACGTTGACCTTCTTGCCCGGCATCGTGCGGATGACCTCCGCGAGCTGCGCGGCGCGAGACTCGACCGATGCGATCGTGCCGAAACGCGGCACGGCGACCTCCACGCCCATCTTCCGGAGCGCGCGCGGGATGCCGCGCCAGTATTCGACTCGCTTGTCGCCGAGCGAGAGCTCGTCGAAACCGAAGAGCCCGTGCGCGAGCACGACGGCGTGCTGCGGCGTGGTGCGAGGCCGAAGCGCACGGCGCTTCGAGAGAGCGGGAGGCGCGATTCGCCGGCGCCATACGAGCCAGGCTGCGCCTAAGGCGAGCGCAACGACGAGCAGCAGGGCGAACGCGAGCCAGAGCCACGACATCGCGGAGCAGCATAGCGCACCGCGTCAAACGTCCCTACTCCTCGAGGTCTTCTTCGAGCGCGGATCGAGAAAGTGAAGAGACTCCCCGGAGTAAGTACTCAAGGAATCGAAGGACGCCGTCGACGGGATGTAGCAGTCTTCGCCGGACCGCATGTACCCCGAATCCCCCGCGATCTGGAGCCTCGACGCGCGACCGAAGGGAACGCCCGATACGCCGCCAACGACGAAGCCGTTCGAGCCGGGCGACGACCTCTCGAAGCGGATCGTGTGCGCCGCGTGCGGCCACGCGATTACGCACGCGGATGCGCGGATCGAGCGGGCCGGCGGCCACGTGCACACGCGGCTGAATCCGGATCAGATCACCTTCGTGTTTGGCTGCTTTTCGGAAGCACCGGGCGCCGTTCTCTCGGGCGAGTCGACCGCGTTCTGCTCGTGGTTTCACGGCTACACGTATCGCCTCGCGTCGTGCGGAGGCTGCTCCGCGCACCTCGGCTGGCGCTTCGAGGGAGACGCGCCGTTCTGGGCGCTCATCTTCGAGCGTCTTTCCGGAGGCTGACGATCACGCGCAGAGCGCGGCGATCATCCACGGCGTGAGCCACGCCTTCGTGCCGTCGTCGTAGACGACGTGTCCGCGCGGTCCGACGATGCGCCCCATCTCGCCGGAGTACCAGCGGCCCGGCACCCACTCGGCAAGGATCGACGCGCCTTCTGGCGGGAACGACGGATCGCGGCTTTCGTCGAGCGGGCACGCGATCCACGGAACTGTGACGGATGCGCGGCTCCCGTCCTGGAAGCGCACCTCGACGAGCGGGCGCGACACCGATTCGACGACCGCACGAACCCATGGCGTCCGCGGCCCGGCACACGCGAGCACGGTGGCGTCGGTCTCCGGAGCGGAGACGCGCATCGCACGCTTCACCGGCGGCCCACCTTGCACGCGCAGCTTCGTCTTCGCCGCGGCGAGCGTCGAGACGTCGCCGTCGTCGAAGTCGACGCGCAGCTCGCCGCCGATCACCGCCGCGACGACGCCGGGATACCAGAGGCCGTTCTTCCACTCCGCGTCGACGCGGGCGCCGATATCGGCGACCCCGCTCGCGATCGGTGGCTCGCTGCCGATGGGTCCTTCGACGAGGCGATCCACGTCGAGCCACCCGCTTTCGCCGTCGTCGAAGCTCACGTGACGGAACGGCCCGCGCGCATCGCTCACGCGCCCCGGATACCACCTCCCCGCGACCCACTCTCCCCATACACGCGCGCCGGTCTCGAAGCTCATGGCGAAAGGTTAGGTGAAACGCGTGTGAACGGAAAATGCGCCGCGCTCCCCGGCGTCGTTCGCTGGCATGCACGGCCTCCTCCTCGTGCTCGTCCTCGCCGGCGAGCCCAGTATGCAGATGGATCTCTCGATCGGGATGACGGGGCCACGCCACGAGAATCCCGACCCCGAAGCGCCGCCGACGGACGCCACGCAGGGTGCTCTTTACATGGGCATGGCGTTCGAGCCGGGCCGCAGCCGATCGAGCGACGGCGGCCTCTTCGCGGGCGCAGGCTTCGAAGGCACGATCGACGGCGCGGAGGGACCGTATCAGTGGTCGATCGGATTCGGCCCGCGTTTCGGCCATCAGTGGCACCTGCCGGGCAGCCCCGTGAAGCCGCTCAACGACGGGTACCTCTACGTGCGAGCCACGCCCTTTCTCGGCATGCGCAGCATTGCGCAGGAGGGCTACCTGCATGACGAGGAGCGGCGACTCACGCAAGCAGGTTTCGGCGTGCGTGCGGGTGTCGGCTTCACCGCACCAATCTGGAGCGCGACGGTGCTCGGAGCGATGGGGAACAGCGGCGGCAATCTAGGCGGCATGCACTTCAGCAATCCCGGCGAGGCGCTTGCGTGCCTCGCGATCGGCGTCGCGATCGTGCTCCTCAATCATGCGGAGCTCACCTACGAGGCGTACTACGAGCCGGGGCTTCCGACGCAGCAGCGCATCGGCGTCCGCTTCGGAACGGGTTTCTAGCGCACCCTCACCCTGAGCGAGCGAAGCGAGTCGAAGGGCCCTTCGAGGGACCCAACAGCCCTTCGACTCGGCGGCTAGTCGACGCGCGTGACGCGCTCGATCATGCGGCCCGCCATCCGCGTCGAGAAACTCCGCGGAAGAAAACGCGTGAGGAACTGTGCGGCGCGATTCAAGCCGCCGGGAATCACGGACACCCTGCGCCCGAGTCCGTCGAGTGCGGCGCGAACCACGGGCTCGACCTTCATCATGCCGCCCGGCACGCGTTCGGACTTCACGCCCGTTCGCTTCGGTCCTTCGGTGTCGGTCGAGCCCGGGCAGAGCGTGAGCACGTGGACACCGGTCGTGCGCAGCTCGCCCCACAGCCCTTCGCCGAGCAGCAGGTCGAAGCTTTTCGTCGCCGCGTAGAGCGCGGTACCGGGCATCCCCTGGAACGCGGCGCCTGACGCGACGAAGATGATCCCGCCGCGCTTCTTCGCGAGCAGCCGCTTGCCGAGCGTGTGCGTGAGCGCCATCGGCACCTGGCAGTTGAGCTCGATCATGCGTCGCTGCTCGGAGAGCGCGAGCTCGAAGAACGGCCCTTTGAGACCGAAGCCCGCGTTGTTCACGAGGAGCCCGAGATCGCGCTCGCCGACGTCCGCGACGAGCTCGTCGACCGCGCCCGGCGCGACGAGGTCGCGCTCGCTGACGACGACCTCGACGCCGTGCTTCGCGACGAGCTCGGCGGCGAGCGCGTCGAGGCGATCGCGGCGGCGGGCGACGAGGATGAGCGATAGCCCGCGCGCGGCGAGCTGGCGCGCGAACTCGGCGCCGATGCCCGACGACGCGCCGGTCACGACAGCCCAGCGCCCGTACCGCTCGAGAAACGTGCTCAGCGGCGGCGGCCCATGAGCCAGGTCGTGAACT
>Ga0163152_10002069_pt1 | contig 29671 bp, 32 predicted proteins | sample OliLakLV19MP8IB2_FD_148635 | JGI IMG/M metagenome (GOLD analysis project Ga0163152, IMG submission 148635) | Freshwater microbial mat bacterial communities from Lake Vanda, McMurdo Dry Valleys, Antarctica - Oligotrophic Lake LV.19.MP8.IB-2 | ecosystem: Environmental > Aquatic > Freshwater >...
GAACAATGCCGCTTATAGTTATTAATATTGTTGCAAATAAAAATATTAAAGAGATAACTAGAACCAAAAAAGAACTTGTGTTTAAGTTTGATACGACCCATATTAAGTTATAAATTACAGCAATCAGGTATAAAACCCCTGTAACTCTAACAATTAAAGTTGTCCGTTTTATGTAGTCAGGACTTAAGCAATGCATAATTATAATTTATACAATAAAATATTAATTTTTATTGCGAGACATTTATATATAATAAAAATTTAAAGTTTAAGGAAACAGGGATTCAAATTCAGAGAATTACTTAACATTTTCATAAATTAATCAACTATTTTCACAACCCCATCCATCTCCGTTTCGATCAAGGCGGAATACGTCAGGACCAATAACCTGTACCTTCCCAGTATAGAAAGGACCGTCACCCTTGCCCCCAGAACAGTCGTAGTCGCTAGCATTCGGGTTTAAACAGCCTGAATAGCTTGGATGACATTGGGAAGATGTCTCCTTCTGTTTTGGTATTGTTTTTATGGGAGTTGGGGCTATGGTTGGAGTCGGAGTTGTTTTTTGTTCACAAGTTCCAGAATCCCAAAGACCTTTGTTTCTTACTTCAGCATCTTTTTGAGCCTGCTTGAACGCAGATTGATATTTATATGGAACCCCAAAAGTGTATTCATATGCGTATCCTTCCTCAATCATCATGAGATTGAAATTGGTACCATCTTCTAAAAATACGTATCTAAGTAGTCTGTCATATTTGTCGCGCTCTCCTTGCGTACTATCAGATTCTAGAGACACTTTCTTGCCCGCAAGCATGTCTTTAGCCTTATTAGATGCCTCAATCCCAAAACATTGAACTGGCTTTCTTGGATCAACTGTTTCGGGTGTATCTATGCCTATCAATCTTAGTCTCTCGGTTTTACCATCAATCGACACATCAATTGTGTCGCCGTCTATTACTTTAACTACATTGTATGTGTCTTCAGAGATAGAAGGCGTGGATGGTTCATTTTTATTTTTTGTTTCTGAAAAGTTTGATACTTCACTAACTGAAGGAGCTGGTTTTATTGTACTTATATTTTCTACAGGCACTGTCTTTCTTTGAAAGATTTTCCAACTAAAAGGATTCCACCAAGCTGCGAATGCGATTTGTGGAATAATGAAAGCTAATAAAATTATGGGTAATATCTTTTTCATAAATTAATGATTTTAAATTACCAAAATTTTACCCATTTAAATATTTTTTGATACCACTTTAGGGGATTAATTATTTCTGGTTCTGGTTCTGGAGTTTTTACTATTCCCAATCTATAATTAGAGATAGATTCTTCCACTTGTTGTTTAGTTTTGCCATTTTTTAATCCGTATTCAATAATATCTCTTTCTTGTTGATTAAAGGTTGTTTTATATGACTCTTCTACAGGAGAAATAATCTTTTTGTTAGTGGGAACGATAATAGCTTCTTTATTTTTAACTTCAGTTTTTATATCTCGAGCGGACGTAGGATTCATAGAGTTATTGTTTGTGTTATTTGAACTACTGACACAGGCGTTCGCAGTACTGTCGAGGGTGTATCCCGTTTTGCACTGACAAAGATTGGCACTTTCTTGTGGTACTGCTCCTTGCCCAAAAACACTCTCACAGCTTTTGATTGTAAGAGGTTCACACTTATTGCTGACCTGAAGGTACCCACTATCACATATACAATAATCACCCTCTCTATGGCTATTTAGCATGCCCCTGGAAACACATTGGTTCTCTGCTTGAATATTGTTCGTATAGCCATAACTTGAAAGTGTTCTTGTCATGAAATCATTGAGGCTTTCGTTTTGTGTCGCTGAGCTACGTGAGCTGTAATTCGTTGATTGAGTTGCGGGTGCTGTGGAGTTTCTTTTCTGAGACTCACTTACTGCCCGCAACCATTCAACTACTGCTTCACGACAGTTACTTGCACTAATTCCTCCAATAAGAACTTCGTTAGATGTACTAGGAGCACAAGCGGCATCATATTTTGCCTTAGCAGCTATCATTTCGGGACTGTTTAAATCAGCACCAGCAGTAGTTAGACTAGGTAAACTGGAGCCAGAATTTCCACCAGTAATAAAGACATTGCCACTACCATAGGTGGTGTCGCCGTATGTGGTATAGGATGAACCATCACTACCATAGATATTATTGCCGTACTGGTTATAGGTTGTTGTTTGGCCAGTACGAGTGTCGGCACAATATGCGGTGCTTCCATTTTGTGTACACGTTACAGCAAAAACATCGTTAGTTTTAAACGGCAGTAAGGTGAATATTGCAAACAATAATGCTATGAGGATATATTTTTTCATTAAATTATATAGATATTGGTAAGAATAATCAGAATTGTAGAAACAATCGATAGTGTAGTCGTGATGAGCACTAGCATTCTAAGCTTTTTACTCATATCCTCCTTGCTTTTTAAAACCTTCAACCCATACCACACTGTTAGAGTGCTAAATAACAAGGGTAAAAATAGCATCGCGTAATAACCAATATCAAAACTGACGTATGTCCACTTGTAACGAGTGAGTTCCGCAATAAAGGAATCAAAACTCTGTATCCACATAAAATCGGGTAATATACCTTTTTCTATTTCAAACATGATAAATGCATATGATAGAACCATCAAAACAAAGTATGCGAGACTATATTTTGAATTTTTTATTTGATTATTCAATGGAGTTTAATTATTATTCTTAATTTTATTTTTTACTTTTTTATAACCTTTTATTGGTTTTAGTTCATCTAAGAAATCATATTCAAAACCTTCAGGTGCTAAATTCCCAAATTTATCAAATTTATAGAAATCCATTTTTCGGACAAGAGCAAGTTCCTCTACTTCCTTCTTTCCAACAGCCATGGCAAAAGCCTCTTCGATTGCAAACATTTTTTTGGAAGCGAGAATATCTTTGTCCCGATAATAATCTGATTTTGTATTATCTTTTTCATCCCAAAACTCACTAGAAAGATAAGTATAAGTACTTCCATGTTCTACCGCCCACATATAATCAAGCCAATCGTTGCGAAGTTTTTGAGTTATGTCTTCGTTGTACCGATTTTCACTTGCGAGTTTGTCGTACCAATGACACATTAAATTACGATAGATGTATATTCTTACTCCTCTTATCGCATCAGGAAAATCTATTTCGTCATTCAGTTTTTTATCAAATATTGTTTGTGTACTAAAAACCATTTCTTCAGTAATTTCTGTTTTTGCTTTCTCATCATCTTTATTATTGGGAACAGACACAACAACAGTCTTTTTAGAATGACTGGCAAGCCACCATACAACTACAATAATTACGATAATCCAAAAGAATGTCATTTTAATTTAATCTATAGTTAATCTTTGAAGCGAAAAGCCCGCCAAAGGTGCATTTAGGCACATATTCCTATTCTTGTAAAAGACTACCACGCCCGCGAAAAAGAAAAAGCATGGAAAGGCGGAAACAGGGTGAGGGCGGAGCGCCGAGGCTCTGCGAGGCGCTGGTCGGGATTGTTAGAGTCACCACGCAATCGGAGCGTACACATTGGTACAAAGCCACCACGCACGCGGAGCGTGCGATTAGTCAGAGTTTTGTTGGAAAAAAGTTCGCGCGCGCCCATTTTTCGCTCACTCCTGCCGAAGTTTCAATTTGTGAACCCATTGCGTGGCTTTCAGAACTTACTAAACAAAGACAGTATATCGGTTTAGCTATAGAAAATCTTAGTCTTTTAATCTAATTTTTATTAACAGTGATTTTTGATTCCTTAAGTGGTTTTATCGAAATTTGTATTCAAATATTTTCTACTTTGAAAACCATACATTTCCACCTAAATGCCATACCGAGATAGACTTGATTCCAGCAGCTTCTACTACTTGTCTTTTTTTCGACATACTTACAGAATCTTGGAAAAAATACACGAACCCTCCCTGCTTCCATGTCATCTCGAATGATTTGGGGTCGCGTGTGGCTGTAGAAAATCCAGGTTCACGTTTTATCTGATCATAAGTCAGTAAGTTAAACTTTTGTGTTGTCCCTACCCCTCTATATCCATATGAGGGTATTCCTATGGTGAGCCTGTTTGTATCTGGAAAACGTGCACGAGTAAATGCGATAACATTTTTGAGCCACGCGGTTGGTGAAACAGGATTTCCTGAGCCGTGATCGAACTGATAGTCATACCCCATCACGACAACATGGTCCACTGGGAGTGACACAAAATCTTTGTATCTCCATACAAACCAGTTTTCTTCTTCTATATTTGCAGTTGCAGGTCCGTCTATCATTAACTTCTTTCCTTTTGCATGCAATGCATTTCCGAGTTTTGTTACAAAGCTTTTATACTGAGTGTACGTTGACTTGTCCCATCTTCCAAAGTCTTCGAAATCGAGCTCAACACCCGTAATGCCATTATCGACTGCAAATGCTACTAATGTAGATATGTGCACTCCGTCGCTCAGTGCTTTTGTGAGGAATGCGCCCATATTTGCAGCGTCTATAGAAGAAACAGTTACGTATTGAGACGTTGAGTATTTTTTAATATCAGCAACGTTTTCTTTTGAGTATCCGTTGCACCCCACATCTTCAACTGTTAAGAGTTTTAAATTTCCCCCTTCTGTGATTGAGTAATATTCAATCTTCAACACATCGACACGCGAAGTTGTTTTATATTCTGTACTTGCATTGCATGCCGGTTCACCAGGATATACCCAAGCCATCAACTGAGTGGAGGGGTTCGGTGCCGGTATAGTCTCAGGTGTTTCAACAATAGTTTTTGGTTTTGTCATATCGGTAGTCGTACTTGTCAAATCAATAAGTGGGTTCTTATCATTAGAGTCGACAATCTGTGGAGATTGGTCTGCAAAATATTCATGAGAATTACCAGAGAATTTCAAAGGGACAGCGACGAGTAGCACCGCAACAACCAGAAGAACACCTGCAACAGTTAATGTGTGGGACTTTAAATTCATAGCCTAATTATTCTTAATCGCTAGTTTATCACTAAATACGCCCGTTCTCTCCCATTTTTGCCACTTTATTTCATTTTTACGATAGTATCCCCAGATTGCTTTTGTGAGTGCGTTAAATTCTACAAATGTACTTACGTAGAACAGGAGCCATCCGATTGGTGAAAGAAGAAAGAATCTCAATTTATGTTTTACCTTTCCATCAAAAGCTACTTGAATAAAGAACATAGATGATACGACGATGATTCCGGATATAAAAGATGAATAGTCGTTTGTGAGAAACGAGTAAACGTACAAAAAAGCGAGGAAGAACAGTTCTAAACCAAGCTGTATTTCACCAAATAGTGCAAGGGGTAAAACAAACCACGATAACAACTTGTTATGCTTAGGGTTTCTACTAAAAAATAAGTTTTTGTGTTTTCCGAAAGTTTCGAATCTTCCTCGTTTCCAACGCAACCGTTGTTTCATGAGAGAATCGAGACATGTTGCACCTTCTGTATACACATGTACGTCTGCTGCATACACAATCTTCATACCAGCTGCTTGAATACGCACAGACAAATCAATATCCTCAGTAATGTTTGACGGACTATAGTTACCAATAGTTTCGAATACCTCTTTACGAAACGCTCCAGCTGCTCCTCCAATGATGTAAATCGTATTCACCAATGAGTCACATTTTTTAAAATAAAACGAAAACAAAAACTCGAGATATTGTATAGTGCCTAATATAGTGTCTGTGTTTCCTACTTTCACATTACCTACAGCAGCCATTACTTTTGAATCTCTAAAATGTTGTACGAAATTGTAAACAGCTTTTGAATCTACAAAACAATCCGCGTCGATAGAAATAATGATATCTCCTTTTGATTTCTTGATACCAGTGTTCAGGGCATAACCTTTTCCTTGATTAGCCTCAAGACAATACACAATCTCAATCTTTCTTTTTTCAACTGGTATTTTGTTGTACTTTTCAATTAGTGCGAGGACGTTTTTCTCCGTATTGTCGGTTGATGCATTGTTTATTACAACGATCTCCATTTTTTTGTATGTACTCTTGAGGAGTGCTTCTATTGTGGTGATAATGCCGACTTCTTCATTCCAAGCTGGAACAAGTACTGAAACAAACGGTTCGTATCTCACTTTCGTTTTGTCCATACGTGTTTTTCTTTTTTTATATGCGATATACACATCATTCCAAGGACTTGCAAACATATATACAAAATATTTTGCAAGAAGAACACTCGAAAAGAAAATAATAAGAATCCTGAGCCGAGGAAAGTTTTCATTTTTAGTAGGGTCAAGCAAAAAAATCGAAGCTATGAGTACGACGGTAAAAACGTGTAGTCCTAAATACACGAAAAATTTATTTATATTTAATTTATTTTTTTTAAGCGTGTCGATCATATGATTTATTTAGCCAATAGACAGCACCTTGTGCTGCAAAATTTGAAAAGAAAACGAGACTGAGTAGCGTGAACACCACTTTGTAGACAAGCGTGTTTATGTACAGTACTGATGCGATACCACAGCCTAGTGAAAACGCCATCCCCAATAATGGAACGACAGTGAAATGCACGTTTGAAAGTGAGGTTTTTTGCGGAATAACATACGTCTTAAAAAATTGCTCTGCAAATATATATGCGCGTATGTACCGCAAGAATATATATCCGGGCAATACGAACAACGCGTCAAAACGTCTTTCTTCTATCGCGAGAAAGAGGGAGAACAAACCAATGAGGAGAACATACACCGCTAGTAACGTAAATGAAAGTGTAATATTTATGAGCGGAAGTAGAAACAAAATTCCAAAAAAAATCAAATTTTTTATGTACAGTAGAGAAAAACTAAGTACATTCTTTATAGAACGTGGAACAGAAAAATAATCTTTAAACAACCTCCATTCCCGAGCATATATTTCTTGAAGCTCTTGCACATACACTTCAAGATTCTCTGTACTGTGTGACGATTTAAATGTATCTAGAGTATATACTGGTGTAGAATTGTTTTGAAATAGTTCTGCGAGAATATTTAAATCTTTCGATATCTTTTTTTGCTTTAATTTTATTACTCCACTTAGATCTTGTGCTCGAAATGCAAACGTGCGAGATGGAGTAAGATAGAAATACGGAAAAATCGTATGAAAGTAATGAAATATTTTTTCTTGAATAGTGCGATCTGTGTGGTCACAAAGCGTGAGATAGTTCATCTCCTTGTTTTGTAAAAACCTGATTTGTTCATGTTTTTTCTCGGATTGAAATCGGGCTTCGATTTGCTTTACGAAGTCGAGAGAAAGAGGGCTGTGAGCGTCTGTGACAATACACACTTCACCAGTTACAGACTTAAGCCCAACCATATGAAGCTGATCTGTAGAATGTAGGCGCTTAGGAGCTTGAACTATAGAAATCTTTGGAAATGACTTGAGTAGACTTTCTACATGAGTAGAATGTGGGCTAGATACAAGAATAATCTCGTCGAGGGGACGAGATTGTGATACATATGACGCAACCACTGATTGAGCGTTTTGCGGCTCAATATGGCACGATATTACAAGGGAAATTCGCATATATTGTTTGAACAGACCTCTTTCGCGGTGAGAATAACTTTCTATCACTTTATTGAATAAATGTCAAGGAAACCCTAATGGTTCATTGGCTTGGACGGAGTGAGGTAAGGGTGGAGAGTAACAAGCTAGCGTTTGATGTGGTGGCTCGTTTAAGGAGAAATAGAAAAATTAGAGAGAAAATATAATTTCCAAAAACACTAGGCGCTCACACCTCCTTTTATTGCTTGAGAAAGATTTGGTTGTGTTGCTATAGAAAATCTTAGTTTTCTAATGGTAATTTGATAGTTCTCTGGATTTTGTTTCTTGTCCATACTAATAAGCAGTTCAAAAACAGCTACAACTCTGTCTGTTTCTTCTTTAGTCCACTTAGGTAGTTTTCTTTTATATTCTTCTATTGCATTCACAACGTTCACACGTTCATTATTTGTTATGAAGTCTTACAAGCTCATCGAAGTTCTTTGCTGTGTTCTTTTCATAATTTTCTTGTAAGACATATAAAGCTTTGTATACCACTCTGGTTTGTCGTGCGTTTACATCTTCGCACCACTTTTGTAGTCGTTCAAACTTTATTTTAGCATCATCATCTTCTCGTCCCTTTGTTTCAATTATAAACACTTGCTTATCATCAACCTTCACAAAAAAATACAAAAAGAAAAAGAAAGAAACCCCATCAAAACTTACTCACACGAGGAGGCGAAAGGCTTAATCCTTAAGGCGCTGATGATACCAAATGATCTGAATCACATGTTGGAGATTGTTTGTAAGGACATACTTCCGAATTTTATAAACGGCAATGTCGAAGAGAAAGATAAAGCAAAGCAAGAATTAAGTAAAATGTCACTCGATTTATTTAGAAGTTTAGAACTAGAAACTCAGGCTAATTTAATGGAATCCGTGGACGAGAATTATAGGTCACTAGCGAAGGACCTGACATCCAAAATCATAATTGAAAATAACTGCACAAAAACCGAGGAAAAAATGCTAGCTGAGGTAATGGTTGGATCGTTTATAAGATACATAGATAACTCTAGAAGGCTAAATAATGAATACAACTGTACGAACATAACTACAAACAGAAACAACTACATAGCGATACTAAGCAAGCAGGTAGATAGAGCTAATAGACAATATCTCAGTTCCTTAATGGCTCTAAAGCAGTTAAAGTCTCCTAATATTGAAATGAATATAAAAACTCAGAATGCTTTCGTTTCTAATAATCAGCAGATAAACGTAACCAAAGAAAGCAATGAATCCAAATGATTTCGGAAAAAAATTACTTGTCGAGAATTGTCAAAAAATATCGATAGATGGCTTTCTCCGTATAGCTAAAAGTAAAATTAAAGAAACACTCCTAACCTCGATAATCACTGTAGGTAATACTTCACTAACCTTAAAAAGCACCAAAACAGGCTTTGGAGGTAAGAGATACTGGTTTGCTTGTCCTATCTGTACTAATGCCGTAGGAGCCCTGTTTATTCATCCAGTAAGGCAAACAACGGGATGTAGGGTGTGTTTGGGGCTTGATTATAGGAAAAGAAGATATAAAGGAATGGTCGAGAATAATTATAAATAGGATTATACTATGAGTAGCCCTTACGAATACAAAATATTAAACAAAGAGCTATCTTGTCTAACTGATGAGACAATTAAATCTTTGAATGATTTGGGTGATGTACTACTATGTATTCATAGAAGAATACTTGCAGAGGGGCTTATGATTGAGGATGGTAAAATCATAAAAAATGATGAAATAAAATTTTAATGAATACAAAAAATACTGTGAAGGCAGAGGAACAAATACTTAAAGATATTCAAAGCGGTAAATACTGTGATAGTTATTTGATATATAACAGAAAAAGTACAGATGAGGCCGATAATCAGAAAAACTCTATTTCATACCAGAAATCAGAAAATGCCAGATATGCGTTTCGAGAGAAACTTTCAATAGCACCAATCACGATAAAAGGATTTTCAGCTGATGGTATTATTTCAGAAAAACATTCTGGGTTTACTGAAGACAATGACATAACCATTACTGATGATGGTTTGGTCCAATATCGTATCGATAGACCTAAGTTTCAGAAGATGCTTCAGTATGCGAGCCAAGGTTACTTTAAGGGTGTTGTATGTCTTTGTTGGGACCGTATAAGCAGAAACAAGGGCGATGATACTCTCGTAAGAAAGTTGATGCGTAAAGGTATTGATTTTCGTTTTGTATATGCCAAGTACGAGAAGACAAGTTCTGGGGCTCTTCACATGGATATTGATGGGATGTTCTCACAGCACCACTCACGAGTGACGAGTGAAAAAGTCACGATCACAATAAGAAACGCGAGAGAGAAAGGTATCTGTACCTATCGTGCACCTATTGGGTATCTCAATCTAGGTAAAATGGAGCACAAACCGCTCGACCCAGAGCGTGCTCCTATAATCAAGCAGATATATGAATACTATGCTACAGGCGATTGGAGCCTTTCCGATATTGCTCGATACGCTAAAGAGCAAGGCTTGGTAACGGTCCCTATGAGGCGCAGAAGGACTAAAGAAGAAATGCTGGCTGAAGAAGATGAGTTTGAAGAGATTGAAAAGAGTTCACGACCAATCAATGAAAACCATGTTAGTAGAATACTCACTAATCGTTTTTATACTGGAAGAACTCTCAATTCTGAGGGTGAATATATACAAAGCATTAGTCACGTAGCCATTGTAGGCGACAAGCTTTTTGATGACGTCCAATTAGTTTTGAAAAAAAAGAAAACAAGCATTCACTATACAGAAAAGCTCGACCAGCCCCTTCGAGGTGTCGTACGTTGTGAACATTGTGAACGTGTATACACCCCTTACATAAAGAAAGGTATCCAATACTACAACTCTCAATGTGTGAAAGGTTGTTTGAATACTCGCAAGAACTTCAACTTTAGTTTCATTGATGAAAAAATCAGTAGTCTCATTAGTGGTTTATATTTTACTGATGAAGAAATAGAGCAAATGGATGCTCGTGCGGGTACAGAGATTGCGTTACTCGAAGAGAAACGTCATAACACACTCGACCAAGTTGAGAGGAAAAAGAAAAAGATACGTGAGGACCTAGTATTCATACGTTCAAACAAACTTTCTTTATTAAAGACTGGTGTTTATTCTCCAGAAGGTTTGATGGAAGAAGAAACAAAACTAAATTCGGAACTCACAATTCTCCAAAACCAAGAACAATCTTCTGACATCGCAATGCACGAAACAATGAAAGAGGTTCAAAAACTTTCAGAACTCGTAAAAAACGTTGTACCTTATTATCAATTTGCAAATCCACAAGAAAAGGAACAAATAGTTCGAGTTATCTTTTCAGAACTTTCAGTTTCCCAAAATACGTTGAATTATAAGTGCAAAAAAGGATTTGAGTGCTTTGAAAATCGCTTTCATGCTATTTGTGACCCTACAGAGAATCGAACTCTGATTTAAGCCTTGAGAAGGCTTCGTCCTAACCGTTAGACGATAGGGCCAGAAACAAAACAATAGCGAATAGAAGCTAAAGAATCAATATTTTTAACAAATGTTTGCTATACTCATTCTATGGACATTCTCTACATCGTCATCCTTTTTGTAATCGTAGTTTTTGGATTAAATGCATTTAATTGAAAAATCCCCCTGAGGTTTAGCTCGGGGGATTGCAATACAACAAAGAATTTAACTGTTTTCAGGCATCGACAAAAATTCACCAACTACATCAGGAGAGAAGTTTTCTTCATAGATTGTTTGAAGTGCATCAACACGAGAGTTCTGTATTGCTAGCTCGCGACCTTCCTCTTCAGTAATTATCCTACCAAAAAGCCTCAAGAAGCTGTCTGCCGTTTTTACCGAATCATTGATTTCTTGAAAAGAAAAAACTTCAGATAGAAGCTGTCTTTTAAGTTCAATATCTACATATCGCTGATCAGATATTGCTCTTAAAATTTTTTCATGGATGTTCTTTCTTACAAATTGCACTTGTTCACGCGAGTTAACAGGCATCTTGATGGTCCAATCTGAAAGAAGTTGCTTTGTTCCGCTTGAATTGAAAAAAGAAACGCCGTACGACCATCCAAGTTCTTTTCTCAACCAATTATAAAGTGTGCCATGAACAGGATTTGTGAGAAGGTCGCCAAGAAACACATGACCAAAAAGGTTTTCGATACTTCTATTTTGAACAATACCGCCGATTCTGTAATTGAATCTGGTTTCTTCTGAAAAAACCTTTTCATGATATGTTTTGTTTTCCCAACGCGTTTGTTCAAATTGCTCAGGCAAATCGCGACTTTGCGTTTTGAAGCGTGACAGTTCCCGGCAAATAAGATCAAGATCATAGGTGCCACCTACCACAATAAAAGCTCGGGGATCAAAATAATTCTCATGAAAAGCTTTGAGGTTCGACTCGTTCATGGACTCTAGACCGCTGTCAGTACCGAAAATTTTGATCACCCCATTACCTGGATCGTATTTCCAGCTGGTACTAAGGTAGTTGCCGATTTCAGTGTCAGTTGGATACCATTTACTTTTAGCCTTTCTTTCGTTACTGATAACTGAAACTTCAGTTTGAAGATCTTCTGCAAGAAGCAGTGGTTCGAATACCTGACTTATAAGCCCTTTACATGCAGATTCAAACATCTCCGATGGGCAATTGAATCGATAATTAGTGAAGTTCCCAGATGTGTCAGCATTCCTGCTGCCGCCATTTAAGGATACTAAGTCACTGAAACTATCAAGCTCTGGGAATGCTGCTGAACGATTACAGGCCATGTGCTCAAGAAAATGTGCAGTTCCTGGCAGAACATCGTTCGTGTTGTGGATGTGGCCTACTGGAACAAGTAATCTCATATATACAAACGGATCTTTTGTTGGTCGTCCATACACAGTAATGCCGTTGCTGAGCTTTGTAACTTCGAACTTCATGCGATCTTCCACAGAATCCTCCTTGAGGTTTGAATGAACTCTGGAACGATATTAACACATAATATCAATTTTGTAAATGACTCAATACTTTTTACTTTACAAAATTGCAATACGTGGTATAAAGGATCCAGAATCTTTTCACACCATCCGGAGAAAATCATGAAGACGCTTATCGTAGTTCCCGATGATCGGTATGCCAGCGACGCCATTCTTTCCTTGCCGCCAGATTCTGATACGAGGCTGGTGCAGACAGGACCTAAGGCAGAAAAGCTTCCTGGATATGAAGTGACGAAGAATCAACACGAGTTCTTCATCAGGTGTGCGAAAAATGATCCAGCATTTCGATTCAGGACGTTCATTCTGCTGGCAGGTGAGAAGTACGTGTATGAACAAGGAAAGAAGCCTGCAAAAAGGACAGTTCGTCACAGGAAACCTACAAAGAGGATTGTTTCCGTTCTACGAAAAGCGATTGCCAGAGTGGAGAATCGCCAGATCCACTGAGTTGGTGTTGGTAACCCCATGAAATTCGCTTAAGCGAATTTCATGGGGTTTTTGTTATACTGACATAATGAAACGAAATTCTAATTTTGAAGGAATAAAATCATTTGGTGAAAGGGTGAGAGGTGTCGTCAAAGATATCCAGAAGGGGAGTGTGTTGAGCTACAAGGAAGTAGCAACAAAAGCTGGAAACCCAGGAGCTGCAAGAGCAGTAGGTACCATTATGAGTCACAATTCTGACAAAAGCGTGCCGTGCCATCGAGTGATCAGGTCTGATGGAAAGATTGGTGCATACAATAGAATCAATGGCCCATCAAAAGAAACGCTTCTTAAAAAAGAAGGGTGGAGAAGAATAAGGAATAAGGGGAATAAAGAATAAAGGGAGTAATTAAGTAAAAAGTAAAAAGTAAAAAAAGGTATAGGGTAAGAGGAATAGAGAATGTGGAAGAGTAATAAGTAAGGAGTAAAAAGGGGTGCGGGAAGGTGAAATAGGGAGAAGAAAAGAAAAACCCCCGTGTTTCAGCTTCGCTGAAACACGGGGGTTAAGGACAACTGCTCATGCATTGAATTTCGGCACTGCAATTGTTAAAAAAAATTGAGCCGACAACTGAGCCAATCCCTCCTGTACTCAATGTAGGTCACGCTTCCAAATTGGAAGCGGCACATCACTTGGTCTGACCTTCGACCAGTTCTGAGGTTTAAGACTGAAATTGAAATGTCAGTCCAATCACCAAGCGGACCCATAAAGCCAAAATCAGCATTTCCAGTCATACGCAATTTTGCGTAAAACTGGTCGTCAACAAGTGCCCCTATTGTAACCACGTGATCGTCACCCCCGATGTTGAGGGTCACCCTGTCTGAGGTGGTGTTTGTAAACACCACCCTCACTTGCCTTTCGATGATGATTTCTCGACATCCGGTCGAGAAAACGAGCGAAAGCAAAAGCATCAGTACACAAAGAGAAAGAGCGCGCATATCAGCTCCAGTTAATGATGAGATGAGAAGAATACTTTGTTCTGTTTGTAGTATACCATAATTATAAAAAAAAGCAAATACTATTAATTTCTCACACCTTATGTGAAAAAGAGTAAAACTGAGGTATTTTTATATTTACAAATGGTATACTAATAGAAATATTGTATGGAATTCAATCTTGGTCATTCAGAAAAAAAGTTCCGCACTCCAGAAGAAGAAAAAAATTTTCTGCAGTCGGAAATACTCAAACACGAAGGAGCCCTTTCTCGTGAAGGTTTGCCAGCACATCGTGATTCTATCCTCGAAGCGGGGCTTTCAAGATACAGTAATCAAGCGCCCCAGCATGTTCTCGAGAGTAGCTATCAGTTGCCTCAAACTGAGATTCACTCTCTCGTCCAAAATCTCAAACCGGAAGAACATGACAAAAAAATTAGTGAGTTGCTTTCTATCCTTGCTGAAAAGGGAATCAAAAACACTCTTACTGTCATTGAAAAACTTGGAGACTCGCATATAGAAGATGATTTCCATAGATTTCTTGTTCAATACATCAAGAAAGGCTTTCCAGTGAAGGGTCTTGAACCGAAAACTTCTCTTTCAAAAGCTCTTCATATGACGCTGTATGAAGTCACTCTTCCTGATACTCCAGCTGATGCAAAAGAAAAAGCTCTCAAAGAGCTTCTTTCAGGCATGGAGCAGTTTTATGCTGGCATGCTCTCCATTTCAGCCGATGATGATCCAAGAAAAAACCATATGGTGCTCGAGATCGCTAATAGCAATGGAAGCGATGAGTTCGTGTTTTATGTTTCTGTGCCAGAAGAAAAAAGTAATCTTTTTGAAAAACAGATTCTTTCTGTTTTTACCACTGCAAAAGTAATCGAGCGTCCTGATGATCACAATATTTTTAATGTAGCAGGAGTATCTGTCGGATCTGTTGCCACTGCTTCTGGAAACTCTATCTATCCAATCAAAACTTATGAATCATTCGATCACGATCCGATGAATGTCATCTTGAACAGTTTTTCCAAAATTAATCGTGATGGTGAAGGTGCCTGCATGCAAGTGCTCGTTTCTCCGGCCGGTGACTTTTATCAGAAACGATACAGTCATGCGCTCGAGCAGATTGAAAAAGGAGTGTCAGTCAAAGAAGCGATCAATTTTCCGACTGGTATAGGTGAAGAATTGATGAAAACGTTTGGTGAAATTTTCAAATCATCAAAAAAGAAAGATCCTGAAAAAGAAGAGAAAAAAACTCCCACGGATCCAAAAGTGCTTGATCGTATCCACACAAAGATGGCAAAACCGATCGTGAACGTCTCTGTCCGTCTCGCTGCTTCTGCGGACAGTACAGCTCGTGCTGAAAGCATCCTCTCCGACATCGAGTCTGGCTTCAATCAGTTTGATGATACACAAGGAAACAGCCTTAGGTTTAAACGGGTAAAAAGTGGCGATCAGGCATCATTTTTCAGACACTTTGCATTTCGCTCATTAGAGCGCAGTGAATGTATTCCACTCAATCTTTCCGAGCTTACCTCACTTGTCCATTTTCATGTAGCAGGTCTTCATGGTGTCTCACAGCTAAAGACGATCAAAGCAGGGGATGCACCTGCGCCTCTCGACCTTCCCCAAGAAGGGACTCTTCTTGGTGTTAATTCGTATCGAAATATCAATACCAATATATTTTTAACTGATGAAGACAGACTCCGTCATATCTATACCATCGGTCAGACTGGAACTGGAAAAACCACCCTTCTGAAAAATATGATCATTCAGGATATCCAGAAAGGAAATGGTGTCTGTATGATCGACCCTCACGGCAGTGATATTTTGGATGTACTCGCAAATATTCCCAAGGAGCGTCTTCAAGATGTTATTTATTTTGATCCGTCATATGCAGCAAGGCCGATGGGACTCAATATGCTCGAGTATGATCACTCTCGTCCCGAACAAAAAACATTTGTGGTGAACGAACTCTTTAGTATTTTCCAAAAGCTCTACGGTGGAGTGCCAGAGTCTATGGGGCCAATGTTCGAGCAATACTTCCGTAATGCAACCATGCTCGTCATTGAAGATCCAGATACAGGATGCACGCTGCTTGATGTCTCACGCGTGATGTCTAATAAAGAGTTTCGAATGCTCAAACTTTCGAGGTGTAAAAACCCGATTGTTGTGCAGTTCTGGACAGAGATTGCAGAAAAAGCAGGAGGTGAAGGAGCTCTTGCAAACATCGTGCCCTACATTACTTCGAAGTTCGATGTTTTCTTAGCAAACGACATCATGCGCCCGATCATCGCTCAAGAACATTCTGCATTTGATTTCAGGGATATTATGGATAACAAAAAGATTCTTCTAGTTAATTTGGCGAAAGGAAGACTCGGTGACATCAATGCCAACCTTATTGGTCTTATCTTGGTAGGAAAGATTCTCATGGCTGCGCTGTCACGAGTGGACTCTATCGGCGGCGCTATCGCTCCGTTTTACCTCTATATCGATGAGTTCCAAAATATTACTACCCCGTCTATTGCAACTATCCTTTCGGAAGCTCGAAAATATAAATTGTCACTCTTTATCGCTCATCAATTTATCGCTCAGCTGTCAGATGATATAAAAAGTGCTGTCTTTGGAAACGTGGGAAATATGGCAGTGTACCGTGTAGGAGCCGATGACGCAGAATATTTAGCCAAACAGTTTGAGCCAGTCTTCACTGCTTCTCAGATTATGAATATCGATAACTTTAATTTTTATGTAAAGATGCTTGTCCGCGGTAAGCCATCAAAACCCTTCAATGTGGAAGCAAGTCGTCCTCCAGCGCCAACGGGAATTGATATCAGTACAATCCAAGAGCTCTCTTATCTCAAATATGGAAGAAACAGGGATGAAGTGCAAGAAGAAGTGATGAAGAAGTATCAGAAAAACACAGAATAAGAAGAATTGAAGAGAATAAAAGGAATAAGAGAAATGGAAAAAATAGAGAAAAGTAATAAGTGGATGCAGAACAGGAATTATAAGGCTTTTTAAGGGTCACGCTTGGAAAGAGGTGAATACTCGCGGGCTCAAAGAGTTTTTTCGAAATTTTGCATTTCGTATGGTTTCAAAAGGTGACTCGCTTCCACTTAACCTAACCGAGCTCACGTCCCTTATACACTTTCATACGGTGGCTCTTCATGGCACGAGCCAGCTTAAAACTGCCAAATCAAGCGCCGCTCCCGCTCCGGTGGGTCTTCCACAAGAAGGGACCCTTCTTGGTATCAATCGCTATAGAGCTGACGAAACAAAGGTCTACATAGGGGATGAAGACAGGCTTCGCCACTTCTATACCATAGGCCAAACTGGTACCGGAAAATCAACACTTCTCAAGAATATGATTATCCAAGATATCGCCCGGGGGAATGGTGTCTGTATGATAGACCCGCACGGTATTGATATTCTTGATGTTTTAGCTCGTATACCAAAAGAACGTGAACAAGATGTCATTTATTTTGACCCAGCTTTCACCGAGCGACCGATGGGACTCAATATGCTTGAATACGACAGACGATTTCCGGAGCAGAAAACATTTGTGGTAAACGAACTCTTTAATATTTTCCAAAAACTCTATGGTTCGGTACCGGAGTCTATGGGGCCGATGTTTGAACAGTATTTTAGAAATGCGACGATGCTTGTAATCGAAGACCCAGACTCTGGTTCAACGCTCCTCGATGTGTCCCGTGTACTTTCAAATAAAGAATTTCGTCAGATGAAACTTGCAAAATGCACAAACCCCGTGGTTGTACAGTTCTGGAGAGAGATTGCCGAAAAGGCTGGTGGCGAGGGCGCGCTGGCGAATATCGTGCCATATATCACGAGCAAGTTTGATGTTTTTCTGGCAAACGACATTATGCGTCCGATCATAGCTCAAGAAAAATCTTCATTTAATTTTCGCGAGATTATGGATGAAAAGAAAATTCTTCTCGTAAATCTTTCAAAAGGCAGGCTTGGTGACATAAATGCAAACTTAATTGGTCTCATCCTTGTGGGTAAAATTCTTATGGCAGCACTTTCCCGCGCGGATTCTGTAGGAACAAATCTTCCGGCGTTTTATCTTCACATAGACGAATTCCAAAATATTACCACACCATCTATCTCCACGATTCTTTCCGAAGCGCGAAAATATAAACTCTCACTTTCTATCGCACATCAGTTTATTGGCCAACTTGAAGAAAATATAAAAAATGCTGTCTTTGGAAATGTGGGTACGATCGTCGCGTTTCGAGTGGGAGCAGATGACGCAGAGTATCTTGCGAAACAATTTGAGCCGGTGTTTACCGCAAATGATTTGATGAATGTGGATAATCGCAATGCATATATAAAGATGCTTGTGCAAGGTAGACCCGCTAAACCATTTAATATTGAAACACTCGCAATACCACAAGCAGTTGGCGCTGATGTAGAGACACTTCGCCGAGAATCATATGGAAAATATGGACGGGACAGATATGAAGTAGAAGCAGAGATTTTAAGGAAATACGAGAAGAGTATTCCAAACGTGTAAAATTAAAAATAAAAACAGCCGGACGATGTTAATCGTCCGGCTGGAAGCCGTTCTCGGCTCTGTTCCTTCGAGAAGGCTCAAACCTTTTCTCACCCTCTTGTACTCTAGGGCGAGGGGACGGCTGAGGCTTCTTCGGTTCATTTTTTTTCGCAACGAGAGAGCAAACCATGCTCCAGTCGCTCGAGATGATCCTCTGTGCATTCAGAACTCTCTTTCGAGCAACTAGGAAGCTAACCTTCTCCTCTCTCATAATCTTGAAGATCTCACTCCTCATGCCCTTGATGAACTCGGGGCTGTACGCCATGGTGGCCTCCTGGGGGGGTCTGTCTTCTAAGGATATTTCTATATGGAAATATTAACACCTTTTTATATGAAAGTCAATCGTCCAGAAAACCCCTATATCGACAGTCTTTTTTAGGGTGGTACTGTCAAATAAGAAAGAAAGACCCACTCAATAGGAGGCACTGTGGTAAATAGACTTTGGATCGCCCCAGCTTCAGAGAATAAGCAGATCAAAGAGTTGAATGTGTTCTGTATGAAGTTCATCACCGAGCCTCTCCTCATGTTTATCGTAAGTGTAAGAGTTTGGTACGATTGAGAGAGCCAACAGAAAAAACAAAACACCCCACGTGACATGGGGTGTTTTGTTTTTTCAATTTTATTCGAAGAGAGATTCTATAATAGTCTTTACATCACCACCATCTGCTTTGTTTTTTAATTCTTTCATCACTGCTCCCATAAACATTCCTATCTTTGATTTGTCGGTTACCCCCATCTCTTCTTTTTTTGCCATAACCACCTTTCTAATTTCATCCTGTGACATTTGGAGAGGAAGGTATGTTTCAAGAATCTTTAACTCTGCTTCCTCGCGCTCTACCAAATCTTCTCGAGAGCCCTTGCGAAATTGCTCAATGGAATCTTTTCTCTGCCTGACTCCTTTTCGGATTACATCCAAAACTTCTTCATCTGTCAATTCTTCATTTGGTTTCCTTCGTTTGGCGACGAGTTCGTTTACAAACGCGGACACAAGGCCTCGAAGGGTGTTGAGCCTGATTTCTTCTTTTGCGAGCATGGCTTTCTGAATCTCTGTTTTGATTTGTTGGTGTAGTGACATATAGATACAGTATAAATGTTTTTGGTTAATCTAGAAACTATAAGCCTAGAACCTTCTCTGTTATAATGGTTTCACTCCAATAGGAATCTTCTATAAACCTTGATACGGAGCTTTGTTCTAGATATTTCAGTAATTTAGAAGAATCACAGTGAGAAACGATTAGATTTCTAACGGGGTAAACTATGGCGAGTAATCTAACTTTATACGTAATCGTCGGTGTTATTCTTTTGTTAAACGCTGTTATTTTGTGGCGACTTTTTAAGGGCGACGGAAAAGGGGAAAATGATAATGGTTTCCTTCTCTTACAGAACCAATTCAACGACCTCACTCGTGGCGTGGGTGATCTCACCAAAACACTCGATAATAAGCTCGTTGAATCATCTCGCCAATTAAATGACGCTCTTCGGCATCAATCAACTGAATCAGTAAATATCATTCGTGATATCACTGAGCGACTGACTCGTCTCGATGAGACCAACAAGCAAGTAATTTCGTTTGCCGATCAACTGCAATCACTCCAAGATATTTTAAAAAATCCAAAACAGAGAGGAGTTCTTGGTGAATATTTTCTTGAAACACTTTTAAAAAATGTCTTACCACCGGGAAGCTATGAAATGCAGTATCCATTTAAGGATGGAAATATTGTCGATGCTATTGTTCGAGTAAAGGATTACCTTATTCCCGTTGACTCAAAGTTTTCGCTTGAAAATTACAATAGAATTACTGATGAGAAAAATGAGGTTGAGCGAGCGCGACTCGAAAAAGTATTTGTAAATGATCTGAAACTTCGTATTCAAGAAACGGCAAAATATATTCGTCCAGAAGAGGGGACTACAGATTTTGCGTTCATGTTTATACCGCACGAAGCAATCTATTACGACCTTTTGGTCAATAAGATTGGCGAAGTACGGGGAGAAGATACCGAAAATCTTATTCAAAGAGCGGCAAATAAGTATAAGGTCATCATTGTTTCTCCAACATCATTCCTTGCATATCTTCAGACGGTGCTCCAGGGGCTCAAAGCGCTAAAAATCGAAGAGGAAGCAAAAAATATTATTAAACGAGTAGACGAACTTGGAAAACACGTCGTGGCCTACGAGTCATATCACGCCAAGCTTGGCGCTTCTCTTGCAACAACCGTCAGCCATTTTAACGCTTCTCGAAAAGAGCTTGGAAAGATTGATAAAGATGTAATGCGCATTACAGGTACGACACTTGAGATTGACCCGCTTTCTCTTGAGAAACCAAATACAGATGAGGAATAGGGGGAAAGCCCTTCCCTTTTTCATTTTTTAGAATATTATAGAGAAAGGACCCCTTTCACCCAAAGGAGTAGCTCTATGAAAAGATCGTGCCGCCACCCTCTCTCCGTCCACGAAGGAACGGAAGCCCTTTTGACTTCCAAAGTACCCTTGAATTGAGAAGGGGGGTGAGCTCTATCTCCTTATAAGTCTCATACCCTATACTCGGGTCAATGTTACTTATAAAGGCTTTTCAAGCCCGCGACTGCAAGCGCCCACAAGGCGTCCTGCGGGTCGCGGGCCTTGTTTTTTCTAGGCTTTTGTATAGAATGGTACCCGTTATGTCAGAAGCCAAAACCATCACTAAAAAAGTTGCTAAAAAAGCTCCTGTAGCCAAAAAAGACGCCACTCTCGGTTTCGCTGTTATTGCTACGGGAGGAAAACAGTACAAGGCTTCTGTTGGAGAATTAATTAAAATCGAGATTTTAAAGGGTGAATATGCGGAGGGAGATACTCTCACGTTTGATAAGGTTCTCCTCGTCGACGATGGTGTGGATACAACAACAGTCGGAACTCCTTATGTGGCTGGCGCAAAAGTAGAAGGGAAATTAGTCAAAATCGGCCGAGCTCCCAAAGTTATAGTTATTAAATATAAACAAAAGAGTCGCTATTATAAAAAGAATGGTCACCGACAGCCGTTCTTCCAAGTTGAGATCACAGGAATAAAATAAAGAAATGAAAATATCCCCAAGTGGGGATATTTTCATTTGTATTTTTTCTTGCTATATATAAGAGAGAATTTAACTTTCCTGTTCTTTGGGGGTTTCCATGTCAGCAATTCTTGTCTCAACACCTCTCAATGGTGTAACGGAGATTTTGCACAATGTGGATACTGTCCCTCCATTTATCTCCACCTGGTGCGGTCGATGGGTGTACGGAGAGAGGGTTCTCTTTCGGGGCTGTGAGGCTTTTGTTTACAGCGCATTCCCGGATGATATCCCTACTGACCATGTTCCGATCGTTCTCAAACCCGAAGACACAGTTCTCCTCGTTGTGAGCGCTCTCGAGCTTGAACCGAGAGAGCAGTGAACTCTCAAAAACAGCCGTACCCAGAGAAGGTCGGCTGTTTCATTTACTGTCGATTTTTTAAAGCATTTGTGAGGGTTTCACCGTCTGCATATTCAAGCTCTGCTCCTGTTGAGAGACCTCGACCAAGAAGACTTGTTTTAATATTGTATTTTTTGAGAAGTTCGCTTGTTTCTTCTTTTAAATAATCTCCTGTGTTTTCTCCTTCAGGATTTGCGCTCATCGCCAGAATAATTTCTTTCAGCGTCCCAGCTTTCCCTTTGGTTTCTATGGTTTTTTTAAGTTCTACTAGACGTATCTTTTTTTCTGGTTCCTTTTCAAGGATTGGTACAGACCCCCCGAGTATAAAATATCTTCCGTCATAGGCTCCTGTTTTTTCCATATTTTCAAAATCAACATCACGAGAAACAACCATAAGAAGTGTTTCATTTCTGTGTGGATTTGCACATACGGGACAAAGAAGAGAGGGTCCAACATTTTTTGGAAAATATCGAAAACAGAAAGAACACAGCGATGTTTCTTTTTTAAGATTTTTCAAAAGAGTAATAAGCTCGTCTACATACGTACCATTACGAGTCAGGAGAAAATACACAAAGCGTTTTGCTTGACGTGGGCCAATACCAGGTAAATCAGAAAAAAGGCGTGTGAGTTTTTGAATTGAATCCATAGAGCTTTAAAAACTTTCAAATTCTTTCTCAACTCCTGTGAGATGACTCTTGTCGATACTTTGAAACGTTGCCTTCTTTTCATTGAAATATAGGTCAACTTTACCTGTTTCACCATTTCTATGTTTTTCAATAAGAATTTCTGCGATATTTGTCTTGTCGGATTGCTCCTTGTATTTATCTTCTCGGTGAATAAACATAACTACGTCGGCATCTTGTTCGATAGAACCTGAATCACGCAGGTCAGAAAGGCGGGGCCTACCACCACGACTTTCAACCGCTCGATTAAGCTGTGAAAGAGCAAGTACGGGGATATCAAGGTCACGAGCGAGATTTTTAAGTGAACGAGAGATTTCAGTTACTTGTTGCACTAAGTTATCATTGATTCGGGATTGCGTTGGGAGCATAAGCTGAAGATAATCAACCACAAGCAAATCCAAACCTTTCTCGCTTTTGAGCCTTCGTGCGGTTGAGCGCATTTTGAGAATATTGTTTCCTGGTTGATCGTCTATAAAGATTGGCGCTTGAGAAAGTTTATCGAGTGATTGGCGGATAGAAGCAAATTCTTCTTCGCGAGAAAGTTTTCCGGTGCGGAGTTTCCACGCATCCACGTTTGATTGCGCGGCGAGCATTCTGTCCACCAGTTGTTCAGACGCCATTTCAAGAGAAAAGATACCAACGTGGGTGCCATGATTGACCGCAGTTTGTCGCGCAATATCAAGCGCAAGAGATGTTTTTCCCATTGATGGTCGCGCCGCAAGAATAATGAGGTCAGATTTTTGGAGACCAGAAAGTTTGTTATCGAGCTCTGGAAAACCCGTAGAGACTCCACGGAGACCCCCTTTACTGTTGTGGAGACTATCGAGTCGCTCCCAGGCCTTTCCCAGTTCGTCTTTCAAATGTATAAACTTATGAATACTTCCTGAGTTTGTGATGTCGTAGACTTGCTTCTCTGCCTTATCCATCAGTTCATCGATTTCAGTTGCTTCTTCAAAACCCAAATGAGCAATGTATTCGGATGCTTCGATGAGTCTCCGCATCATGTATTTTTTCTGAATAATATCAGCGTAGTGTTTGATATTTGCAGACGATGGGACAATATTCACAAGTTCAGTTAAGTAGGAAGACCCGCCAACTTGATCCAAAATATTTTTCTCTTTCAAACGCGTCGACATTGAAACCATATCGATCGGGTTTCGTTTTGCAAAAAGTTCAAGCATTGTATCAAAAATGATTGCATGGCGTTCGGCATAAAAAGATTTTGATGTCGTAACATCAAGCACGTCATAAATTGCTTCTGGTCGAAGCATAATGGAACCCAAAAAAGCCATTTCCGCATCCATGCTTTGAGGGGGGACTCGTACCTTTTCTCGAATAGGAGAATTTGCCATAGCGCAATAGTACCACGAGGGCGCGGTCACTCAAAAAGCTTTTATCTTCATAACCTGTTTGTAATCTGTGGAGGGCCACACGCCGTCCTTTCTTTAATAAATATTGCCTAAAATAATTCTTTATGTTATAGTTCACAGAGATAAAAAGTTCACCCTATTTTCTAGAAGGAGGTCTTCAGTGCGTATACTTAAGGGGTTGAAACCTCTTAATTCGGATGAGAAGTTTCTCATCTTGATCATTGGCGTTCACTCTCTTGTGTGGATTACCCTATCGTTTCTCACCTACAAGACCTCCTGGGCATTCTTCATGTCCCACTAAGCCGAAACACCCCACGAGTAGTGGGGTGTTCTCTATTTATACCAGAAAAACTTTTACCCCATCTTGGGTATCTTTCAACACGTATCCTTTTTCTAAGATAGTTTTTCGGATTTCATCTGATTTCTGCCAGTCTTTCGATATTCGTGCATTCTCCCGATCTTCGACAAGTGATTGAATCTCCTTTGGAAGAGATGCCTGTTCTTGTTCACGTATTGTAATATCTGGGTATCCCACATCAAGGCCCAAAATTTTATCAAAGGAAAGAATAGTGGTTCTCTTGTCTCCCGGACTTATCATGTCATCCTTGAGAAGTTCCCAAACGAGCGCGAGGGCCTTCGGCGTATCTAAATCATCGTTTATAAAGTTTTCAAATTCTTCTTTATATTTTTCATTTACACTACCAAAATCTTTTCCTAACATCTCAACTTGTTTTCGTAGTTTTGTGAGTGCTGTTTGAGACGCTTTAATTCCCTGCCACGTAAAATTTTCCGTGGTGCTGTATCGAGCTTGGAGTGTGAAGTAGCGATAGGCGAGAGGTTCAATGTTCTTTACTACGAGATCATCGAGACGATATGCATTGCCTTCGGACTTTGAAACTTTTTTACCATCAACTGTAATAAAAGCACAATGCACCCAAAAATGCACAAATGGTTTGCCCGTGGCTCCCTCTGATTGAGCGATTTCATTATTATGATGCACGGGGATATGATCGACTCCGCCGGTGTGTATATCAAATGTTTCCCCAAGATATTTCATAGACATAGCAGAACACTCTAAATGCCAACCAGGGAAACCTTTCCCCCAAGGACTCTCCCACTCCTGCTGTCGATGCTCACCTTCTTTTGAAAATTTCCAGAGCGCAAAGTCAGTGATGTTTTTCTTTTCTTGGTTCTCTTCTACTCGCGCGCCAGATTCCAATCCTTCAATATTGATACTACCGAGTTTACCATAATTGGAAAACTTACTTGTATCAAAATAGATACCATCAGATGTTTTATAGATGAAACCTTTTTGTTCAAGTGTTTGGATAAGTTCTATTTGCTCACCTATGTGCTCCGTAGCCTTCGGAAAGTGCATTGGAAATTCATCCGCAACCTTAATATGGAGTGATCGAATATCTTTCAAGAAGGACTGCGTATAGAAATGAATGATTTGTGTTGCATTTTTACCTTCACGAAGCGCACCCTTTTCTATTTTATCTTCTCCCTGATCAGCGTCACTCGTCAGGTGTCCAACATCAGTGATGTTTACAATCTGGTTTACTTTGTACCCATTCCACTCGAGAGTTCTCCGTAAAATATCAGCAAAAATATACGCTCGCATGTTTCCGATATGCGCATAATCGTAGACCGTGGGACCACAGTTATACATCCTGACAGTTTTGTCGTGGAGTGGTTTAAAATCCTCAACATTTCCTGTAAGTGTGTTTTTGAGTTTGAGAGGTTTCGTCATGTAAGCACTTAGTTTACAACCATTTTTTGAACCTAAATACAGCGTACATGATAAGACTTGCAAGTGCCATAAATCCTACAATAATCCAAAAATCATTTGGTTTCCCGACAATGGGGTTCGTTGTGGTATTGATTTGAAGGATGGCGGCGGCCAGGGCAAGTGGGGAGACGATGAATGTGACTATGGTGAGCACTTTCATAATCTCGTTTTGTTTCGTCGAAAGAAGAGCGTTGTTTGTTTCGCGAAGTTCTGAAACAGAATCAGAATTATTTCGCATTAGGTGAACTACTTTGGAGTATTCATTTTTTATTCTTTGAACGTGATAGGAGAAATGTTCATCAAAAAATATTTTCTTGCCAAACATATCGAGTGAATCAAGCGCTTCTCCATGAAAATCGGTGGCTTTTTTAAAGTTAAGCAGGTTTCGACTCACTTCTGACAGTGCCAGAACCATATCTTTCTCTTTTCCAGAAAATATTGCCTTCTCGATATTACCAAGGAGACTTTCTGTGTATTCAAGTTCATTGATGAGAGACTGGTATATCTCTTGAAGAATCCCAAAAAATATTAGAGCTGTACAGTTTTCTTCAATCCCTCGATCAAGAATCGAATTCACTTCGACCACTTTTGCAAATTTGTCTATTGCTTCTACGGTGTCGTACCGAGCGGTGATTAAAAAATTTCTGCCGATAATAAAATCTACTTCTTGTCTTGTGTCGACATCGCGACTGTTTTTATGAGCAGGGAAGTGAAGTATAAGATAAATATATGAACGGTGGAGTTCAACTCGAGATTTTATTGACGGGGTGAGAAATTCGTTGGCAATAGATGGTTGAATATGGAATTCATCAAAGACCTTTGCCACCTCTTCGTCCGTAGGTTGGGTAATATCAACCCAGACCGTATCTTTATAGCGGTATCGACTGATCATGCTTTTTATATTCTACCACAAGAAAGAAGTGATGTTTGTGAATATATGAGTAGAGGGTAAAAATATGCTTTTTTGTGTAAAAAGTATTTTTTGGTATACTTCTCCCTACGTATTTATAAATAACTAGGTATTCTCAAAAGAAGGAAGTATATGAAATCGTATCAAAAGAATGTCTCTACCGCGGTTATCGTTCTCCTTCTCCTGTTTGGTTCATTTTTCTTTGGGTATAGATCTGGCGCTCGAGCCACATCACCGCTTCCACAAGAGGTCAATCTCGATAATAAAGATCTCGGTAAGCCTGGTAGTGTTGATTTCTCAGCATTTTGGAGAGCTTGGAATATTCTCAATGAAAAATTTGTTTCAACCACGGCAAGTTCCTCGAAGCCTGTCAGTGACCAAGAAAAGGTTTACGGCGCAATCCAGGGCCTGGCAGCGTCTCTCAAAGACCCGTACACAGTATTTTTTCCTCCTGTAGAAAATGCTATTTTTGAAAGTGATGTACGAGGAAACTTTGAAGGAGTTGGTATGGAAATCGGTATTCAAGAGGGAGTACTCACCGTCATTGCGCCCCTCAAGGGAACTCCGGCATACAATGCGGGCATGAAGCCGGGTGACAAGATTATCAAGATTGATGATACGTCAACCTTCAACTGGACAACGGAGCAATCGGTCTCAAAAATCCGAGGAAAACGAGGAACTACCGTTGCGTTTACAATTTTACGCAATGGCACTAAAGATCCATTTGAAATTAAGGTGGTTCGTGACACAATCAATATTCCAACTATTGATACATCCCTTCGCTCTGATGGTGTGTTTGTAATCGAGCTCTACAGCTTTTCTGCAAATTCTCCTGATTTATTCCGAAAAGCACTCCGTGAGTTTGTAGGGTCGGGAAGCGACAAGCTGTTACTCGACTTGCGCGGAAATCCTGGAGGGTATCTTGAAGCCGCAATTGATATGGCAAGCTGGTTTCTCCCTCCAGGAAAAGTAGTTGTTCGTGAAGATTTCGGGAAAAAACAGGAAGAGACTGTGTACCGTAGTCGCGGATACGATATTTTCAACGATAAATTAAAACTTGTTATTCTTGTCGATAGTGGTTCTGCGTCTGCTTCAGAAATTTTGGCTGGAGCACTTCATGAACAAGGAGTAGCAAAACTTGTGGGAGACAAAACATATGGGAAAGGGTCCGTCCAAGAACTAGTAAGTATTACCCCTGACACATCACTTAAAGTGACCATTGCTCGGTGGCTCACTCCAAATGGTCTCTCAATCTCACTTAATGGTATCGAGCCTGACGTCAAGGTGAAGATGACAAAGGATGATGTCGCAAAAGGAAAAGACCCACAAAAAGATAAAGCGGTTGAGCTCTTGCTTTCCTCTGGCAAATAGGTAAAATGGTGGCCTCAACTAACGAAATTCTATGAAAGTAATACTACTGAAAGATGTTGTAAAAATCGGTCGCAAATACGATGTGAAGGATGTCTCTCCCGGCCATGCTTCAAATTTTTTGATCCCGCGTGGGCTTGCAGAAATTGCAACAGAATCAAATATGAAAAAGGTGGCAACAATCCGTGCCCAAGACGAAGTTGAACATAAAATTAAAGAAGATCTCCTCCTCAAAAATATCGCAGACATCGAGGGTGTGCATGTGGAAGTGACAGAGAAAGCAAACGACAAAGGGCATTTGTTCGCTGGACTCCATAAGGAAGAAATTGCCAAACTTATTCAAAAACAAACTAGACTTCAGATTCTTCCCACACATATAGTTCTCGACAAGCCGATCAAGACTGTGGGGGAACACCAAATAGAAGTAGAAGTACAAAATAAAAAAGTACACTTTACACTCACAATCAAAGCAGGAGAATAAGAAAACAAAAACCCCCACAATTTGTGGGGGTTTTTGTTAGGAAGTTTATTTACGCAACACTGATTACTTTCTTTATCATTTTTTTATTATCAAAATGAATCTTTCTCTTGTGTCCCATCACGACGATACCGTCTTTTAAGGAGAAGATGGTGTGGTCGCGACCCATACTCACGTTTTTACCAGGTAAAACATCGGTGCCTCGTTGACGCACCAAAACAGAGCCGACTTTCGCGTGGTCGCCCGGAGTTACCTTGATTCCAAGGTATTTTGGATTTGAATCTCTACCATTTTTTGATGAGCCACCGGCTTTTTTGGTTGCCATAGTATAAAGTCTTTATTTTGTTAGAATACACGATAAAATAGCGCAGACATGAGTATAGAAGAAGATTACAAAGAAATCAAGTCCTCCAAGACCAGTTTTGGTTCAGAAAAAGGCCTTGATATTGAAGAAAGTGAGTCTCTGCCAACAGAGGAGGAGTTTGAGATTGTCCGAAAAGGCCAGAAACGAGCCATTTTTTCTAGGGATATGACCCTCGTAGGTTTTATCATGATACTCATTGTTCTTTTGGCCTTCGGTATTGGGAGACTTTCGACCTTAAGGCGAGATGCCAGTTCGATTAAAATTGAATACCCAGATACCAACGCACTTCAGGGGACTAGTTTGGGAGAAACTTCTCCACAGGTGCGTGGAACAAGCACGATAAATACCAAGAATTCGACAGTTGTTGTGGCTTCAAAATCAGGAACAAAATACCACTTTCCATGGTGTTCTGGAGCAAAGCGCATAATTCCATCAAATAAAATAACATTCTCATCACCCAAAGAAGCTCGCGCCGCTGGATATGCTCCCGCAGCAAATTGTAAGGGTCTCGAATAATGTCCTAGGTACACACATATATGGAACGACAGAACAAATGGAAAAGTCTATATTAGTGTTGTTATGGGAAAAGATAAATTAGAAGAGAGGGAAGTGACCTTAGATCTCGTTGGCAATGATGGAAATGTGGAGATCGTAAGTGGCGTTACTGAAGGAGATACAGTGCGGGCCAATATAAAACCCTAGGATTTTTGTTAGGTAAGGGTACCAAAAATAGACTGGGATTTCTCTAAATCTGGTCTATTTTTGTGCAAAAAAGCTCTTTTGA